>Ga0123357_10005410_pt1 | contig 15285 bp, 7 predicted proteins | sample TergutEmb28metaG_FD_89873 | JGI IMG/M metagenome (GOLD analysis project Ga0123357, IMG submission 89873) | Embiratermes neotenicus P4 segment gut microbial communities from Petit-Saut dam, French Guiana - Emb289 P4 | ecosystem: Host-associated > Arthropoda: Insects > Digestive system > Gut ... | reverse complement strand
TAAACATTAAAAAAAAAATTATATAATACTTTTTTAACTAATTATAAAAAAAATAAATAATTTTTGAGTATTTCCCCTTAACAAAGGAAAAGTTTTATCCCCCACCCCCCCAAAAAAAAAAAACCATCAGAATTATGGCTGTTGCACAACCCAGACCTTCAAGTAAAAGCCTATTTAAACAGTTTGAGATTCTACCTGTTCCATACCAACATTACTTTACTTAATAACTTCTATACAAATGATCAGGAAATTTTTTAAACAAATTCATCAATACATGATATTAATATAAGGCCAAATGCCAACCTGTCTTGTTTCCAAAAAAGTACAATTTATACTGGCATCAAAACTTTCAACAGTTACCACATAGCCTTACAGTCCTCAAGAATGGCAAGGCAAAACTCAAAGCAGCCTTAAAAAAATACTTAAATCCACACTCCTTTTACTTTGTACATGAATTTTTTTAATGTGTAAAGATGATAGTATAATACTTAAAATGCTTACGGTATTTTACAATGTATACATTGTGTATATTGGTGTATTTATGACTTGTTCCACACTTATAGATCCATGAAATGTGTGTGTATGTGTGTGCAAGCGTGCGTATATATACGAATGTATTTATTGTATAAAAATCAACCTTACACACCATAAATGTATAATGCAAAACGTTTTTGTGTATAGTTGTTTAATTATAGCAGCATGTATGTTGTAACATTACAAGTATATTTAAAAATGTGAAACTTAGGAGTATAATAAAATCTATACAGTTATTGTACTTGTACACTATTGTAATAAAAATTAACCTACACTTCAATCAATACATCATCCAACAAATGCCTTCTGTGACACACCATTTATGTCATATATCAACTCCTACATGTTTTAGTCCTGAGGTACCATCCTCAGGGAGTCATTATAGTGAAGGTATTTAAGCAAACATGCTAATGTACATTCTGCTCCTCCTTGTAAGAATGATTAAAATCTTAAAATGATACAATACATAAAACTGATAAATTATAGTACAGCTTGTTGTTACATATTTTAACATTTAATATTATAATACTGTAATTTTGTTTGTTATAATGACTCCCTGAGGATGGCATCTCAGTGCAGAAACATGTAGCAGTTGATACATGTCACAAATGGCGTACCAAAGAGTGCACGTGTTGGGCAATATATTGATTTTAAGAACATGCAAGGTGTGAATAAAATAAAATTAACCTGCTTTTATTTATAGTATTTGCTTGCTGTTACCATTATACAACAGTTTTAGGTCATACACAATACAGGTATAATGACCTTGCAGAAATATAGGGAATTGTTTACTGCTGAACACACTTATATATTTTTTCCTTTACTTAGTGCAAAGTATATCTGAATATGATATCCCTTTCGGTATATGGGTTCCTTATTTGTCTCCTTTACAAAGTGTTTAATTGGCCTTCTACAATAAGGATCAATATGGCCAAATTAAAAACTTTTACATCACACACCTATAAGGTGTGTCAGGTTGATTGTTATAAAATAGTATAAGTGTAGTAAATAAAGTTGTAAGAGAGACCTCTATCATAGGAATGACAATTCAAAGATTTTAACTGTCATCCTTTTTAAATAATCATGCCTGATGATGACCCCTAAGGGTCAAAATATATAGTGTTTTAAAGACATACATGGTTTTTATCATAACTAGTAATGCTGACCACACTGTCTTTATTATTTAGTTTATGAAACACAACAAGACATCTTCTGTACAGAGAATCTCATTACAAATCTCCATGTGGTGGGAACTGGCTACAAAAAGGAACACAGCAGCAGTGTCTGTATCTTATGTTCCAGTAAGTTACATTTGTATTAAATATTGCTTGGATTAAAAGCTTTCCTTAAATTAACATTGGGACACAAAAACTCTGCCATTACACATTACAGTAACACCCTGAAATAATGCCAAGAAGTTTTTAAACTGCAGTTTGGGAGCACCTGACTACCAAACCAGTCCACCAGCTAAACAAGATTATTTCTTTGTTCCTCTGGTGGAGAAGTGTAAGCTGAGAGTTCAGTTTCCAAACCCAGAGTATAGTTTCTTTTACCATTATTCTGGCATGCATGACACTGTCCATGCATTCACAGACAACGAACATGACAGGTTACCTGCCAACATCAGACATATCAAGACCACGCTCCATACTAGGGGCCAGAACACGGATCTTGGGTATAGTCAGCACTTCCTCCGCCCACACACAGGGTCTGCAGGGGAGACAGAGCCAAGCTACACACCGATGCTACACACGCCACTCCAACACTACATGCACCCTTCCCATGCACCAGGAATGGAACAACACATTATATTGGGATATTTTCTGAATGTAAGTGCATTTGTGTTTACATTCTGTGTGGGTTTGAATAAAAAAATGGTAGGCAAGTAGTACTTAATTTTGGGTCATGATATTGTATTATGATAGATTTGTCTGATGACGTATCAGACCAAGTCTCCATCCTGATGGTAAGACCCTATGAAACAATGGAAAACCAGCACATCACAATACAGTGCCTTTGCCCAAAAATTGGGACACAAATACAGTATTATGACACTGTCATTAAAGTTCCATTATGTCTTACAACTATAAAGCCAACCATTTAGAATGGAAGTCTTACTTAATGGACTGCCCAAGGTATTTACTGAAGTAGCCATAGCTACTTTGACAACAATTCTACAGAAAGGAATAAATACAAGAAACTGAGTTCTGTAGGGGATGAGATGTCTCCAGTTCATACTTTAATTCAGGCATTTGCAAAGTTATATTAAATAATTTCAAAACCCACTGTTACTAAGAGAAGGGAAAACTACACAAAAATCAGGTTTAATACTTCCAGGTTCTTTGTTGCACAAGTTGACATTAGGAGGGTCACATACCACTTCAATGTTGAACTGGGTTCAAGACGTCTAATTCCAAAAAAATAAACTGAAAGGGAGCTGGTGATGCACCTTACACTGAAAGAAGTGGACCTCTGCTAAATTCAGTATAGCCTTACTAAACACCACAGTGCACTTCTACTTTAGTTGCAGCCTAACAATTATAGGGTTCAAAATGAACTGGACCTGGTGGTGTGCCACACATTGAAATAAATAAATCTCAGATAATGAGCATTAGATTATATTCATGAGAGTTTGGACAGGTTCTGGAATGAGCAGTCAAGTGACACAGTTTCAAAATCCTGAATTTGTTAAACGGAATAATGACATTTCTGACACATGCTCAAACATAATTACAAATTTCACAACATATAACATTACTGAACTTATTTCAGTGCATAATGAATCAGTTAGAACTGCATAAGTAATTAAGCTCAAACATTAGAAATACTTGTTACTATGGTGAAAAACAATATCTGTTTAGAAGGGAAGGGGTATAGTTTGGTTAAAAACATAATGGCACAAAAAGCTATAGTTAATGTTGTGATCAACAATGTTCTTTAAAAAGAATAGTACAGTATGGTTTATAACACAACCATACTAACTGCTCTAGTTACTACTGTGAAAATGAATGCCTGTTAATAATGAAAGTAGTACAGTTTTGTTTAAAATGTAACCACACTGACAGTTATAGGTCTATTGTGATAACCAGCATCTCTTTATAAGGGAAATGTATAGCCTGATTCTAAAAATAACCACACCCACAGCTACAGTCAATGTTGTGAGAACTGAAGTCTATTTATAAATGAATTAGTACAGTCTGGTTTATAACACATCCACAGTAACAGTTACATTTAATGGAAAAAGTAGTATACATACCACAGTCACAACCTCAAATCCATCGGCTCTAGGTGGGATCTAGCTTTAGTTGTTCCTCTCATTTCGAATTACATATAACTTGAACTCAAGGACTTAGGGTTTACATGAGCCAAGGTACAGACAGAGTGTGGATAAACCACAACTGAAATCAATTAATACTAGCAAAGTATTGGTGACACACTACCATTGGATGTCATGAAATGTCATAATTTGTATGTGAAGAGAAAATTAAGATACATCACCAGTTGTAAAACAACATTTCAGATGGAGTAGACAGCACTTCAATTCACATAAAATGTACTTTTCACTTCTGCGACTACTTTAAACTTCAACTGATCTCACAATAACCATTCAGACAATCATCAGTGGGTTCATTTCTTGGATTTATATCCAGATGGTACACACATCATATATATGCAAGGGACAAAATCATTAGATATGAAACTGATAACACAACTGGACTCAGGAAATTCTGGTAAAGAAACTGAGGTAAGGTTATTTTTGATGCCAGAAAAATTTTCCAGTGATTCAAGATTAGAAAATGAAACTGCAATTATAAAAACAAGTGTAATGACTGTAATGAGCTGAATAGTCACATGTATTATTAATATCAGAGATGGCATTCTAATACAAACATTCAATACATTCTTCTCCAAACTAATCTTTCAGGTAAGAAGTTAATCTCATTCTGCAGTGCATGTATTTTCTACTGAAGGGTGTCTCTTCTATCATGTCCCTAAGCATAGAAACTTTACTGTACAAAAAGCCTGCAGCTGCCAAACATCCCATAAAAGCTGCCATACTCAAGAACATGATACAGGGGACACTTGTATTATCAAATTATTCTCAAAGCTCTCTCACACTTTGAACACACAACTGTGCAGTTCATAACTTATTCATTTACAGTCATATAGTAACGTGGGTTTGAATCTTGTACTGCACAAATTTATAGGTCCCTGTCTAAATTTGCAAACATCACAATGAGTTCAATAAGAATGCACATGAGTCTGGAGAAATTAAATAAACATTAAATAAACATGGTAAACAAATTCAACAGTTTCTCTGTCATCTCCATAGATACACCTTATTCTTCAGGAAACTATAAACACTTCAAAAAATTTACAAATGTCTGGCTATGCCCATCCGAAGAAGATGAAGCCTAGTGAAATTCCTAATACAATGAACGAAGAGACCAAAATTTTCTGGTAACATGCACATAGTGACACTAAGGGAATTAATACAACACAACATGCCATGGTGGGGATCTCACCTGCCCAAGGGCTCCACTTCATCTCGTGCACTTTCATCTATGTGGTCCAGCGACGTGCTGGCCCTGGCTGGGAGGGGTACAGGATCTAGCCTAAACCAAGCAACCTGATAAGTGCAGCAACACAAGTGTAAAAACCAAAACACACATACAAGGGGTAAAGAACAGGCAAAATGAAATGGACCGAGGATATTGCAGAAACTGATGTACATGTCATAACAGTGTGGTAAGAATTCCTAGCCAATTTATTATGCAATGCTGCAGAGTTCACATTCAGGACACAAAATGGCAACATCCTTGAAATAACCTATAGCAGGAGAAAATTGGCAATTCATGGGTCTCAAAACACATAAGAAAACACAGAGAAGATAATTTTTTTTTTTAAATCTTTGCACTTCTTCAGCAGGAAACAGACATAAAGATGACACAAAAATTTCCTATGCTCTGGAGCTGATGGCAGAGCATTAGAGAAATGAAAGGAGTGCTGCTTCACAAGAGTATTTTAAAATTATGTATGAATGCATAGTGATTTGCTTAAGAGCAAAGATATCTTGGTCAAATTTAATATAAAATCTGCTACAATTCACAGAAATAATTTACATGGCTGTTAACTGAATAGTACCCAAGTATAAGACGTGTAAGATTCATTCAAAACCTGATATGGCAAAAAAGAATGATCCCATCATTAGACAGGAGGCACATAGGGGGATGTAATTTTAAATACAAATGTGATTTTTCAATAAAACAATATCTACATCTTTTGTTTTTGTATACTTCCATACTAAATTAAGACTCTGATTACCAAAAAGCCGCAATCACCTTTTCTCAAATTTCTACAGCTATCAGCAGAGGTGACAAACACATTCAGAGTAGCAGCAGATAATGTCCCTAAAAAAGATATCATTTTTGACAGGGAAGGGTTGAAACTTTCAAGTATGGCATTTAAACCCAGAAAATGGGAAAAGTTTATCATAAAAAGGCAGTTAAGTCAAAGATTTATTTTGAAAAAGTGGAAATATTTATAACTTTTATATTTCCTACCATTTCAAAACAACTAATCACATAAAAATAATTGCCATTAGGTTTGCAGACAGCTAGAAATAAAACACTTCCATTTAGCAAAAATTTCGAATTCTGGAAGTTACCATTTCTAGTCACATGATTTTGTCATAACGTTATACAGTCCTCGAGCTAAAGTATCCAGCAACAATCCAGTACTGCTGAGATGACCAAAATTTATAGAAATACCTACACAATACGAATATTTTGCATATATATATATTTACATGCTTTATTATTTGTTTACTTTGCCAAGAACAGCATGTAATAGCTGAACAAACAGAGAGGGACAGATAACACAATTTAAGATTCTGAATTACAAACTGGTAGACACTACCGCCGAATGGAAAAGAGTAGAATATTTTAACAGATAACCTCCAAGAGATTACGCTAATATGCAGTCACTTTGTTCTAAATGTCATAAAATCAGCATAAGTTGTGTCAATATGAGCTCCATCTTTCACATGCAAGTGAACACACATGCACACATAACACAACACAACACAACACATAAGCTGCAAACAAAACAAAAAAAAAATCACATTATTGAAGAGAACAAATAAAGAATAAACAAAATTGGTAAAATGAAATATAAAGTTTCAAAATTATATGCACAAAATACAATACAAAAAATCAATACACATGGACACACAGACACACATGTATGTGCAAAGCAGAATTTTGTGTACGCAATGAACAATGTTTCATCTACCTTTTTCTATGTGACTGACCACGAGACTATACAATCACCAACAAATGATTTTGACTGTAGCAGAAATTAATATATTTTTATTGTCAGGTTTGTCAAAATGCTTTCAGGACAATTTACGTTATGTTTTAGTACAAGAACTTATGCTTGAATGTAACATCTGAAGCAGCATGTGAAAATGATGATCCCATATCACACTGTCATCACAGATAAACAGAAAAAGTTGTTCTTTACCATTAAGTGCCACCGTAAAGGAGATAGTATGCAGGGCATCCCCCCCCCCCCCAAAAAAAAAAAAAATTGGGCAGTTAGAAGTTATAAGAAGCAGAAAAATGCTACAACTTGTACCCTACTCATACAGATTTCACTGAGAGTGAGAAGGAAGATTCCATCATTGTCATCCTTATGTGACAAATGCTGACTAGGCCATAGGAAAAATTTAATGACCCTCTACAAAGAGGAGAGTTTAAAATCACAATTTAGCCAATGAATTAATAGTTTAAATGGTAAATGCACAGTTTCCTCCATGGTATTTCACCAACTTCTGTATAATGTTTCAATGGAGTTAAGTTATAACCTATCTATACAACAGAAATATCAGTAACATACAATCATTATTAAATATTTTATTATAAATGTGGTGTAGTGTTAACTACACAAATCGTCAAAAGTCTGGTACTAATATAATGGTACAAAAATAATAACAATAATCTCCCCTTTATGATAACAGACACATAATTCCTGCCAGTGTTACTGCACATACATCACTTTGATACTGCATCTGTTATATTTGGTTGCACATGCCAAATTGTTTCAGTTCTACCAGTATTCTTTAAGTATGTTTATTGTCAACACTATATTTTACACACATATGAATAAAATACCAAGGGATAACTTGTTTATTAAAGACTTCGAGGTTACAGACATTCACTTTTGGGGTCGAAGCACTGGTCAAGTTCGCAGTTCTGACTTTTATCAGAGGTAAGTGGAAAATATTAACTGCATCTAGCTGGTCTTGAATCTGAGATCTTTGACACTAGGCTTCAGGACAAAAATCCTGGACCAGCAGTTTTAATATACATGAAAGAAGAAATTTAAGTAATGCCTCTGAAGCCAAAATATGCGAGCTGTTACACGGGGATATTGTTTTAAATGATCCCATCCATCACATACACTTGGACTTTGGGGCGGAGGATATGGGACAATGGCATAGCAGACATACGGAAAGAGACACAGAACCAGGCTTTTATTTAACAATGCTTTCAATTGCTAGAATTATGAGTGTGGGGCAATGGTGGAATGATAGTGATGGAAAAACTGAAGTACTCAGAGAACCTGTCCCAGTACCACTTTGTCCACCATAAATATTACATGGGCCAGTAAAGTGAAAGGCATGATGGCAGTGATTGCCACTATTCCCATGTACCGTGAGTGACAGTCCATGCATTTTAGCTGAATGCAACACAGTTAATATTATGTTTTATATATTGTATTTAAATAAGGTGCAGGAAATCATTTGCAGTGTTAGCTGTTACACTATTTGCTGAAAAGAGGCATATGTTTCCTGTAATTGAACAGCTGTTCAAGAAATAGTGTCAGAATGTTTCTTATATATGTGTGCATTTACTGTCTCAAGTAAAAAATGGGCCAATTGCATTTATAACAAAACACACACAAACCTTATCATGTTAAGCCATTCTGTGGATTAAGATGCGATTTTATGAAGACCAGTTATTTGAAAGTGTGTGTATCCACTGGGATGAACCAAGCTTCATTGTTAAAGGGAACACATGTTAGAAAGATGGTTCCAGCATACACCCTAAGGTACCGGTTCACAAAATTCGGTTTGGCCCAACCTGTGCTGTTAAGCTTGTCAACTACACTTGTCTTATACAAATGCAGCAGTTTCATTTTGCAGCAGTCACACACATTATGCCAAAGATTTTCTTGGAGATGTCTCCTAATTAGTTCTAATTATGCCCAGTTATTTCTCATTTTTCAAGAGCCTTATGCATGTTTTCTTTCTGCCCAAAAAAAGGAACCTGCTGTTCACAAAAACTTTTAACCTATTTATACCCTGTCTTCTTACGTAGAAGTTTTAATCTAAACTTATAACACTTTTGCAGCAACCCTATTTAGCATATGAACCACACAGAAACCTGCACAGGGACTTAAACCTCACACTGTCTCCAGCAGTGCAGGAATGAGGCAATAAGTGGGCTTGGTGTTTAACTCTGGCAACCTGACAGCAAGTGACCAGCAACTGGGATCATTCAAAATAATAGCACCGCATAACAGAACTGAAGTGGCCATTTTCTGCAAGGAGGTTGATTATAGCTGCAGATGATAGGATGAGCTGCTGAGGACAATGGTAATAAAAATCATTTTGTTTTAGTGACAACCACTTACAATAAATGTTCCGGCATTGTGGCAAAGAAAGCGTGACAAGGTGTTTTTCGATTAATTAACCCACTGCTTCTAGATGGGACATCACAATGCCAGGCAATCTTCAAGACACGCAGTTTCAAGCTACACATGTAAAATTAACAGGCAGTAACATCAGCAAGCAACCCACCTGGTACTATGACTAGAGGAGGCCTCGGTGTGCACCTCCGTGCCATCCCCTGCTCTGCTGGCTTGGTCATCAGCACCCCCCAGCCTTGGAAATGCAAACACAAATACATGGGATCTACAATGCAACTACCAAATCTACCATCTCAGTGCTTCAAATAATACTGTCATGATACATGAATCCTAGGCCTACATTTAAACAAACAGTTGTACCAACAGTAACATGGCCAAACCAAACGTATGTACACTGAGAAACATCAGTGGGATAATCAACAGTAAGACAATAAGAAACTCTGACTCCATGAAGATCTGTAGACAACATGCAATGTCAATGGACAATGACAAAATGGCCATTTTACCATAACTTGTAGGCTGATAACTCCAACTGATAAAATAGGGATATGGAGGAAAGTGGTTGTGACCTATGGTGAAGTACTAACACAGAATTTACATGTAGGAGTGGGGAAAACCATGAGAAACCTCGGGAATGATAGCAGGAAATCTGGCCATTCTGAGCTTCAATTTGATTTAAAAGTAGGTACAGTTTTCATGATCACTATGAATTTGACAGCAATGAGTAAAATGCCATTACTATGTGAAACATGACCGGTATGGTGCTAGTTTGCTAGACTAATGTCACTGAATGTGCAGCAAGCAGATGGAATAAGCATGTACTCACATAAACTATGATGCACAGCAAACAGCAAAAGCCCACCAGTCAAGATTTGGCATTTAGGTTCATACACTACCCTGTCATGAGTAACAAAAAGCAGTACCTCTCACCCTCTCTCTCATGTATGCGTGTGCACGCACGCACGCGCACACACTCACACACACACACACACACACAGACTGTGGTCCCAGTATGTTTTACACACTGTAACATTACAGTATACTCTCAATTATATCTTACACCAGTGATGAAACATTCCAGCATGAAATCTGTAAAGTTTAAATACAGATCATCATGGTCTGATGAATATTTAATGTTACTTTCAGTGATAGGCAGCAAACAGTTGAACCCCAGATCAAATCAGTCTTCTAACAAAAACATAAATTCCAATCCTGCCACTAACATACAAGAAATTATAACACCTATAATCTTAACAGTTCATCCTTTACGATGACTCACAACTCATCTGCTTTGAATGGATGGTATCATACAATTCTGCTAACAAGAATGTCTTCCAAGTGTATGTCTGGCCATAAACTATGGCAAACTGCTCACTGATAAAATTTAACAACCATTTCTAAGGTACTAGAATAGCATCTCTGCGGTGTCCTTATTTACACACCAACTATAGGTAATACTGTAACCTGCTTGAAACAATAAATAATTTGGTTAATCATTTTGATTACAGCAGTCAGTCTTTTTTTTTTTTCCAAATCATCTGGCCATCAAGTGGCAAAGTACTTGCAAATTTGGCCCAAAGACAAAAATATTTTTTGAGACCTCTGGTCTAGTGATTGCTGTACTAGCCCAGTATCAGAAGAATCCTAGATTTGCTCCCAACTGTCATCACTATCTTTATACAAAACAGAGAAATAGAAATTTGTCGGAATGATGACAACAAAACACCAGAAGACGGGAGTACAGCCAATTCATGAAACATTGTGTGTAAAATACACTTCACAAACCATTACAGAATTATACTATAACTGTAAAGAAAAGAGGTTCTGGAGAAATAACACCCTGAAATAAAAACACATTAATATTATAAAAATCCTTCTTTCTGAGCTCTGCTGCATACATACAGGTCAGAAACAAAACTCATAGAAAAAAGGCTGTAATACTGTGCTGACTGGCTGGGGCTATCACACATGTCAGACTGTGGATGAGTGGGGGACAACTCTGAATGATAATCAAAAAGGAAAAACAAGATGTGCCACATTGTCACTATGCTCATAACGAAAGGCATGTGAACTACTGATGTCCAAGGGCTGAACCTGGACTTCAACCAGCAGCATCAGTCACCTAGTATTGTTACATATTCTTTATAATAGGTTAACTTCAATGCATATCACATTAATAATGGTCAATTCAAAATAATGCACAGGATGCAGGTGTGGGCTGCAGGATGACAAATTATTTCTAATTTCAGCATCAGCTATCAGCTGGACTTCTAAACACAAGCAATGGAATGTTTTCTTCTGTTCTTGCTGTATTGTTACTGTGCAATTAGTTCCAAGACCAAGGATGAAAATGTCTGTGGTCAGGTCACATACACCTCACTGTTCTTTAAATAAGAACTCAAGGGCTCAACAGGCCTACTGCAGTTTGTAAATAATAAACATGCATGTCAGTAATAAAAAACAACATATTCTAACAGCATTTTAACAGCTGAGGTTGATTACACAGGCTAACTCCGTAATATCTGACAATATACCTTAAATACCTAGTCCAGCCCTGATGCAACATACACACCTACTACAATCTTGATAGGGACCCTGATCTCTTTCAGGTGGATGCACATTAACATTGTGTTCACCATCATTACCTGAGTGTACTGTGCTCCACTGCAGAAGGCACTGGTTGCCAGATCATCGCAGAGCCGACACGGACCCCTTGACCAAAATCTGGTTTCTCCTACAGGCACATAATGAAAGAAACTCAAACATGTATCTACTATCTAGTTTACTATCCTGTAATCTTCTGCCAATCATGGAAGAACTCAGAAGGAACAGCATTCATGTCTTAATACTACTGGACAAAAATTCAATTAAACAAAAAAACACAATTTAAAACTCAATGAAGAAAATAACAGAGCGGGTGGGAATCAAAACATTACTGTATTAGGTTACTGCAGCATAGTGACACTAATGAGTGACCTACTACTGGAATGGATGTCCAAACTTTGACGAGCTGCTGGTACCATACAGCTTTCTGTCAAATGACATGTGATGGTACTTTTGTTTCTACCCATTATGTAAAAGTAGAAGATGTACAAATTCTTGTCCTTCATTCAGCCTAAACAGGAACACAGTTCAAATCTTTATTTCTTTATGATAAAACCTCTCCTCAGTAACACTATTCACCTGTACAACAATTTAAAATCTGGGGCAGTGGACAATAAACTGATATCCACAACCGTTATTTATGTCATAATATTCTGGTGTGTGTGCAATCAGCAGACAAACTTTCATAAAAACAGTATTTACATGTTACCTGAAAGCTAAAAGTAAATGAAAGGAGAAAAATGAAATTAAAAAAAAAAACACAAATAATTTAATCTATATACACAATACTAAAATGTGGATTATTCAATGTACAACACCCTCCAGGTCCAGCTACAAAGCAATAAAATACACATGTACCTTAAGCATCTTCTTCTCCAATGTCAGTACTTCCATAACATAGCGATAGTCACGAGAAACACGGTTCAGGTGCTTTGTTAATGTCACCATGGCACTTTCCACAAAGGCCCATGCAAACTTCACCATCAGCCATATGCGCTGTACCACACTCTTTCTGACTAAAATATAAGGACACAACAATACAACTTCACAGCATAACATAATAAATTATGCAAGTGGATGAACTCTAAGATGAATATAAAATTGTGAAATTAGCAGGTTATGTTGTATGGTCCTCATGGCATTGTACTATATCTGACCTAGAGGCCTAATGAAAGGCCAAAAAGCAACAGCACTATGAACTGCTATGATTGGTTGGTCCTCGTCTCTCAGATTTCTGGCTATTTACATCACTCCCAGGACAGGCAGTGAGACTTTTACAGCAACACTCAAGGGATTAACTGACATAATCATAGACCTGCTTGTAACACCTGGAATGTTTTCTACTATTACTGTATGCCCAACACTTCTCATTTCCTAGGCCTGTTAAAATTAAATGAAGGTTAAAATTAAATGAAGTGCTGCATGGTCTTTTGTTAACCCACGAATTCAATGACCCAAAAGCAAACGACCAACCTTCTGTATCTGAAGACACATCTTTTGTACTTGAAGCTCCATCTGCATCTTGTGGGTAATGCTGTGATGGGTAACTGCCCTTACTTCCTTCAGGCGAAGTTGGCACCATCTATTGAGAGACAGAGAAATATTGTGTGTCAAACAGTACAACAACCAGAAAACACATTCTAGGCTGAGATTCACAACTTTGTTATATTTATAACATTAATTTAGAATAAAACTTATATCCTGCACTTCTAGTTGTGCTTGGTTCTTCTGGTTGGAACCTGATTATAGAGTTTTGTAAATCAGTGACCAGTCTAATAAGTCTAAAATTTTTGCTCAGCATGACCAAATTACAAATTATGAAGAGCAATCCTCCACCTCTCCTGACCATACTGTGATGGTATACTTTTTCTGTAGTCACATTCTTAGAATGTGCATCCTGAGATCTACAAATATCACACTGGAATTTAGTGCCAAAAATCTGGCTGGATCTGAGATGGATTTCTCCACATGCCTCTTCCTTTCATTTGTTTTTAATCCCTCAATGACATAAGGGTTTAAATTCCAACTACTGCTCAGCATAGAGGGGTTTTAAATTAACAACACTCTTAAATGGGTGGGCAGGGTAGCAAGTCAGTATAGCAGCTCACTATGTGCTGCACGGTCTGGAATCAAGCTCCGGTGGGTTCTTCCAAGCCATCCAGACCAGCTCTAGGGTCCACCCAGCTTTCTGTACAATTGGTATCAGGTCTCTTTCTGGGCATAATGCAGCTGGGGTGTAATGACCACCCACCCACTTCTAGCACCAACAATCAGTACAGTATGCTTCTGCCTCCCCTCACTCCATGCCTGGCATGTTACAAGACAGCCTAGTACCCTTGAATGCATTCATGATCTACAGTGCACTGAGGTTGGCAGCATGTAAAGAATTAAAGGTACTTACAGTGCAACAAGGCTGGCATTGAAGGGTTAATACGGGGAACGTGAGAATTACCAGATCCCCTCCCACCATCAAAATTTGTAATCCTCCCTGCTGCCATTATCATCTTAACATTAGACTCTGCCTCACAGATGACTATATAAAATCTAATTTAACTTTTGTTAAGACAGGCAGACATACCTACGGTCAAACAGATTACCACTGGAGTAATAAGCCACAATGGCATTTATAATCATTAGATACACAGTAAAATATTAGGGATGAAAAGCAAGAACCCTTATTCTTAGATAAATGAGTACATATACATTGGAAGGAAAGTTTGTTAGGTCTAGTGGGTTTACCTGAACTGCCGCTGGGCATACACATTTTCTATTTTATATGATGAGAAACTCAATTTCTGAAGTCTCTGTCTTTGTTTCTACCAAACTTCATGTAACTTTCACAAGATGTTAAAGAGAAAGAACTCCACTCCTCTCTGATGCCACAGTCCTGATATGTAGATGGATTTAAATGTTTCAGAAAGCTACTACTTTTTAGACATTTTTCAATGTACTGTGTATCTTTCAGTGTTAGGTATTCTATAAATTTACAAAAACATGTTCTGAGCACTGAGGCAAACATCAATAAAAAGTCACAGGTTATAGTGTAGGTTAGGTAGTGAAACTAAGACAAAAGAACAGTAAAAAGCAAGGTCTGGACAAAGACTAAAAAGCAGCAAAAGCAAAATAAAATCTGAAGTGGTACAAATGTATGTCAGAAGACTTCAAAACTATAACTGTAAGACTAATTCTTACCACACATAAAATGAACAGAATTTTTATACTTTCAAACATTCATGCACAGTCAATATTAATGTCCTTCTCCATAATATGCCACTTTTCAAAACTGCCCCTCCCCCCCCCCCCCCCCCCCCCCCCTCCTCCACAAAAGAAAACACAACATTTTGTTTTTTATTATTTTTTTTTATTTTTTTTTATTGTTTTGTTTTTTTTTTTTTTTCTTTTTATATTTAATGTATATATAAAAGACATAAT
>Ga0123357_10005409_pt1 | contig 15289 bp, 6 predicted proteins | sample TergutEmb28metaG_FD_89873 | JGI IMG/M metagenome (GOLD analysis project Ga0123357, IMG submission 89873) | Embiratermes neotenicus P4 segment gut microbial communities from Petit-Saut dam, French Guiana - Emb289 P4 | ecosystem: Host-associated > Arthropoda: Insects > Digestive system > Gut ... | reverse complement strand
TTAAAACAATTGGACAAACAGTATTGTTACATTTTACGTTATTCTTGTGTGTTGTGAACAATGCACTCTTAACTTGAAACGACAAGAAGTAAGCTTCCTATATAAGCAATTTATTGACATCAATAGTGATATAGTGATTGTGCTAACATTTATTACTGTTATTTGTGGCGTTCTTCTAATAATAATTAATTCATAATCTTTAATGAACCAGCAATTACTGACAAGCTAAAACCCAGCTTGTAGCTGTATGCTCCTCGAACCAGACGAGGCGACATACTCAGTAGGGGATCGTTCCGACTGATAAGATTTTTAGTGATTTTTCTTAGCTCATTTACACAAATGACGGCCTGGAACAAATTTAAAACCTTGCGAACCTTTGAAACCACCGGCCGCTTTCTTCAGGACTGTTTCCACTTACCTCTACTCATCGCTGTAGGAACTTCAAAACTCGCTCACTCTTCTTCATCGCCCTCCGTTTATAATCGATCCGATATAACTTAACATCAGCTGCTAACACAATGTTTATAACTGACTCAACAAAAAGCAAAATACTAGGCAATTACTTGACGATCATTGAACCACCTTTAAAATGCGCACTGATACATGATTTGAACTTTGTATCTGTCTTACTTACAAGGAATAAACATAAGTCGTCCGCAGAATGTTCGATCTTCTAGAATAAAACGAAATATAATATGGAGTGCTGACTTGTATAGTACAATTGTATTTTAAAATACTGGGAACAAATGCTTTAAGGGCTTGTTCCCACATGCATACGACAACAAGGATGAAAATGTCAAAATAACTTTGAAAACGTGGCCCACTTAGGTAGCCCTAATCTGTATTCAGTGAGTACCCATTTTTCTTACTCACATTATAAAATTCATATTTCTCAACAGATTCATAATTATTTCAGACTAGAATGTTTAACAGTCCAAGATGATGGATGGGAAAATAAAGAGTAATGAAAGATTTTTATTCATAGTAATGATAAAAGATGTTCAAAAAAAAGATAAATAATTATACTGATTGTATTTAAGAGAAGATTGCATTATTAATCATGAAAGAATCCGTAACAAAGAATATTCTAAGTATAAATGTTTCCATTATTTAATGCAGTTCTTTCACGTGCTGTTTCTGTCGAATATTTTGATATTTTTACTATTCTGGCACGTGGCATGGCAACATAAATGTGTAATGTTCCGCCACAAGTAAACCAGGCTCTTCACGATAAATCCCACCATTTTCGGTTTTCTGCCCCTCCGATGTCTTTAAAGTGTCTGCAAATTTTGATTCATTGGGAGATCATTCAAATTTTGACAGAATCTGTATATCTCCTAAGACGATGCCTAGCTGTTCAAATTTGTAAGTTTAACAAATGTTCATGCTTTTTCCAGTCATTCATGTTTCTGTGTATAAGAAAGGTAAATCAGTCTCATTACAGGCCCGAGGTGCCCAGATTATGTGACAATGGCCCAGGATGGTGGTAAGGTTGTCAGCCTTAAGCACCGGTCGCTTATTACCCCCAGGAAATACTCCTGGCACTAACTTCTTTTAGATGCTGAGTCGACCCCAGGGCTAGAATCGAACCAGCGACCTTCCGATTTGTAGCACAGCACCTTAACCACTGTGATATCGCGGGCCCGCTTCCTGTGCATACGTAAGAAAATATACGAACCTTAATGTCATAAATCTGAATGAAGTGTTCGACTCCCGCATATGAGATGGGGATTTTGAATTCGAGTTCCATCTTGTTCACGGGACTTGGCCCGAAGTTTGTTACCTGCAAAAAATCATCACAATACAAGAGATTTAAACAATGTTCTGACAAGCGTGTATCCATCTTATGTTTTGAAACTTAAACACTTAATAATTAATAGTAATGACACCTTGTCTACCCAAAGGCGAGAAAGATCTAAGTTGAGGTTAAGTGTGGCCCAAAAAAAAAAGTTCCATTCCTTTAACGGAAACCGGATAGAATTCCATTAGGACAAGTATCATGCAGCCGTACACTCATGCAATAATTCGCAAGATCTAAATCACTCTTAGATATCTGTGGTCAAGTTGTAAAAAAAATTGCAAAGCAGCCAACAACAAACGTATGTGTGGTACTGTTACATTGTCATACAAAACACACAAATGTTCCTCGTAATAACGTCTTGTTATTCGATATATTTTGAAGGTTCGAGACTATTTCGCTCTTTATGGGATGTGATGTCCCTTATGGGATTATTTATTAATATGTGTTTTAAGTGAGCCTAGATAAAATTTATAAACTAAATTTAGAATGAAAACTTGATCTTGTGTTCTTTCTCTCAACAGTATTTATGATGATGCAGCTGCAGCAATGACTCTTGTACACCATTTCTAATGTTTAGTAGTAACTGAAAGAATAAAGTGTAAAGTAGAAAATAGAAAGAATTGTAAAGAAAATATTAAGAGTAATAATCGTATGGATTAAGACTTAGCCTATATTTAGGGTATTGTGACAGCAGTAACAAATTCTGGTTGCAATAGAACCGGTAATATTACTGATCAGCTGAATAAGAAAACTGTCATATACTGTTTTTGAAAGACCCTTAGTGCTGGTCCTCGTTTGTTACGTAGACTGAAAATTTGACAATTAAGCATAAATTTTATTATAACTTGTAGCATGTACAAAAACAAAACGTAGCAGCCCAAAATCCCCTAATTCCATATTCTACGATTTTGGTTTCAAATTGATAGATAGTTCTTACAAATATAACATACTTTTCCGATATTTTTTACCCGCAGGCCTTTGGAGCAGATCAGATTTCCTTTGGGATTAAGTGTTAGGAAGTAATGTAGCAACTTTGTGATGTGTCTTTTGTTTATCATATCTGCTGTAATAGTAAATACAGCAAGAATTCTCATACTATCTTGCCTTTCTTGCTATTATTCACTAATCATAAATTTTTAAAAGCTAAGAGCTTTTGTCATATGCCCAGCGTGTTTTCTCACCAGTAATTCATAATTTTCGAAGGTCTCAAAATATTTTAGGATCTATTCTAGTGTTGTTACTTCCCATTCAGTTTCAGATATTTACAAGGCCCTCCCCTCCCCGTAAGAATAAGGAATGGAATAAATAGAAGAGAAGACGGCGTCTCGATGAAAGGAATAAATAAGAAGATTCATCACAATCCATTTTTTTTCAATACAACATATGAATACGCAGGCAGACACAAAAAGGCGGTGAAGTGCTTACATAAATTAAGTAAAGCAAACTAAAACAGCGGCAGGTCTGTCATATCATGTAAGAACTTAACTTACAGCCGTGCTATGATAAATGATATACACTAGTTCGATCATTTCTGTTTCCATTCGCACGATTTTCTTACCTGGTAAAAGTGGGAGAACTCCGTTTTTGTTTCCTTCGTTTCGTTCCCTTTTAGGAAAAATATTTCATTTCTGTCTGTAGACCTTGTAGAGCAAACAAGATTATAAGTTCAAATTCAAATATACACACTGCTATAATATTAGGTGTGGTTATTGAATAATGAGGCTGCACTCGTAGTTTGTAACTTTTAAAATTGTTCACCTTAGCAAATAGTTTGTAACTTTTAAAATTATTCGCCTTAGCAAATACACAGAAATTACTGCTGAAATTTCCTCAGCTCGAATTCCAAATATACCTTCTCCTACTTTCAAGTATTATCGAGTAGTAAACTTTTGAATACAAGTTTTTAACTTGCTCTGCTCATGCGTAATGAAAACAATTAAAAAATTTGTGAACATAAAATTTCTTCTTAACAAGAAAACTACCACATAAATATCTTATTTATTACGTGATAAGTATGAAGAATACAATACATAAAAAGCTGTGTTTTTATGCTAAGCATCCCGTTGTGTTACAGAGAACCATTAAAGAAGAGATACCACAAAATCAAATTCTTATTTGAATTGTTTTCAGTAAATTATTGTCAGGCAACATGTTTCATTGGGTTTTGTCACCATCAGGCCCTCTATCGTCATAAAGAGTAAACTACACAATTGCATTATTTAACACTTCGAATGCAATTGTATTTTGATATGTATGATGACTGAGAGTCTGAAGGCGACCAAACATCGGTCGAAACATTTTGCCTGAATAATAGTTTTCTGAATATACGTTCCAAAAAATTTGTGTTCACGGAATATGTCCCTTTACAGCTGTGTTTTGACTGGAACAATAGTTTCTCAGGAGGAAGGCCGCATGTGTAAGAAGACAAAGGACTTGGGCCCTCGGTAACGATGAAAACTGACACAGGAGTGGAAGAGGTGTCATTCATGAAAGAAAATACAACGGTTCAGGCAATGACGTTTAAGTTTTAACAAAATTACAAGAAATAATTTGAAAACGTACAAGATATTTGGAGTCGCTATTGTTTTTTTTTATCAAGACAAGGTACCACGTTACTAAGAGATATCGGTTAGCCTGTTTTTAGCTACCAGGCATATACGAAATTTCTAAAATTCTCCGCAATCACCAGACTTTTCAGAGTGTGACCTTTGTTAATTTGCAAGTTTAGCTGAAAGAAATAATTTTCAATCAAATTTAGACAACCATGTGAAAAGGACACATTTACTCAAAGCACTCTGACAAAAGACTTATGTGGTACTTCTAGATTTGGAGGGCTCGCATGTAGCGGGTTGTTGCTTCCAAAGGAAAGTAACGTCGATGGCGATAAGCTGCAGAAAATAATGTTTTATTCATTACCTAAGTTTTGAAACGAGTCTCATTATTTAATAGCCACACATCATAAATCTTGACCGAATTACTAGAGTCTTTTGAATTGTTAATACATCACAGTAAGGAATAATTAAGATATCTGACCCGAATGCGCATTATGTTGCAACAAACTTATGAACGGTCAATACGGAGTACATTTCTGTGGAATTACAATGTAATTATTAATCTTATTTCTGTGATCATCATTTCTGATTGATTTTTGGTAAACTTAAGAATTTCTTGGAATTGTAAATGTTATAGGCCCATAGAAAAAATAAAACAAGGAATTTATTAGTAATCGGGAAGTAATGATATGGAAGGAAATATACTGGCTTATTTGAAGGTACATCTACAGTATTCAGCCGGGCCTGGAAAAATACAACAAATGACAGAATTCTAAGTAGTCATTAACCCAATCTAAGTTCATACCAGGTATGTTGTTGTTGAAACAGTGTCACTAAATATCCTAATAATCAGTAAGCCGGACAATATGGTTTCTACGTGTTTCATATTTTCTACGTCACTCATATGAACTGCGTTAAAACACTAGATAAAAGACATCACTTACCCGGACAAACCGATGTCCGTTTGGGTTAAGAAAGATAAGGTCGCGTTGTAGCTGTTGTCTTGAGGGGTTAGTTCTTTTCCGGCACTAAATGTTCTCATACTGAAGACGAGTCCCTCAGTTCCGCTGGCTACATCTTTCACGATAAATTCCAGCTGCTGGGTCTCCTGAATGCAAGTGAATTACAAGGCTCTTTGTTTCACAATTGTCAGCACAAAGCAGTTATGACTTGGAAAGTGAACAACAAAGACAGTAAGGCACCGTTTTTCAGAACTGTACCTGGGGACAATCTTCTTAAAAACTGACGAAACGAAATCCAAATAAACATACATGAGGCGAATAGATAGAGGAATGCATGGTACAAAAAACATAAAGGAATTTGTCTCTTGCCCTCTTCAACCACATAGATATTTTCCATGTTGATTCTTTCAGACAAGTTGCTGTCCTCTTTGCCTTGTTTCCTTAATTCAGTGCCTTTAGGAATTTATTTCAAGCACTTGGTTATTGAGCAGGTTTGAGAACTTCAAATTGTTGTAAGAAAAATGATATTTCCAGTAGCTGACGCCCGGTTAGGTTGAGTCTTGTTTCATAGAATAATACCTACCGAATTTCCTTCGTTACGTAACATCCAGTGGCAGTAAGCGGGGGGTATGTTTTGTGAAAGACAAATTACAAAGCATTTGACAGGAAGTTTACCTTGCTTCTGTTCGTTTTTAATCCCCTCAGTTGTCTTGAATAACTAAGTTTAAAAATGAAAATCCGCATTTACATAGTGCGTCTACTAAGTTTTAGGACTGGCATTATAAAAAGTATTTGCATGAAAGAAATGACATTTTTATTGTTTAGTTTTCGACATAGATCCTGTGAAACTGTACACACAAATTTGCACGGTCATACAGCTTCTGGATGCTTTTGTAGAAGTCGTCCTTTCCAATGGTGTTTAATGTACTTGTCACGGCTTTCTGGAAGTCCGAAATCTAGTCAAAGAGGCGTCCCTTCAAGTGGGATTTCACTATTGGGAACAAAAAGTAATCAACAGGTGCTTAATCTGGCGAATACGGAGGGTGGTCGAGCACAGTCACTTTTCGTTGGGCTAAAAACTGCTTGACGAATGTTGCGTTGTGGGACGGGGCTTTGTCGTGCAAAAGGAGCCAGTCACCAGATTCACACATGCCCGGTCTAACACGTCGAATTCTGTTTAGGAGCCTTTCAATTACACCTTTGTAGTACACTGCATTGATAGTTTCACCCTCCGGAACAAATTCTTTGTGGGTTACGCCTTGCCAATCGAAAAATTCACCAATATGATCTTCACACGAGACTTCTGAAATCGCATTTTTTTTCGGCCGTGGCTAGGTTTCTCCAACCCATGCAGCAGATTGACGTTTAGTGGTCGGATCGTAGGCAAAACACGTCTCATCGCCAGTTACAATTTTCTTAAATAAGTCAGGATCGCTGCCGTGGCAATCAAATCTCGGCAAGCTGCAATTCTCTGGTCTTTCTGTTCCGGAGTCAAAGAGTGTGAAACAAAGAGCGAACAAATCTTCCGTTTTCGCAAATCTTCAACTACAATCTTTCTCACTGTGTCAGTGCCAGTGTTCACCTCGTCTGCTAGCATTATTAGCGAAAGATGACGGTTTGGAAGCAGCAACTGACAAATCTTCTCGACATTGTTGTCATTGCGACACTCCGTAGGCTGGCCGCTCCTGGGGTCGTCTTCAATGTCTTCTCGTCTATCACGAAATCGTCCATACCATCGGAAAACATTCAAACGGGACAGTGCTTGGTCCCCATAAGTTGCATTTACCATTTGCAGAGTTTCCGTCGCACTTTTTCCAGCTTTAAAACAGAACTTTATCGCTAATCGTTGCTCCATACTCAAATCCATGACGATGCTTTCACACACAGTTTCGTTTTACGCCACAAATCACAAATACTGCTCAACTCACAAAGACAACACTAAGCACACAACGTGTCGAGACTTGCTCCTACGTGTTTCTGTGGGTGACCGTCTTATGGCGCGCGTAGAATTCGCTCTGCACAATCAGTCCTAAAACTTAGTAGACGCACTGTGTAGTATAAGTGACTTCCGGGTCGAAGTATCAACCCTGGACTCTGAGAAACAAGGCAATAACTACTAGACCACGACGTTCGGTTGGACACCGAAAGCCGAGTGGTAACCTGCAGTTTATCAAACATTGTTCTTGTTCTGCAATTTAAAGTACTGTGTCTGTCAGTGCATGTCTGACGGCCAGTGTTTATGCCCAAGGTCACTCAAGATAAACAGGTCGGTGACATCGCCATTTTCCAGCACCACTGACATCTGCCATACTGTACCGTAGTATTAATGACCGAGGCTGAAAAGAAAGCAGTGGGAACTGCTTACCTTCTTTCCTTTAAATAGAGGATTGCCGACGAGACATTGCAGTTCCTTCTTATGTTCAGGACGCCGGTCGCCACTGTTGTCGACAAATTCGCATGTCGGCGGAATACGCACCAAAGGGCAGGACGCTGGCAAAAGAATCCAAGCATAAGCGAGGAAGGCTGGCTCCTCCGAGTTCTGCACTGTCACGTTCATCCTTACAGTTTGCTGGGATCCGATTATCAGCGGAGGCCTAAGTCAAGGGGAAAAAATACAGAGAATTCTTTTTCCAAAACTAGTCTTAACTCTCCAATTTACTCTTTTACATATTTGCGTTTTACCTCCTGTGTTTGTAAATGCATAACTGGTTTTAGGATACATGCAATATTTTATCATTTTAACTTCCCATTTTAATTGATTGAAGTCCTTCATAATGGTTCAGGAGGGGCCGAAATATGCAGGACGTAAATTATAGTCAATTAAGAAATGTTCGGTAAATAACTTAAATTTGTCCCTCTAATTACTAAAACTCTGCAAAACAAACACATTGCTATGCTGCACTACAACAGATATCATACAAATAATTTATATTCAATGCATTTTATTTTCTATCATACTGGTAATAACATAATTTTAAGTTTTCCTTTATATATATATATATATATATAAATTGCGGTTTGGCGTTAATTCGAGAATTTTGGTTGAATGAGACGAAAATCTCTTTCAGATCGTTGGTCAACAACTATAATATGTGGGGTTAAGAAAACTGATATCGGTTATTTTGTACTAAAACAGAAAAAGGTACTAATGAAAATTATATAACAAGGGGCTTTTAGATTGCATTTATCACCAATTTTATTAGGATGGTCCATAAAGAGGGACGAGGAGGTGGCATAACCGGATTATGCGGCAGGTATAAGTATAGGAATGACGAGATGTCCACAAAAAATTTGGTTAGAAGCCCTGAACTGTGGAGGCCTCGTGGGAGAAGTCGGCGTTTATGGGACGTGACTTCTCAATTTTATCTTAATAGAACTGTGTTGTAGATAATGAATTGGATGTATCTGGCTCAGGATGAGTAGAGCTGGCAGACACTAACTCACCGTAATGACATTTCATTCTCCAGGAAACGTTTGAGTTATTGAGCAGCTCTTAGCTACTCAAGATGGACTCCGTCTGGTGGAGCAAGGCAATTTTTATAGGTCAGTTTCTTCCTTCTACTATTCAAAAGTTGGTTTTTAATAAACGAACCGGTTTTAGTCTATAAGTGGATTCTCTGATTAAACACAGGATGTACGGAAGAGTGAAAACGTTTATACACAAAGCATCTGAATTAAGGTATAGGTCTGTCTAATCTATACTTTCAATGTAACTCACACAACGTCGATGAATTCGGCTGTAATTTTAAGGCTGGGTGTGCAACTGTCGTCGTAACGGCACCCTGTGGCGTATGGTACATCTTTCTTGACGGGAGATTGCTTCTCGGGATCGACCACTGGACAGGACTTGCAAAATTTGTCACCTGCGTAAAGACAAGTCATATTTTTAGAAAAATTTGTACAAATTGCTGTACAATGAACCGACAGTGTATCGTGAGGTCAGTCCCCACCTAGAGTTTAAAGTAAATAGATGGCTATATTGTGGGCCGGGTAGCTCAGTCGGTAGAGCGACTTACTACGGGATGGACGGTCCGGAATCGAATCCCGGTGGGGACGAGATTTTCCGTACTTCCAGACCGGCCATGGGGCCCACCCAGCCTCCTGTAAAATGGGTATCGGAGCTTTCCCGGGGGTAAAGTGCGGCCGGGGCGTGCTGCTGACCACTCACCCCCTTCTAGTGTCGCGGTCATAGAAGAGTAGAGCTATACCTCTACCCACCCTCTGGGCCACACCGGGCCTGTAACGGGAACACTTTACCTTTCTTAGATGGCTATATTACATGTTTCATAGCTGGGCATCAAAGAATATTATTATATTTATGTAAAAAATGAACAAATGCACATCGATAAAGTACGTTTATCGTGTATTAATATTTACCAACATTTTTAGGTCACTTCTGCGACTAACATCAGGGTGTCATACAGAATTCCAAAAATTTAAAAAGCAATGCAAAAAGTGTAAATAAACACTAGATGTTACAGTTAATATTCCAAGCGCTACCTATAGTCATAAAACGTCAAATTAATTATCGTTAAAAACAGATAAAACTGGGTACTTTTATGTTATTTATTACCTGTTCTAAGCGATATTCGCTATGGCAAATTTACATAGCAAAAAGGTGTGAATCAACTACATACACTTAAGAAATATTATACATTATATATTAATTATATGTTTTATATATATGCTCGTATATAACAATATATATACACTATATTAATTCAAGAAATATGGATTTAAACTCACATCTCTCTTTTATGAGACAGGTGTTAACGTTCCACAACTTTGCAAAGTGACCTTACTGAATGTGTGTATATTTATTTGTTTACCTAAATAAGGTATTTTTATGTAGGTAGTAAAACGTTTAGTAGGATTTATATGTATACGGGACAAACAATGACAAAAGAGTGGCAGGAACTTTTCGATATGAGCTTCCCAATCCGTGAACACACGAAGAAGATTATTCAAACATGAAACGCACTTCTATCACAGACTGATTACGCGGAATGCGTTTAAGAATATAATCGCCTGCGACGAAAATACGATATGTCGCTTTCCTTCGTACTACGGGTTGAACTGTTAACATTCGTTTCGGGGTAGAAGCAAGAATTTTCTCTTCGCCACCACGCCTGTTCCAATTCTCTGGCTTACTCACTGCCGTATACGAAAGTTATCTCCTTTAGAACAAAGCACTGGGAGCAGGAAGCGTAATTCCCAAATTCATCTGTTGTCGACGTCCGCCAAGGTTTATTCATGTTCACCCTGCGCGCACACGGACACTAGCTAACCTTCGATTATTTTTTTCCATGGCGCAACAGCCCTTAGTGCGCAAGGGCGTCAAAATTATTGAGGCTTCACAATCACACTCAGACACACCACATTCGTTAGGACTCCTCTGGACGAGTGATCAGCCCGACGCAAAGATCTGTACCTGCAAATGCACTGTACTCACTACAGACAGACACCCATGTCGCCGGCGGGATTCGAACTCTTAATCCCAGCAAGCAAGAGGGCTCAGACCGACGCCTTAAACTGAACCTCCAATTCGCCTATGATTACGTCATTGTGTAAGACATAAATAATCCACTGACGCAAGTCTCACCAATTTACTGATAGCTAACATACGTGTCATACCAGTATTACCAGTGTTACCAGTTCTATTAAACGTGAAAATATCCAATAGCAGTTTGTGTGCAACTGCAAATTTAACACTCACCATTGGATTCGTCTTTCGGCATGCATACCATTCTCAGTTGGATAGGCTTGGAGTAGTCAAAAAGGAAGTTCTGTGAAAACATGAAATTTCGTTTCAGCAAGAATTCGACGGAACTACGATCTGCGGACATAATGTTACATAATGTTACATAATGTTACATAATGTTACATAACACACCACCAAAGACACAGCATATACACACACTTAGGAAGATAATCGTATACTTACATTACATGCAAAAACGTAAGTTATTTTCTGTCTTTAGTAACGTAGCTTTTTCATGCAATATTTTGCCAGAAAGACAAGTTACTTACACTACCTGTACATGTCACTGCTTTAATTCAATAATTTATACATATGTATGTATATATGTATGTATGTATTTATGTACGTATGTGTATGTATGCATATATATATGTATACACACACATATATATACATATATATGTGTGTGTATGTATGTTTGTGTGTGTGTGTGTGTGGGGGGGGGGTGTGTTATCTACTGCCTCCAGAGAAAGTAATTACAATATATACAAGTACCTGTTTTATTACTTCAGTAAATTAGAGACAGTTTATTTGTGTCCAGGGAAGGTTGGGAATGTATGTTTGGTTAAGGGTAACATCTATCGAAGTTGGCAGTTGTGTGCGTTGTAAATAGGTGGAGCGTGTTGCAAATGGAAAGATGAGTTCTGAAAGCCTTTCCACTTCATCATGGATTAACACATTTCTTATCCGCGTTCTGCAGGCTGCCGCCTGTAGATTAACTTTCAACGGTACAGCTATAGCCCAAATCAAAGGCTAAAAGTATGCACAAAGACAAGAGTTCTCTTGTTACAGTTACAAACTGTGAATCGTAAAATTGGAAGATGACAATCGACATGTGATATCTGATCTTTATTTAGGATGAAATACTTAAATCCAGTACTCACCCCCTTCTAGTGCCGCGGTCATGGAAGAGTAGAGATATAGCTCTACCCACCCTCTGGGCCACACCGGGCCTGTAACGGGAACACTTTAACTTTTTTACCTTTTACTGAAATCCAGTGTTACTAGAAGAAAAAAATGTTCTATTCAAATGCTGTGTTGCATATAAGACGTGGAAAAAGTTGTAATGCGTTCGTCCACTGTAATTTATTTTAATTTTGTGTTATTTAAAGACACCTACAATTGCTAACATTATGTATCGTTGGTAATAAATGAACGAATGAACAAAGAACCTGTGGAATGATAGTGACAGGAGAAAACCGAAGTAGTCGTAGAGAAACCTGTCCTAGTGCCACTATGTTCAACACAAATCCCAAGCAGACAGGTCTGGTATCGAAAACCGGCCGTGAGAGCCCAGCGAAGAGCCGCGTTTTTTCAAAGAAATACGCTGAGGGGTACAGAGGTGTGAAGGAAAGTTTTAAAAATATTAAGATGTATGCGAGAATTTCAAACAGAATTTAAGACGCTCATGTGTTTGAAAACAAACATCGCCAAATCAGTACAATGCATCTTCAATTAACTAAATATTTTATGTTGCTATGTCCAGCCCCAGAACCTAAAACGATCAAGTTTTCTTTCTTCTCAGCGGTGTTGCTAAGGTTTCCCTTCCCCTGCGATATGCTGCCGCGCCAGTGGATAATCGTTTCCTGAAACTTCGAGAGAAAGTAGTGTCGAAGCGTCGGAGACCTATTAACCAAAGCACGGTGTCTACTGTCAGTAAGGAAGCCAAGCTGCACGTTACCAAAAACTTTATATGTAAAAGAAAAGTGGTCTTTTTATGTCAAATTTTTAAATTTGAGGTGCTATAGAACGAAATATTGAGGAAAATATTCCAAATTATAAGACAAAGGAAGCAACAAGTCAATCTATGTAATGAATTTATTTCATGTAATGTTCTTGATGTTAATACCAGAGGCAGATGAGAGGGAAGTGAAATTTATTATGCCTATTTAGAGGAAAGGGAACTACTAACACATTTGTCGCCAAAGAACTCTGTTGGGAAACTGAGGCATAGATGGGGGGACACATTCAATAAAACTTTTAAGGATACGGACTTAAGCTACAATTAGCTGGCTCAGGATAAGGTCCGTAGGAGGCTTCCATTTACACGACAATAAAGGTCTGAGTTCTGGGATGACATTGAATTTCTTTACCGTCTGAGTCAAAAAAAAATTCAGGGAAACACGTAAGATGGGACAGGACATGGCTGAAGAGCTGAAGAGAATTATATTTGGGACCTGCAAGAAAACTCGCGCTTACCTTAATTTCCAAGGAATGTTCAATGCATATAGGCTTACTCCTACGAACTGTAACCAAGTAAGTGATATACGGTGGACTGACTCTCCGGTAGATCCCGTCCAGTATTAAGGTCACGTTGGTAACTGTAAGGTGAAAATGAAGTCAGTAATCTCAAACATGAGATTAAAAGCTTGTATTACTTTCATGAGGCAACAAAATCTATCACCCTATGTGTCACATATTATAAAAAATATCTCTTTCCATCAAGCAATTTGAAGTGTCAAACATCGCCCAAATATTAGGTTTTCACTGTTCATTCCATCTTCCGGACACATTTAAATGTAATATGTATACTTGACGTCCAAAAAGGCAGAAAAAGCTTAGTCTATTACCTAACCGACTGTACTGTCTGCACCACTAAGGCTGTTTATGACGTCATATAGGGGAAGGATACATTTTCCGTAAGTAAAAATTAGGAAGTGTCTTATCACCACATTTCTGCATCTCTTTGCGTGTCTCTTTCTTTACATTAGTGGGTTCCTTTCAGTTTCACGTGGGCTGTGCATGTCGTCACAGTTATCTGTCAGACCTATTCAGTTTCGAGTACTTTCACTTCCTTAATGTCTGAGGATGAATATTTACAAGTGGCGCCTAGTGACAAATAAACACACACACACACGAACATGTGGTGAAATCGGATCCGGAGGTCAAGTCTAAAGGAAGGGCACGCAGTGCCGTCAAAGTTACCCTTCTGCTAGACCCCAAAGGATTCGCCAGTGTTACGAACAGGTTTAACATAGCACTACTGCATATCGTCCACACAGAATATTTATGGCTTCTGTATGATTCTCATGAAGAAAGACAATTACCTTCCTACTCATCACACTCCTACGTGTCTTCACATTGAAGCACACTCTGTCCTCTATGACGCAAGACCTCAACCTTAAATAGTGTATAGTTTACACTTATTTTATTCTTCCAAAAATCTACACTTTTTCGGATATCTGGAAACACTGGAAGGTAATGTACATACATATTTTTCAGTCTGTAAAGGGTTAAGTTTGGATTTTTGTAAAGGTTTTATAAGACTAAGTTCCACAGTCTCAAGCATATGTAAAGACGGAAAAAAGATTCAGTTTTAGAAGAAGCGTGTTTTATATAAACATGAAAAACTATGCAGAATTTATAAAAGATCTTTCACTTACTACATTAAACTTGCTTCAGAAAATGTACAGAAAGAAATAATACTGCAGATCGAATAAAAATGATCGAAATTGAGAATAAATGGCTAAAGCCATGCAGTTGTTAGCGGTAGGATCATGTGTTGAGGATTATAATCCGAAATAATACCTACAACATTTCAGTACTATGAACTTTTAAATAATATATTTATTTAATGTTATTGTCAGGCCTTTAAAAGTACACAAAATTTGCAATATTCTTTTCTATGTGGGTTTCACACAAACTATTTTGTACATGTGTGAATGTCGGTGGCCTGGTGACTTTTAAAGTTGAAATATTTTTGTCGAAACCTGTCGGATAAAATTATACTGATACACCTCATTCAATAAGTGTAATAGTGCAACCGATGGTTATCTTACTTAAACATAACATGCACCTTCATAGTTTAAGTACTAAGAATATTGTAAAGTCACGTTTCGTAAGTCCAGAAACGTCAGAGCTTATCTTTGTTATTCAATGAAAAACTGAGACATTTCAGAATTTCATTCACGGATGTCCCTGTATTATATTCAAAACTGGCAAACTAAATGTTCGTACAACTAACAAATTTCCTAAGAAGTATAGAAATCTCTTGAGAAGTTAATAGCCACAGCTAATCAAGAAATTTACCGCATTTTGTAAAACTCAAGTTCACTACTGTGTTCAGAACAACTCTTTTCTTGTCTCTGTATTGAGACAAAATGGTCCCTTCCACAGCAACCCCCCCCCCCCCCCCCCCCCCCCCTTTTTTTTTTTTTTTTTTTTTTACCCCACACTTTACCTCCACACACAATTTTTTTGTTTTAATTTTTTT
>Ga0123357_10005408_pt1 | contig 15289 bp, 12 predicted proteins | sample TergutEmb28metaG_FD_89873 | JGI IMG/M metagenome (GOLD analysis project Ga0123357, IMG submission 89873) | Embiratermes neotenicus P4 segment gut microbial communities from Petit-Saut dam, French Guiana - Emb289 P4 | ecosystem: Host-associated > Arthropoda: Insects > Digestive system > Gut ... | reverse complement strand
TTCGTGACTATAATTGAGACACGAGGGACTATCGTCTGGAACGGGCGCCCAGCGTAAGCTTTATTCGCCAGTATGGTTTTCCGTTTATTGGTCACTGTTTTTAATGAAACAAAGTGAAGTTTCCGTCCGACTATCCAGCATCTTACCGAAACAAAGTGATCTTCTCTGCTGTCCTCTGACCGCCCGATCTCAAAACATCGCCCTTTTATACCCTTACAAGAATTCCCAAACATGCCAAAGATAGCCATCATCGGGGGTACTGGAATATACAATCCGGACTCCTTTGAGACAATAAATACGGTTTTTCCGGATACGCCTTACGGCAAACCTTCCGATAAGATCATGATAGGTAAGATAGCGGATGTTGAGGTCGCATTCCTGTTCAGACACGGAAAGTCCCACCAGCACCCCCCATCAAGCGTTCCCTACAGAGCAAATATGTGGGCTCTGAAGGAACTTGGATGCGAGTACATAATATCCGCGTGCGCGGTCGGCTCTCTTCAGATAGAATATGCGCCCGGAGACCTTGTTATACCGGATCAGTTCATTGACTTCACAAAGAAAAGAGAGTACACTTACTTCGATAAGAAAACTGTGCACATCTCCATGCCTGACCCCTTCTGCAACTATCTGAACAGGATATTCATTGATACAGCAAAAGAAATGAGGATCAAACACCACATCGGCGGAGCGTATGTCTGCATAGAAGGGCCAAGGTTCTCTACCAGGGCCGAGAGCAAAATGTTCAGGCAGTTCGGGGACATAATAGGGATGACTGTGGTGCCCGAATGTCAGCTTGCGAGGGAGCTAGGCATGTGCTACTGCAGCCTTGCCACTGTTACTGATTACGATGTATGGCACGAGGAAGATGTGAGCATAGACATGGTTGTGAAAACAATGAATGAATGCCTCGCAAAGGTACTGAAACTTCTGGAACTCGGCCTTCCTAAGATAGGGAAGAGCGATTGCAACTGCATTGAGGCCGCCAAAGGCTGCGGGGCACTCTGAAACCACATGAGGATAATCTTCAGAGGGGTTGTTCAGGGGGTTGGATTCAGACCGGCTGTTCATAGGACAGCGACAAGCCTCGGGCTTTCCGGGAGGGTGTGGAACGAGGGGTCGGACGTAGTGGTCGATGTTGATGATGGAGAAAGATTCCTGGATTCATTCCTGCGGAATGTTCCTCCTCTGGCACATTTGGAGGAAGTGATCAGGATAGATCATCCTCTTCCCCCCGCTAACGGATTCAGTATCTCTCCGTCCCAAAAGGGCTCATCGGGAATGTCGATACCGACTGACACTGCCATATGCAGAGGTTGCCTTGAAGATCTCAAAAAAGGAAAAAGGTCTGGTTATCCTTTCACGTCATGCACAGATTGCGGACCTAGATTCACCCTTCTTGACAGCCTTCCTTATGACCGCACTTCTACCGCAATGAAAGACTTCGGCATGTGTCCGGAGTGCGGCAGAGAATTCAATGATCCCGCCGACAGACGGTTCCATCATCAGACAATATGTTGCTCAAAATGCGGGCCGTCCTATAGACTGATAGATAGAGATTGCAATGATATCCCTGGCGATCCGATAAAAAGATTCGCCGATATGCTGTCTGATGGGAATATCGGTATCATGAAAAGCTGGGGCGGCATGCACATATGCTGCACTCTTGACAATATAGTCAAACTGAGAGAATGGTACGGAAGGAAGCAGAAGCCCTTTGCGATCATGGTGAAAGATGAACATACTATCAAAAAATATGGCTCCCTCACCAAAGAAGAATTAGATAATATCAATTCTCCGCACAGACCGATCGTACTAATAAAAAAGAAATATTCTGATCTGACAGAACTGATATCCCCCGGACTTGATAACATAGGGGTGTTCCTCCCTTATACAGGGGCCCAGCATCTTCTATTCTCACACTTAGAGGATGATGACGCACTGATAATGACCTCAGCCAACGTGCCGGGCGAGCCCATGGTCCTTGACGATGATAAGATAATGGAGCTCGGTGCTGATGTTTATCTTCTTCATAATCAGCGGATACTCAACAGGGCAGATGACAGCGTGCTCAGGATGTTCGGAAACAAGACATTCTTCATCAGAAGGTCGAGAGGCCACATACCTTCGTATATCCAGACCGCAATGAAAGGTTCAGCGGTAGCGGTGGGGGCACAGGAGAACCTTACCGGATCTGTCGCTATAAACGGAAGGATCCACCCGACGCAGCATATCGGAGACGGAGAAGGTGTCGGTGTGGTGGACTATTTGGAAGACGCCATCAGAACGCACATGAGAATGCTTGGCTGCAAGCCGGAGGCAGTTGCCATGGACCTTCACCCCGGATACATCAACAGAGGGCTTGCGAAGAGACTCTCTGAAGAGAATGACTCCATGGTCGTTGAGGTACAGCATCACTGGGCGCATGCCGCGTCGCTTATGGCGGATAACAATGTCGAAGAAGTTGTGGCACTGACCCTTGACGGCAGCGGCTACGGAACGGATGGTACCGTTTGGGGCGGCGAAGTTCTTTCAGCTGATTTTTCGTCATTCTCCAGAGTTGCAAGACTTGAGGGGATCCCTCTTTTAGGTTCAGAAAAAGCACTGTATGATCTCAGGAGACTGAGATTTGCGATCGATGTAATGAACGAAGAAGATAACCATTCTTTCTCCGAGAACGAAATGAATGTTCTTATGAAAATGATGAACAAGAGCGTCAAATGCTCATCTATGGGGAGACTGATGGATGCTCTGTCATATTCGCTGGGTATATGCTCTGTCAGAACATATGACGGGGAGCCGGCAATGAAATTGGAACCTCTGCTGGCATCTGGGAAGCTGATACCCGGTTTTGAAACGGAGATCGTTGACGGAGCGGTTAAAACTGCCGAACTTTTCTCAAGGCTCAGGGGATCTCAGAATCCTGCGGATGCCGCATACTCGATCATCTATAATGTAATGAAATGCCTGACCGAAAGTGCCATTGAGGCCGCTGATTCGGAGGGGATCGAGTCGATAGGCATCACGGGTGGCGTCTCTTACAACTCTTCCGTTTGCAGCATGTTCTCCGAGATAGCAAAGGATTCAGGACATGAATTAATATTCCACAATAACATTCCCAGCGGTGACGGCGGAGTGTCTGTCGGACAGGCCGCGATAGCTTTGAAGAGGATATAATGAACACTCTGTTTGTGCTTCTTGATGGTATGGAGGATGACCCTAATCCGGTCCTTAATGGAAAAAAACCGTACGAAGTGGCGAAAATGCCTTTTATGTACGAAAAAGCGCCGTATAAACACTATACCACAGGAAGGGGATATACGCAACTCTTCCTGAACGAGTTCTTCACTGGTCACCCTCCGGAACTGCAGAGGGCCGTTCTGGAGGCAATGGGTCTCGGCATGGACATATCTGGATGCAGGACCGCATACAGGCTGAGTCCTGCTGAGCTCAAGGACGGGATGATACATTGGTCGTATCATGCTCATCTGTTCTGCGATGATCTCATGAGAACCATGAAGAACGACCTTTACATACTGCAGGAATACAAACCGGAGATCAAATTCTTCCTTAACGGCAGAGCCGTTCTTACTATGGAATGCGATGATATCCCGGATCTTCCGTCTCCTCCGGTTGATGCCCCCTTTGTGGAGGTTCCGGGGATACTTGGGGATTTTGTGATGAAGGTTGCCGAGGATATGAACGGAATTACTGATTATCCATGGGGCTGCGGCAGGCTCACTAAGCAGTACCCTCCGTTCAAATGCATAGGAGAGATGACGGCTATTTCAGACAGCCCGACGGCTCTTGGGGTTGCGGCGTCGTTAGGCCACAAGATACACCTTGTTGACAACGTAGAAGACAGATTCCCCGTTGCAAAAGAGGCTCTGAAAAATGGGAACGTATTCCTGCACATCGATGAGGTCGACGAATACAGCCACCAGAAAGACCCATACAAAAAGATCGGGATTCTGGAAAGGACCGACCGCCTTATGAAAGAATACTTTAGCGATGTTGAACGCGTGGTCTACTTTGTTGACCACGGAACATCATGCGTCTCGGGCGAACACATAATAATGAATGTGCCTTTCTGGACAAACATTAGGACGGATATGCCCGAGGGGGGACTGATCCCCCTTGACCAGGTCATTCCACGGCTGATGAAGGAGAATTAAAAATGGAGCTGCCCGCCTCGCTTAGCATATACGGTAACGAAAAGATAGCCATGGACATATTGTCCAGAATATGGGGTAAGAAAGGAGTTTTTACATGTACGGTCGCAAACACGCTGACGTCCACAATTCCTGGAATATCCGATGCCGGAGACACCCCCGAGCTGACATTGTTCACTCCCGCTGCGGACGCTGAGCTCCTGGTCCTCGGAAAGACCGTGTGTATGAAGGGGATCCCTGTGAACCCTGGAGGGATACCTACGCCCGCAACGCTTACCAAAGCGGCTTTGGAGGTCTCAAATATGCCATTCTTCATTGTGAATGGCGGATGCAAGATCAAACCGAATCTGCCGTGCATAGAGGTTGGCGGAGATTGCGGGGATTTTGTCACTTCGGGCAAAGCTGTGTCCAATGTGAAGGAAGTGTTCAACAAAGGGGTCATCCTCGGTCAGATGCTTTCTCACGGTTCTGACTTCGTTGTCGTGAGCGAAAGCTGTGCAGGAGGGACCACGACCGCACTCGCGGTACTTCTGGCAATGGGTATCATCAAGGAAAATCTGGTAAGCAGCAGCTCGCCTAACAACCCTCGAGAGCTTAAGACCAGAATGGTGATGGAAGGCCTCAAAGCCGCCGGCATAGAAATAGGGGGACTTGCGAATGATCCTCTGAAAGCGATCGAATGCGTCGGCGATCCCATGATGCCTGCCAACATTGGAATGATAATCGGTGCCGCAAAACACGTACCGGTGATCATCGGCGGCGGAACTCAGATGGCCGCGGTGATAGCCGCGGCTGTTAAGTTGGACCCGAGCATCATCGGAAATATATTCCAAGGTACGACCAGATGGCTGATGGCGGACCCGAATTCAAGTATGGCAAAGATAATGGATTCGATCTCCCCCGATGTTCCGATCGTGTATGTCAACATGGATTATTCTTCAAGCCCGTATGAAGGTCTTCAGGCCTATGAATGGGGGTACATCAAAGAAGGTGTCGGCTGCGGAGGATCGTCCGTTGCGGCAGTAATACAAAGCTCAGGAACTGTCACCTGCAAGGATCTGCTGGACAAAGTTCACGAGATCTATAGGAAAATAATGAACTTCGATTGATTCGTTCAGGCCCCGGTGTAAGCGCCGGCCTGATCAACGATCTCTCTGGCCTGTTCAAGTTCTTCCTGAGTGTTAACATTGATCGCGAACCCTTTACAATCTGTTTCAAAAAAAGATTCATTGAGATACACTCCGTTAAGCGTCTTCTCTCTGTCCATAATAGAAACACCGGAGACCACGCAGGTCGACCCATAGTAGTCTCTGGTGTAAGAAGGTTTGATATTAAGTTTCTCATAGGCTTTTTTTTCGACCAATGCGATGAGGGATTCCATCTTTTTTTCATCAAAAGCCGCTATGAACTTATCCATATCTTTGGTGTTGATGCACGGAAGGTCTGAAGGACATGTGAGGATAAATCTTCCTTCAAGGATACTGAAGGACCTGTGCAGGTCCTCCACGAAATCCTCTCCGGATGTCCTTATCGTCTCTACACCGATGTCTTTCAGATACCTTTCGGTCTCCGGAGTATTGCCGCTTACTGATACCAAGATCTTATCAATGTTCTTGGAACCAGAGAGCGCATCCACGACGTTTCTGACCACCGGCTTGCCGCCGATGATGTGCATGGGTTTCTCTATACCGCACGCACCCATCCTGGTGCCCTTCCCCCCGGCGTTGATCAGTGCTTGCATATCTACACTTCAATGGAACAAATAGAACCCAAGGATGATAAAAGCTATAAAGAGTATCATCACCCTAGATATTTCGTTGGCCGCGCCAAGGCAGTCTCCGTTCACAAACCCAAACTTCTTGTTCGAGAGATATGCTACGAGCCACCCCACGAATATGGACGACAATACAGACCCTACTATCAATAGCAGGGCGGTGATCATCGGCTTACTATCCAAGAAACCGTTGTGGAAAACAGCTATCCCTATAGCTCCCATAACAATATACCCGGCAAATGCCAGACATACGGAAATGACAGTCGATATCAAAAGGGTCTGGAAGTTCGAATTCCTTACCTGCTCAGACGCCATTCCGGTTCCGGGTTCTCCGAACACTGCCGTTGCCACCATGGTGTTCTTTGCGAATACTTCCATTATGACAATTATCATCGATGGCAGAAGAGGGAAGTAAATTAAATTGATACCATCTAGTCCAGCATATGTTGCCAATACCACAATTAATGCTATTCCGAGTCCGCCAGCGCCTATGCTCACGTCTTTAAGGGCCCTTACACGACTTTCCCTGTCTCCACTAGATACCATCCCATCGCCAAAGTCTGCCAATCCATCGAAATGAAGGAATTTTGACATTATGTAGAATGTCGCCAAAATGGCTATGGGTGCCATGACCGTAGCCTTAAGCTCATAGAACACGATCCCGACTATGCTCGCTATCAATCCGATGAAAAGCCCTATGTATGGGACGATGTAAAAATTCTTATTCAACGCTTGGATCTCTTTATCGCCGACGTGTATCGGCAATATCGTAAAGAATGAAAGGGCACCAACAACCGCGTCCATGAAGCCTCCGGATCCAGCAACATTTGCTTTTCTAGGCTCCTTCTGCTGTTCCTGCCTCGGCGGTTCTTGTCTCTGCGGCTCTTCGTTAGACATGTTATATGGTCTATCTGCCGCAGCCCCTGCACTAATAGGTTCGGGCTCCGGCTCACGTACCGGTTCGTATACAGGTTCACGCACGGGTTCTGGTTCACATACCGGCTCAACTATTGGTTCAGGCTCAGCCTTGACCGGTTCAGGCGCCGGGGCGCTTGAAGAGGCGATGGGTTTGCTTGATGGTTCAGGTGTTAGTGGTTTCGGCTCAGGTTTAGGCTCCGACCTTACCTTGAAATCCGATGCGCTCATTTTCCTTACCGGTCTGGGTTCAGGCCTGGTCGAACCTACTGGCTCGTCCTCAGGTTGCGCTGTTGCTGCGTTCGGCTTACCGTCTGCAGTGCCCTGTGCTGAAACTTGCCCACCCATCCCTTGGCTGTTGCCATCCATATGTTGGTCGGAATCACCGGCGGAATCGCCGTCATCCCCCAACTGGTCATTAGTTTCATTTGGCATATTTACCACACTGTAAAGCGACTGAAGAAAATATAATACCTCTCATGACCTCTCGTCGAATAGGTCTGTGTATATAGACGACATAACTCCGCCTATCAGCCCGCACAGCATATCATCCATGAACGGCCCCAATTCGGCAATCACCCCTGGCTTATGTCTGTCATATTGGTGGAAAGAGAATATTCCTCTTGTACCAGCAATATATTGGGCTATCTGCATCCCGATTATCTCATCGGCGATCAGATGTATCGGATCTTTTGCGAACATTCCTCTTGGCATCGCGCAGATGCAATCCTTGCTCCCTATGTCTTCCAAAGCTACAGCGCCCTGTATGAGAGAGGAAATGTTAATGTCCTTTGATAAGAGCTCAAGTTTCGATCCGAATCTCTTTTTCAGATCATTGACGTCCCAATCTGGATTCGGAATGTAAATTTCCACTGCCGCTTCCCACATCATCTCCTTTGTTATTCCTCTGCTCTTCAGAACGTCAATGAACGTGCCCATGTATGGGTAGTCCCCTCTTTTCACAAGATTGCTTATGACTGCCGCTTTCACTGACCTTGCCATTGATATGCCCAGCGGCACCCCTGTTCCGGCATTCGTTTCTCTTTCTCCGCCGATCGGAGACACTATTGCAATGGCGTCCGACGTGGTCCCGGTCTCTCTGTATCCAAGTATGCCTAACGCAGCGGATTTCGCTTCGATCATCGGCATCATTATGTTGACCTTCGCGGCATCCGTCAAAGGCACCGGCGATATCCCAATGATGTTTATTGTTCCTCCGACAAGCATCCTGTATCTTTCCTGAGATATCCTGAACCTTTCCTCCCAGTTCTCCAGCAGTTCTCCGGCGACCACATGATTGCTGAGTCCGGCGGTGGCTGCGGCGAATGTTGTGATGCCTTCGTATTCATTCTCTACCGTAGAGAACACATACTTGACCTCTGCCGCGGTCATGAACCCCACCGCGTCGGCAGGGATCCCATGTTTTTCCATTATCTCCTCTATGTCGCGGACAGGGTCGTCGGTCATGTAGTTGTGCGGCACCTGTGCAATGAAAAGTGTTCCGGTGACCGTGTGCCCGCCATTCTTTATCGCGCTGCTCAGGACCTCCATCTTTTCACTCAGATGAACTGCGGCGACGGCCATCTCTCCGTCTTCCAGCAATTCTACTTTCTCAACATATCTCATATTATCATCTTCAGAAGGTCGAATATCTTATTCTCGATGAACACCTGTACATGTATCCCTATGAACACAAAAAGCAGTATGGTTATGATCAGCACAAAAATCAGGGATATACGCTCTACCAGCTTGTAACATCTTGTCACGTCGCTTATCGACGGCATGTTCCCAGCCCCCATCACGTAGACCCCTTTCTTTTCCATGGATATTTCCATTGCGCGCGCCACGGCCGTCATCGGCCATCCGCTGTTGGGACTCGGGGTCTTAGTGTGCTCATCCACCGCCGCTTTGATCACTCCTTCGTATTGATATCCGAACAGCCAAGCCGTGAACGCTACGAAAACCGGCGATATGCGCGATGTTATGAATCCCAGAACATCATCGAACTTTGCTACAAAGAACCCGAGGTTGCCATATTTTTCGTTCAGGTATCCCCACATAGCATCCATCAGGTTCGCGCATCTGAACATCACTGCTCCAGTGATCCCGAACAGTCCGAAGTAGAACGTCGGGGATATTACGCTGTCCACGAGGTTTTCGGAAATGGTCTCGCAGCATGCCGATGTTATATGCTTCTCATCAAGCTCGCTGGTGTTCCTGCTGACGATCATCTGCACCCTCTTTCTCGCTGAGTCGATGTTCCCTTTCTTCAGATCGTCCTGTATCGGAATGCAGTGGTGGCGGAATGAGAATATCGCATAAGTCATTTTAAACATGAATGCGACCACGACTATCCAGATGATCTCTCCGAGGGTCACGCTCATTCCCGCGACCTCCCAGCAGTATCCGTCAAGTCCGTTGCGGATGAGACTGCATATAAGCATCGTTATGAACCAGAAGATGAAGAACACCAGCAAATAAGAAAAGAAACCTTTCAGCTTTGTCCACTTTGAGGCCCGGTCCTTTACAAGCCTATCCAAAAAACCGACCAGATTCCCTATCCACCTTAGAAGATGATATCTGTTGGGGAGTTCCCCTATGAGTCTATCGATCAGCAATGAGACTATGACGATCAATATCGCGGAGACCCACAGTTCCATTTTTTCACCTCAGGTGCTTCATCGAATTCTCTACAGCTTTCACGAACGTCTCGTTCCGTTCCCTGTCTTTTACGCTGAACCTCACATAATGTTCAAATCCTTCGCCGAAAGAGGCGCAGTCCCTTACCATTATCTTTTCTTTTAGCATAAGTTTCTGGAATTCAGAGCACTTTATGCCTAATTCTTTCAGAGAACAGAAATAGAAGAATGAGTCGGAAACATTCCCAACGGGGAATCCAATCTTTTTCAGTTCGGAATTCATGATCTTAGATTCTTCAGCCATCACTGCCGCGGCTTTCTCCACATAGTCGATATGTTCAGACATGAGGACCTTTGCGACATTTTGCTCTATCTGCCCCACATTCCAGGTCATTCTGACCTTGTTCATATCTTCAATAAGGGGTGCGGATGCTGCGCCATATCCTATCCTTATCCCCGGTATGGCAAACGACTTTGTAAGAGAGCCGGCCACTAACAGATTGTCGAATCTGTTCACATACCCGGTACATGATATCTCTTTATGCTCCGGAACAAGCTCCAGAAGCGTCTCGTCTAGGAACACGAGCACACCTTCATCTCTGCATTCTTTCACTATCTCCAAGACCTTCCGTCTCGGTTCGATCCTCCCCGTGGGGTTGTTCGGGTTGCATATGTACAGCGCCCTTGCTCCATTCTTTACGGCGGAAGATATCTTTTCCGAATTGATCCTGAAATCCTCTTCTTCGGTAAGTTCGTTGAAAACTACCTCTGCCTCTGCCAGTCTGCACTGCTGGGTATATTCTGCGAATGACGGCCTGTTGACGATCGCTCTCTCTCCTTTCTCGATGAAAGCATTCGGGAAATTCCTTATGATCTCCGATGACCCGGCGCCGATGGTGATGTTCTCTTCTCTGAGTGAGAATAACTTTGAAAATGTCGCTTTGACCTCTGTGCAGTTATCATCCGGATAGTGGCCGATGTCGCTCATTGCGGTTGCGATTATCTCCGAAAGACAATCGGGGGGGCCAAATGGATTCAAATTGTGGCTGTAATCTTCTATTCCTTCTGTCTTCCATGCCTGTCCGCCGTGGACGGTCTTCGGAATCCTCCGCAAAACCTCTCTTCCGTTTCTCATCCGTATCACACTAATATGGTGGTTGGATTATTAATCCTAGGTTATATAATGATATTGATTCAAAAAGTCTCTTGGTGTCTTATTTAGATGTTAAAATCACCCCTTCCAGAGTGTTTAAACGATACATAGATTAAAGCAGTTGGAGTATCTCTCCAATGCTGCCGTGGATCACAAGTACAGCGTTGCGTTCATGCGGCAGTTCCGTTTTATTGATCAGGATCAGCTTGCCACCACGATAATGCCGCAGTAGTCCTGCGGCGGGATAAACATTCAGCGAGGTCCCGCCCACAATAAGGACATCGGCGTCTTCTATGGCGAGGGTGGCGCCTTCCCACACTTCTTGGTCGAGCGGTTCTTCATACAGGACGACATCCGGCTTTATGACGCCGCCGCAGTCGCATTTTGGGACTCCGCTGCATTCCATTACCCTCTCCACCGCATACGGCTTTCCGCATTTCATGCAGAAATTACGGTAGATTGAACCGTGAAGCTCATAGACGAGTTTGCTGCCGGCCATTTGATGAAGGCCGTCTATGTTTTGAGTAACGATTGCCTTCAGTTTACCATTTGCCCCCAGCTCTGCCAGTTTGAGATGTGCCGCATTCGGCTTCGCATCAAGATGTATCATCTTATCACGGTAAAAACAATAGAATTCAGCAGTATTGCTCATGAAAAAGCTGTGCGATATCATCATTTCGGGAGGAAACTCATACTTTTGATTGTACAATCCGGAAGTGCTTCGAAAGTCCGGGATACCGCTCTCGGTGGACACTCCCGCACCGCCGAAGAAGACAATGTTGTCTGAATCGTCTATCATCTTACTTAGCGCTTCGATCTGGTCGCTCATTTTCCTTCCGCCGCCCCGATACGTGTCTTGTCCTCCAATTATTGTATATGTTAATAAGCTCCAATGTTCCTGATAAAGATGCTGTGCACAAACGCATAGAACTGATACTATGCACATCAGCATCCAGTCTTCTGCAACTCGTGGGGCCCGCTGATTCTCAAAATTACTCCATCTTTTTCACAGAATTTCCCCTATTATTTTCACAGAATTTCCCCTATTATTTTCACAGAATTTCCCCTATTATTTTTTTAATTAATCTTTAAATAGAAGCGACTGGATATACTAATATGGAAGATAACACAACAGTCTCGCAAGAGATGATAAAAAAATCATATCGTCCTCGCATAATTGACTCTGTGGTAAAGGATGCACTGAATACATTTGGCGGAGTATATATTACAGGACCCAAATGGTGCGGCAAATCATGGACTGGTGCATATCATTCCGGTTCTTCATTGTGTATATTGAACAAAGATGTCGCTGAATTCGCCAGACTCAGTCCGAATAAGGCACTTGAAGGGGAGGCCCCCCGCTTAATTGATGAATGGCAGGTCGTTCCCAAGCTATGGGATTATGCCCGAGGCATCATCGACTCCGGCCACACTAGAGGCAGATTCATCTTCACAGGGTCCGTATCTCCTCCTGATGAATCCACCATTCACACCGGAACAGGGAGATTCATACACCTCTGGATGCGCACGATGTCACTTTTTGAATCGGGGCTCAGCACAGGGGCCGTTAGCATGGCCGACCTGTTCTCCGGAGATAATATTGAACCTAATGATTCCGCAATGGACCCCATGCTGGCGGCACGTTTCATATGCAGAGGCGGCTGGCCTGCGGGAATTGAAATGAGCGATAGTCAGGCAATGAACGTTTCGCGTGCTTATATAAAGTCGCTCTTGGAGATGGATTATAAAAAGATTGACGGACGAAGAAGGAGTCCTAGGACAATGGAACTCATGCTTAGGTCTCTTTCCAGAAACTGCTCTGCTACTGTGAGCAAATCCCTCTTAGCAAGAGACATATCGGGGAAAAATACCCATGCGAGGGAAGAGACCGTTGACAGCTACATGGATGCTCTGAAGAAGACGTTTGTAGTGGATGAACAAATGGCCTGGGGACCGGAACTGAGGACAAGAGTGCGAGTTCAGGGCGCACCGAAGGTACACCTCGCCGATCCGTGCATCGCTGCGTCTGTGCTAAAAGCCGATCCGGAAAGGCTTGTCCGCGACCCGAATACCGAGGGCCTCCTTTTCGAATCCCTCTGTTATAGGGATTTATGCACATACTCTCTGCCCTTGGGCGGGGATGTGTTCCACTATAGGGACGATAATAATTTAGAGATCGATTCGATAGTAGAATTGAACAATGGCAGGTGGGGTGCTTTCGAGGTCAAGCTGGGGACCTATGATATCGAAAAGGCTGCGGATAATCTTAAGCGCCTTAACAAGAAGGTCGAGATGGAAGCATCATTCCTTGCCATACTTACTGCATCGGGACATTTGGCGTATACACGTGACGATGGGGTCCATGTGATACCATTGGACTGCCTCGGACCTTGACCGATGAGATCGCATGATAATAAACGCGGCCGAAATATTACAGCTGATACACTCCCTCGTATCTCTTCGGAAGCACGAACAATTCCCCGTCCTTATCGAATCCGACCGATGCGCTCACTTCGTACACATCTTGCATAAGTTCTTCGGTGATCATTTCTCTCGGATCGCCCATGGCGTATATCTCGCCCTGCTTCATTATTATGCATTTCTTGCAGTATCTCGCCATTAACGAAATATCATGTTCCGCTACGAGTATGGACATGTCCTTTTTCACCATCGCGGTGAGGTATTCCATGACATCCAGTTTATATTTCATATCAAGGTGAGATGTCGGTTCATCAACGAGCATTAGCCTGGGCTCCTGAACATAGGCTTTCGCAATGAGAACACGCTGCCTTTCTCCAGATGACAGCATATTCAGCGGTCTGTCCCTCAGGTGGTAGACACCGAATTTTTTCATGGTGTCCTCTACCATCGTCTCATCGTCGTCCGTTTCCCACCAGACATTCTGCAGGTACGGATATCTGCCGAGCATCACCGTTTCGAATACCGTGAGACCGAAGCTCGCTTTGAGTTCGGCAGGGATATTGGAAACTTTCCGTGCGATCTCCGCAGGTGTCTTTTTAAGAACAGATTCACCGTCTATCAGGATATCCCCGGAAGAGGCCTTATGCATCTTGTTGATGCATCTCATCATCGACGTCTTTCCGCAACCGTTCGGTCCGATCAACCCTACGAGCATACCGGGCTCCAGTGTGAACGAGACATCCTTAACGGCATGGAATCCATTCTCGTAGATCTTATTCAATCCCCTGATCTCAAGCAGCGGGGTCTCATCCTTCATACATCTTCCCCCTTCTTACCAATAGATAAGCGAACACAGGCACACCGATCATCGTGGTTATCGCTCCTACGGGTAGTTCAAGCCCCAGATACAACGTCCTTGCTGCGAGATCGGCAAGCACCATCAGCGCCCCTCCGAAAACGATGGACGCGGGGAGCACAAGCCTGTGGTCGCCTCCGAGTATCATACGGCAAAGGTGCGGTATCACCAATCCGACGAATCCTATTATCCCAACGAACGCTACGCATAACGATGCTAGAACGGATGCCAATACGAGCATCATCCTGTTGAATCTTCTGACATTAAGGCCCATCTGCTGGGCCTGATCCTCGCCCAGCAGGACAAGGTTGAACTCTTTCGCCCATAACAGCGGGACAAGCGACATCGCCACCGCCGGGATCAGCAGTACCCATACCTGATTCCACGAAACGTTTGCGAAGGACCCGAACAACCATGCGAGAGCATTGCTTACGCTATGGCCCGCCATAGTAAGCATCAGTGTTTGTATCGAAGAGAATGCTAGTCCGACCACCACTCCTGCGAGAACGTAATTGATGGATGATGAGCCCGCCCTCTCTGCGATGAACATTGTTATCGCGAAGGCAATCAGCCCGCCGATCATTGCTGTTATTGCTGTAGCGTATATCGAGTGTGGAGCAAAAAGCCCGAAGAAGGTGAAATTGAAAGCAATGACAGCAACCGCGGCTGTTCCTGCTCCCGAGGACACGCCCATTATGTACGGGTCTGTAAGAGGATTCCTGATTATCGCCTGGTACATACAGCCGGCGACAGACAGCCCGATACCTACGGCAAGCGCCGCGATCGTCCTGGGCAATCTGGATTGGAATACCGCCACCTGATTGAAATTAGATGGATCGGCACCGCCGTGGGCGATTGCTGCGAACAGTGATGAGAACATGGTTCCCAGCGACATGGTCGCGTGATATCCGACGCACAGGCTCAGTATGAACACCAGCGCAGTGATGATTATTCCTATTACAAGCACAAACTTAAGGCGGTGCCTGCTGCGCTGGTTGTGTTTGAGGTCATCGCCTCCGAGGTAATGCTTTATCTTCTTTGATATGAAATTGAACGGTTTCTCTTCACCTTTTACATATCTCAGCAGAACATAGGCTGCTGCAAGTATGACTAAAATTATGAGAACAAATATTGCTAAGAAGTATATCAGCGGCGTTCCTGCATTATTCTCACTGGCTGCGTATGAAGGAAGTACACCCCGCACAGCATTTAAACCAGCATCATTGCCTGAATAAATCCAGCCGTCTATCACCAATAGGGGGGCCATGCTATAACTGGCTACTGATGTCTCTGGCGCATATGCACTTTGAATGACACCATCAAGGGAGAATATGTAAATGGGAGAGTTTATCGAATATC
>Ga0123357_10005407_pt1 | contig 15290 bp, 14 predicted proteins | sample TergutEmb28metaG_FD_89873 | JGI IMG/M metagenome (GOLD analysis project Ga0123357, IMG submission 89873) | Embiratermes neotenicus P4 segment gut microbial communities from Petit-Saut dam, French Guiana - Emb289 P4 | ecosystem: Host-associated > Arthropoda: Insects > Digestive system > Gut ... | reverse complement strand
TTCCAATATTATCAAAAAAATACAGTATTATTGTCAGTTGCAGTTCTTTTCCGCCGACGATCTGCGTCTCTTGCAGTCGGAGCTGTTCGCACTGCTGGATATGTACGAAAATCTGTTGCGCAATGGCGAGAGCAGTTCGGGTACCGGTTATGTTTTTTACTATTCGTTTTTCAATCTTGAAACCAACATGGTTGCTTTTGAGTATGGCGATGAAACGCTGTTGCAATTCTGGATTTATCCCGAAAATCCGATGGCGATAAGGAACAATCAAGTGATGAGCGATGTTCAGAACCGCTGGATCGATTCGAAGATAAGAAATTCGATGCTGATCACAAAAACTGCCGATGTGCATCAGATTGAGATGCTCAGGAATTTGTATCAGCAGATAGAGAAGCTGACGGATTCTTCCGTTGCTTCGTAGCTTGTAACGACGGCTTAAAATTAACTTAAATCCTTCAGCTTCCTTAAATTATCCAAGCATTGGTTGTATTCCGCAACTAATGCTTTCATAATTGCTTCTACCGGTTCGACCGATTGAATAAGCGAAGCTATCTGCCCGATTTCAAGTTCTCCGTTTTTCAAATCCCCTTCAAAAATTCCGGTGCGGGTTCGCCCTTTACCCAGCAGATTCAGGAGTTCATCGGCGTCGGCGCCTTTGTTTTCCGCCGCTTGTATCAGGTTGAACAAATCGTTCTTTATCAAGCGGGTAGGTGAAAGTTTTTTTAACGAGAGCAAGGTATCGCCTTCTTTCAGCGTTGTGCATAATTGCTTGAAATCGGCATGGGCAGAGCTTTCTTCCGACAAAGCGAAGCGCGTTCCTATTTGTACGCCGTCGGCTCCCAAACTCATGGCAGCCAGCATGCCGGCTCCGGATGCTATTCCTCCGGCAGCAATAAGCGGTAAGCCGACAACTTTCCGCACTTGCGGAATGAGCGCCATAGTAGTTGTTTCCTCGCGTCCATTGTGACCTCCGGCTTCAAAACCTTCGGCGACAACAGCGTCAACTCCAGCTTCTTCTGCTTTTTGTGCGAATTTGGAACTCGATACCACGTGGACAACCGTTATTCCGTTTTCTTTCAACAGTTTTGTCCATGTTTTCGGATTTCCCGCCGAGCTGAAAACTACTTTTACCCCTTCATCAAGAACGACTTTCATTATTGCTTCCACATCTTGATAGATCAAAGGGACATTCACGCCAAAAGGCATTTGGGTAGCGGCTTTGCACTTTTGAATATGTTCGCGTAATAAATCGGGAGTCATCGAACCGGCGCCAAGCAAGCCTAATCCGCCGTTATTACTGACGGCCGACGCTAATCGCCAGCCGCAACACCATACCATTCCGCCTTGAATGACAGGATATTTTATTTTCAGAAGTTTGGTTACTTTATTTTCCATATTACTAATTTTTTATTTATGTTATGTGGAACGCTGATAACACGGATGACGCGGATAATCGCAGATTTTTTATCAGCGTAAATCCGTGTCATCTGCGTCATCCGCGTTCTATTCAATCGAATTAAATGCCAGCGGAAGCAAATCCTTGATTCCCTCGATAATATAAATCTCGGCTTTCCCGTACAGATAAATCCGGACCGGACTTTTAAAACGAATTTCCGTTTCGAGAACGACTTGCCGGCAAGCGCCGCAGGGCGAAATCGGATGGTCGATAAAATTGCCCTGCGTATAAGCGGCTACAGCTAAAGACTTAACTGTCTGGTCGGGATATTGGGAGTTTGCATAAAACAACGCCGTTCGCTCTGCACACAGTCCGGACGGGAACGCTACGTTTTCCTGGTTGCTTCCGGTGATAATTTCTCCGTTTGCCAATAAAACGGCAGCGCCTACCTGAAATTGCGAATATGGCGCGTATGCACGGGAACAAGCTATTTTTGCAGAATCAATCAAATTTTTTTCTGCCGGTTGTAGTTCATTATAACTACAAATTTGTATCTTTGCAGTGATATTTAAATTTTTCATCTGAGAAATACTTATGATACGAATTGATTATTTTACAAATTTACTTTAAAGTTTTGATAAATGAAAGCATCCTTACGTTTATTTTTTATCTGTTGTTTATTATTGGAACTTACCCTTACTCTGTCTGCCCAAAAAAAGGTTCATGCGTATGTAAGATACATAAACAAGTACAGTGATTTAGCAGTGACACACAAAGATATATACAAGATTCCCGCAAGTATTACCCTGGCGCAGGCAATTATTGAGTCTGGTGCAGGTCACAGCGAATTGGCGAAAGTATCCCATAATCATTTCGGAATCAAGTGTCATTCCGATTGGACGGGCGAACGGGTTTACCGGCAAGATGATAATCCGAACGATTGCTTCCGAAAATATAAAAACGTGGAGGACTCGTATGAAGATCACTCAAGATTTTTAGTGCAATATCCGCGCTACGCGGTTTTATTTACCTACGACATACGCGATTACACGTCATGGGCTAAAGGATTACAAGCTTGTGGATATGCTACCAATAAAGGCTATGCCAACAGTTTAATCAGGATAGTCGAAGATTATCAGTTGTACAAATATGATACGCAAAGCGCTTCCGTATCAGTTCAAAAAAAAGATAAGGATGCAGTACCTGTATTGCGCAGGAATGTTTATATAACCTATAACTTACTTTATGTCATTGCCAAAAGAAACGATAGTTTCGAACAAATATCCGAAGATACCGGATTTAAGGTTAAAGACCTGCTTAAATACAATGACGTTCCGAAAGATTTTCCTCTCAAAAAAGGGGATATTGTTTATCTTGAAAAAAAGAAAAAGAAAGCGGATGCACCTTATTATGAGCATGTTGTAAAAATAGGCGATTCCATGCACAGTGTTTCTCAACTGTATGGCATCCGGTTGAAAGATTTGTACAAAATGAATAAAAAGGAGTTGGATTATGCGCCAATTGAAGGGGATTTGTTGCAACTGAGATAAAGAGAGTTATGTATTTACGGAAACTTTAAAAATTATTGCACAAATTCCTCTCTGAAAATACCCTTCAACCGGTTTTTCAATTGCTCGGTATCTATTTTACAATTTAATTCTTTTTCGAGGGAAGTTACGCCTTTGTCTTTGAATCCGCAGGGATTAATTAATCCGAAATAAGACAAATCAGTAGAAATATTCAGTGCAAAACCGTGCATCGTAACATAATGGCTGCTTTTGACGCCAATCGCACAGATTTTCCTTGCTTTATGCGGGTCTCCGGCTTGAAGCCAAACGCCTGCCGCTCCGGGAAGCCGTTCACCTTTGAGCGCATAGCGGTCTAAGAGTCGAATGACGATTTCTTCCATGCGAAAAATATACATTTTCAATCCAATATGAAATGCTTCCAAATCCACTATCGGATAGCAGACCAACTGTCCGGGTCCATGATAGGTGACATCCCCTCCACGATCAACGGGATACAACTCGACTTGTTTCTCTTTCAGCGTATTTTCAGAAAAAAGAAGATTGGCAACCGACCCGTTTTTTCCAATCGTAATCACGTGTGGATGTTCGCATAAAACAACCGTTTGTTGCATTTCCTTCAGTTCAGTTTTTTGCCCGATAGCCGTTTCAAACAATTCTTTTTGTCTTTTGAACGCTTCGGAATAAGGAATAAGTCCCCAATCGACAAAAGTTAAATCTGTCACTTCTTTTTTTCTTTTTTGGACGGATTATCAAAATCAATCGGCATCATTTTAGGCATGAGAGAAATAATTGCTGCCTGTCTCCTTAAAAGATAAGCGCTTGGCGCCGCCGAATTAAACGCTCTCGGATTAGGTAAAGAAGCCGCTATCAATGCAGCTTCCGGGACTGTCAATTTGGCTGCTGTAGTCTGAAAATGTACTTTGGCCACAGCTTGTGCGCCAAAAATCCCATCGCCCATTTCTATAGAATTTAAATAAACTTCCATAATACGCTCTTTTCCCCAAACCAATTCAATCAAAACTGTGAAATAAGCTTCAAACCCTTTCCGAATCCATGAATGAGCAGGCAAAAGGAAAACATTTTTAGCCGTTTGCTGAGAAATAGTGCTTGCTCCACGCAGCCTCCTGCCTTTTGCCGCTTCCTGCTGTGCAAGCTCAATCTGATCAAAATCAAACCCGCTATGAATGAGGAAAAGATTATCTTCCGATGCAACAACCGCTTGAGCCAGATAAGGCGATATTTCAGACAAAGGAATCCATTGATGAACAATACGGCCTTTCTTATTTTCCTTTAATTGCTCAATCGAACGCACTAACATTAAAGGAGTATAATAAACAGGAACATATTTGTAAAGGAGTACAAAAAGCAAACTCAGGATAAAGAGTATTAATAACAGATTCCTTATCCAACGCCCGATACGTAGTAAAACCTTTTTTATTTGATTATAATTCATTTTGTTATATTGGGATTGCAGGCTGCCCCGCAACGACATTTATTATATGAAAAGTCTGACAGGCGACCAACGCAGCGGTTTCTGTTCGCAAACGGCTTTCTCCCAACGAAACGGGAACAAACTTACATTCTTTAGCCAGGCTGATTTCTTCTTCGCTAAAATCGCCTTCGGGACCAATTAATATCAATACCTTTTCATTGTTGCGACAGGCTTGCGCCAACGATATTTTTTCGCCCGGACAACAATGTGCAATAAATTTTTGCCCGTCAAAATCTTGCCGGACAAATTCCCTGAAACCGGTCATTGGCTGCAATTCCGGAAGCTGGGCTTTTTCCGACTGTTTCATGGCTGAAATCATGATTTTCAAGATGCGTTCGGTTGACATCTCTTTTCGTTCCGAAAACCGGCAACGCAGGAAACTGATTTTGTCTATGCCAATTTCTGTCGCTTTTTCTGCAAACCACTCGATGCGGTCTGTATTTTTGGTAGGCGCTAAGGCGATTTCGATTCTGCCTTTCCAAAGCGGAGGCTGGGGAATCGTTTCTAATAACTTAACCCTGCAACAGTTCAATATTTTGTCGTTACGGGCTTGACCCGCAATCCCCCGGGAATATATTTCAACTATTTCGGCTTGATAGAAAAAACCTTTTCCGTCGGTTAACCGAATGACATCGCCCTGTTGCATCCTCAGCGCTTTCAAACAATGACGCGCTTCTGTTTCCGGAAGCTGCAGGTTTATTAGAATATCCGGAGCGTAGAACAGCATTCTTATTTGTATTGAATTGTTTGAACGCCAATCAACCGATCATATCGTCCTCCCATCGGACGAAAATAAACCATTACCCTGTATTCATTTTCCGTTTGGAAAAAATTACCTTCAATTGCGGCAGCGCTGGCTGGCGACTGATTATCTTTTCGGGTAACATAAAGGTAATTATAATAACCTTCCTTTAATAGAACTGTTTTTGTATAACCTTTATTTTCAGCGCTATAATCCATTTGACTTCGTTCATCCAAAATATTATTAAAGGCTTCGCTCAAAATATACACTTTTTCCGCAAACGGTTTTTCACAAGGAAGGAAAAAGTGAACAATCTGATAGTCGGCTTCGTAACTGTAATCTGTTCCGGATAAAGTGCGAACAACATACCTGCCATTGACATCTTGCATGAACGTATAGGGGCGTTGACTTCTAATTAAATCCGGTCGTAAAGCGGTGTGGTAATAAGGTGCGTAAAAGTCAACGGATTCAATATTTAATCCGTTGTATTGATGAGTAATCATTTCAAAACTCCGGTACTCATTTCCTGCATCAAAAATCAATGCCGGATTGTGATCGAAAACAAGCCTGTTGCTTTGAATCATTAACGGTTTCACCAATTGCGCTTCGTTATCGATACGGTTGTTTTGCTGAACATAAATTTTCAAGTCTTGCATAGGCGTTTTCACTTCATTACCATAACCTACGGAAAAATTAACTTGCTGGTACGAACTATTCATCCCTTTGTCGGTCAGTGGAGTAACTTGCATTGAAATAGGCGGCGCTTGAGTTTCAACGACCGAAAAACAGGCATTCAAAACCGGTTTATCGCTGTTTTCGGGAAACACCTGTACGAGATAATTTCCGGATACTTTCAGGAATACGTCATCATTCGGAAATGTTACCCGATAATTTACATAATCCATTGTTGTATTGAACGATACCGCATAATCATCAATGATCCGGTTTTGAAAACCCCGCATGTATTCGGGCTGAATCAGCTGGGAGGGATTCCAATCGGCATCGCAGTGAGTTATCGTATAGGTATAAACATGGGGTTCCGGCTCCATCATATCAAAACTGATTTCAATCACGCGGCCGCCTTCCAATTCAATGACAGGCGGTGCAAAAAGGTCGTCCATTACACCCACTCTCAGTGTTTTAACATTATCTGAAAGAGCGCCGGTTATGAATTTACGACCGGAAGCATTTGCTAAGGAAACGATGTACAATAAAACAAAAACAAGAATACATTTTTTCACGACTATGGTTTGAATTACTCGTTATTTTTTACTCAATGCTATTCAATAAATCCAATTTTCCCTTATCAATTAACGAAATAATCAATTCGCCAAATAAAGTGTTTTGCCAGGCGAACCATTTTCTTGTAAATTTTTCAGGATTGTCTTTATGAAAGGATTCGTGCATAAATCCGGTATTGGCGTCTGTATTCATCAACATTTTTATGCAAGTCTTTATTTCGGCATCGTCCTGACTGGTAAATGCTTTCATCATGATACTCATCGGCCAGACCATATCATATCCGATATGCGGGCCTCCAATGCCTTCGCCTGCTTTCCCTTTGAAAAAATAAGGATTATTTTCGCTCCATACAAAACGGCGGGTATTTTGATAAATCGGGTCGCTGATATTTGTATCGTTCAAGTAAGCCATTGCCAATAAGCTTGGTACATTTGCGTCGTCCATCAACACCCTGCTGCCAAATCCATCTATTTCATAGGCATATATTTTCCCAAATTTGGGATGGTCGCAAACAGCGTATTTTTGCAAAGCGTTTTCCACTTCCGAAGCCAAATCCGTACATTCTTTCGCCAAAGCTGAATTGTCCTTCACAGTCGTAAGTATTTCAGCCGCTTTACGCAAAGAAGCGACGGCAAAAAAGTTGGAAGGGATTAAAAACAGAAAAGTGCATGCATCATCCGAAGGACGAAAAGCAGAAGCAATTAATCCAACAGGGTTTACGGGACTTCCCCAGCCGTTGTTCAACATGGTATCCGATGCGCGTGTCGTTTCCCGCTGAAAATGATAAGCGCCTGAGTTTTCTTTCCGTTGTTGATCACGGAACGTTTTTACGGTCAGAGCAATCGCTTGCATCCATTCATCGGAGAAAACACTTGTATCGCCTGTTGCTTTCCAATATTCGTAAGCCAAACGAATAGGATAGCAAAGCGAATCAATTTCCCATTTGCGTTCGTGCAGTTCGGGTTTCATATCCGTATGATCGGTTTGCCACTGGCCGCCGACCGGTCCGTCGTTGAATGCATTAGCATACGGGTCTAACAGAATACATTTAGTTTGGCGGCGAATGACGCCGGCAAGCATTTTCCTCAGTTTTTCATCCTGACTGGCTAACCGGATATAAGGATATACCTGAGCGCCCGAATCGCGCAACCACATGGCGTGGATATCTCCGGTATATACGAAAGTATCGTCTTCTCCTCCGTCCAGGACACGATAATGAACGGTCGTATCGAGCGTATTCGGGAAACAATTGGCAAACATCCAGGCTAACCGCGCATTTTTCAAAAGCCGGCAAACTTCCTGAATCTTTTTCTCAACAGCTTCCGACCGGAAAAGGCGGTCGTTCAGGGCAGGACGTTGAGAAACGTAAACTTCTGTTTTATCTTTAACTAATGTTATGTTATCCGGGAAAAAACGGTTAGACGCTTTCAATTCACTGATAAAAGAAGCTGTGAAAAACACACCGGTCAGTATCATACTTTTGTAAAGAAAATTCTTCAGATTCATGTTGTTTTTTTATAAAAATTTATATTTCGTACAAAGATAATACAAAAAAGCAACTCTACGAAAATTCAAGTAAATTAACCGGGGCAACCGCACCAAAAGTATATAATTTTTTTGAGGTATCGCAAATACATGAGAGATGAAAGAATAAATCTGCGCTAACTACCAAAAAAAGTATAGTTAGCGCAGAAAAAATAGAAAATATTTTGCGGTAACTATGTTTTTTTATACCTTTGCCGCAGAATATTTCACAAAATATTATGGATGAACTTATTGGTAGGACGCTGCAATTCAATAGAATGTCGGAATATATCGAATCCGGCAAAGCCGAATTTTTGGTACTTTTCGGCAGAAGGCGCGTAGGGAAAACCTACTTGGTAAAATATTTTTTTCGCAACAAGTTCGATTTTTTTATGTCCGGAGCCGAAAATGCAACAAAAGAACAGCAGCTTCACAATTTTTATTTGGCTCTGAACGAATACAGCAATGTACCGTATCCAAGAATTGAAAATTGGCAGGATGCTTTTGCGCAACTGAAACATTTTTGCCAAAACAAGCAAAAAAAAGGTAAAATCGTTCTCTTCTTCGACGAATTACCTTGGTTAGACAACGATAAATCGGGTTTTCTCTCGGCTTTTGAGTATTTTTGGAACACTTACGCTTCGGCCGACAAGCGCATTTTTCTTGTTGCCTGTGGTTCGGCTACTTCGTGGATGCTCGAAAATATACTGAACAATCGCGGCGGATTACACAATCGAGTAACGCGGCAAATTCATTTACAGCCATTTACGCTTGCCGAAACCGAGCAGTTTTTGAAGTACAAAAAAAACGTTCTCGACCGCTACCAAATTCTTGAGTGTTATATGATTATGGGTGGCGTTCCGTATTATCTGGAACAAATAGAAAAACAATACAGTTTGTCACAAAACATTGATAACATGTTTTTTGCAAACGACGGAATTTTGCGAAAAGAATTTGACCGGCTTTATTCTTCGCTCTTCAAAAAACCCGAAAAATACATTGAAATCATAAAGGTTTTAGCAAAAAAACGCAAAGGATTGTTGCGCGAAGAAATAGTGAAAGAAGCAAAAATCACGGACGGCGGCGGCTTATCGAACATTCTTAACGATTTGGAGGCGTGCGGATTTATTGTCGCAGATAAAAATTTTACCACTCCCAAACGCAACCGCATTTACAAGCTGGTAGATTTTTACTCGCTGTTTTACCTGAATTTTGTCAATTCGGCAATAAATGACACGCATTTTTGGACAAACTCGCTGAACACGCCCGCACATAACGCTTGGGCGGGATTTTCGTTTGAACTGCTGTGCAGCACGCATATTGCACAAATCAAGCAAAAACTCGGCATATCGGGTGTGATAACCGATATTTCGTCGTGGCGCAGCAGAGAAGCGATTAATCGCACCCAGGAAAGAGGCGCGCAAATTGATTTGTTGATCGACCGCGCCGACAATTTGATTAACCTTTGTGAAATGAAATTTTCAAAAACAAAATACACAATCACAAGCAGTTATGATAAAATTTTAAAAAATAAACTCGCTGTTTTTGCAGAAGAAACAAAAACTCGCAAAGCAATTCACCTCACAATGCTCACAACTTATGGTGTTGAACGCAATGAATATTGGGGCGACATTCAAAGCGAAGTGACTATGGATGATTTATTTCTCTCTTGAAACAATGTAATAATAAAATTTATGTTAGGTACAATTATTAATGCGGCGGCAGTAATCGCAGGAAGCAGTATCGGATTGGCATTAAAGAAAGCGCTATCCGAAAAATATACAACCATTTATTTTCAAGCCGTTGGTTTATTTACGCTTATTTTAGGTATGAAGATGTCGCTGAAAATAAGCGCACCTTTAATAGTTGCCTTGAGTTTGATTGCCGGCGGATTAGTCGGCGAACTTTGCCGCATGGAAGAGCGGATGAATCAGTTGGGCGATTATTTGAAGACGCGGTTCAAAATAGGAAATGAGCGGTTTACCGAAGGTTTGATAACTGCTTTTCTTTTATTTTGCATGGGCTCGCTGTCGATATTGGGTCCTGTGGAAGAAGGTCTTACGGGAAAGCTATCCGAATTATTGAAGGCAAAATCATTGTTAGACGGTTTTTCTTCCTTATTATTATCGTCTGCACTGGGGATCGGCGTTTTATTTTCGGTTGTTCCCTTAGTGATTTATCAAGGCGGTATTACGCTCATTGTCAGTCTTATCGGAAAAAATATTCCCGACAACTACATTAATGAAGTAACGGTTATCGGCGGAATTTTATTAATAGGATTAGCTTTGGATATTCTGAATATCAAAAAACTTCGGATCATGAATCTTTTGCCGGCGTTGATTTTTGTTTGCATTTTTATATGGTTGAACGAACATATCTGTTTTTCAATTTTTCGGTAAGCCAATGTAAAAGTAAGTAACCTCCAAACTATTCGTTGTGTTAAATATTTTTTTATTACTTTTGTCCTCTCATTATGTTAACTCAACTGTTTCTTTAGAATGAACAAAATTATTAAAAAAGAGTTTCTTTCCGAAAATGTAGTTAAATTGGAAGTGGAAGCTCCTCTTATTGCAAAATCGCGGAAGGCGGGACATTTTGTTATCGTAAAAGTAGGTAAATATGGCGAACGGATTCCTTTAACTATTGCTTCTGCAGATATTTATGCAGGAACAATAATGCTGGTAATTCAAAAAATAGGCAAATCGTCCGCAAAAATTTGCGCCCTGAACGAAGGGGAATATATTACCGACCTGGTAGGCCCTTTGGGAAAAGCGACGCATATTGAAAATTTCGGTACGGTGGTTTGCGCCTGCGGCGGCGTTGGCACAGCTCCCATGCTTCCGATTGTAGATGCGATGAAAAAAGCCGGAAATAAGGTGATTACCGTACTGGCTGCCCGTACGAAAGAATTAATTATCCTTGAGAAAGAGATGCGGGCGTTTTCCGACGAAGTCGTTATTATGACCGACGACGGTTCTTATGGTCAGAAAGGATTGGTAACAAACGGTGTAGAGCAAATTATCAATCGGGAGCCGGTTAATCTGTGCGTAACAATCGGACCGGCAATCATGATGAAATTTGTTTCCTTGCTGACAAAAAAATACGAAGTGCCTACCGTCGCGTCGTTGAATACCATTATGGTTGACGGTACGGGAATGTGCGGCGCTTGCAGGGTCACTGTCGGTGGAAAAACCCGCTTTGTTTGTGTCGATGGCCCGGAATTTGACGCTCATCAAGTCGATTTCGACGAAATGATTATGCGGTTAAATGCCTACAAAGGGTTAGAATAAATTAAAAACAACGATAGAAATGATTGATACGGAATATATTAAAGCGCAACGAAACGAGACTTGGCGGCAGGAATTGCGTAAAGAGTTGAAAAACAGGGAACGAATTGCAATCCCGCGAGTAAAGATGCCGGCATTGGACGGCGAATACCGCAGTCATTGCTACGAAGAAGTGAATTTGGGATTAACGTTAGAACAGGCTTTACAGGAAGCCAAACGTTGTCTGGATTGCCCTGAACCTCATTGCATGGAGGGTTGTCCGGTAGAAATCAATATTCCCGGATTCATTAAAAATATTGAGCGCAACGAGATATTGGAAGCCGCAAAAACATTGAAAGAGACCTCTTCGCTTCCGGCGGTTTGCGGTCGCGTGTGTCCGCAGGAAAAACAGTGTGAAAGCCTTTGCATCCATTTGAAAACGAAAGGCGAAGCGGTGGCTATCGGACATCTGGAGCGTTTTGCCGCCGATTTTGAGCGGGAAAGCGGCAAAATTTCCGTACCTGAAATTGCTGCAAGCAACGGAATAAAAGTTGCCGTAATCGGTTCAGGGCCGGCAGGATTGTCTTTCGCAGGCGACATGGCAAAATACGGCTATGACGTGACGGTTTTCGAAGCTTTGCATGAAATCGGAGGCGTTTTAAAATACGGTATCCCTGAATTTCGCCTGCCCAATACGATTGTGGATGTCGAAATTGAGAATCTGGAAAAAATGGGCGTCAAATTTATTACGAATTGCATTGTCGGGAAAACGATTTCTTACGACGATTTGCATGACGATGGATTTAAAGGCGTTTTTATAGCCAGCGGAGCCGGTCTGCCTAATTTTATGAATATTTCCGGCGAAAATCTGGCAGGCGTTTTATCTTCCAATGAATACCTTACCCGTGTCAATCTGATGGGCGCTAACCGGCAGGAATCCGATACGCCTGTTTTTCATGGGAAAAAAGTGGCCATCATCGGCGGAGGAAATACTGCGATGGATTCGGTTCGTACGGCGAAGCGGTTAGGCGCCGAGAAAGCCATGATTGTTTATCGCCGCTCGGAAGAGGAAATGCCGGCTCGTCTGGAGGAAATTCATCATGCGAAAGAAGAAGGGATTATCTTTATGAATCTTCATAACCCCATTCAATACATCGGGGATGAAGCCGGACACGTGAAACAAATGATTCTCCAAAAAATGGAACTTGGCGAACCCGATGCTTCCGGGCGCAGAAGACCGGTTGAAATTCAGGGCGCAACGGAAACAGTCGATGTGGACATGGTAGTCGTCGCCATTGGCGTATCGCCCAATCCGCTCGTTCCCAATGCTTTTTCGGGATTGAACATAAGTAAATGGGGAACAATCATCGTTGATCAGGATACGTTGCAAACCGATTTGCCGGATGTGTATGCCGGCGGCGACATCGTGCGGGGCGGAGCAACCGTCATCCTTGCTATGGGCGATGGAAGAAAAGCGGCGGCGGCGATGAATGAAAGGATCGGGAGCTGAATACGGCGTTACAAATCAGGGCTCGTTGCCTTGCTCCAGCCTAATTGCCGGTAGGCTTGATTCAGATTGGAAAATTGCGGTTGTTCAATGTATGTGGTTAATCCACAATGTTTAAAAATAAAAAACGAGTAGGGATAGCCCGACATGAACAGAGGAGTAGCCGCCTGGTAAACCACAACTTCCGAAAGCGCTTTTTCATAATCGGTTTTCTGGTCGGGATTAGCCAGGGTTTCTACATAATCAGACAAATCAAAAAAGAGATGATAGGGATTCCTGTTAAATGACTGTATATCGGACACATTTACAGTGTTTGTTCCGGAACGGATTGCCTTGACTGCGTTTGCAAGGTTTTCCATTTTGTCGGCGTTGATTAAGGAAATGGTTGCCGAAGCGGCTGCGCCTGTTTGATTGTAACGGTAGTCGAAATACGACTGTGCAAATTCTTTTAATTGCGGCTCCGGCATGAACAAACCGGCAAGTTTTGAAGGATAAATATCGACCCAGCCGGGCGAAAGCATTTCGGCGGCAGATGCAAGTATCCATTTCGTTTTATTGCGTAATTCATAAATAACTTCTGCGCCGGCCATATAGCAAGTTTCAAAGAGAATAAATTCAAGTTTGCCGCCGTTAGGCGTGGGCGGGATAGCCTCTGCAAAGTTGGCAAGCGACATTTCATACCCATTATCGTCAAAGATTGAACGAAAAACGGGCGAAGCGTTTTTCGCAACGCCTTCAGGGTTGTTTAAGGCGCCTTGAGGCAACCAGCCGCTGGAGTGAGAAAAACATATCAATCCGTAGCTTTTGGCTGGAAAATCTTGCATGACTTGTTTTAAAACAGTGGAAAAATTATCAGCGGAAGCCGAATTTCTTTCGGCATACTGTTCCAAGAGCTTAACGTTCGCCCCTGTGACTTCCGACAGTTGCGGCATTTGATCGCGGTAATCGGCGTAAACAATTAAATGATTGCCGGTTTCGCCCAGATTTTTCATGCCTTGCCGCAATGCTTCGATTTTCGGATTTATTTCGGACGACAAATCATTGTCGCCGCAAAAGTAAACAATGATTGTCCGTTCCGGAAGTTCGGGAACGACAATCGGTTGAATTTTATCTTCACCGCATGAAAGAAAAAAGAACAGGCATGCCGCTATTAGAATGGAATATCGAGCCACACACCGGTTATTTATTTTGTTCGCTGTTATTTTCAATGTTTTTTTACTCCGTAAATGGATTGATTTTTCATGTTTCATAATTAGAAGTTATATAAGCTACATGGTAGGATGTATAAAAAAAGATTTTTTATTGCGATACACGCAAAACTTAGCGTCGCATATCCGGCATGTATATGAGTTGAACCGAACGTTTGCGCCAATACCTATAAAGCCGCTCACCGACTTGACAGGAAGCATCAAAGCGCTTTCGGTAAGACGTATTCCGCAAACAGTATCAGGCAACAAACCAAACAGTTTATGCTGCTCGCCGGTATGCCAGCCGCAATAGCCCGGACTGTAGCGGTTTGTAATTTTCAAACCTGCCCGATTCATTTCCTCTCCCATTTTTTTCTGTATTGCATCTATTGCCGCTTCTACTACTACGCTGCCCAATATATCCGCAATATATCCCTTTAGCGGATCGACAGGCATTATTTGATTCGACCAGTGGCTGACGCCATTGCCGGCAGTGCAGGCAAATACTGCAATCTGTTCACTTTTCTTTAATTGCTGGTAAACAATTTTGTTTACGGCAAAATCAGTTTCGGCAAAGCGGATAATGTTTTCATCTTTTATAAATGTAACATTATCGAATATTTGATATCCTCCGCAGATATCAAAGCATCCTGCAATTTCATCCATTACTTCTTCCACAATTGCAAGAATATCATCAGGCAACGTATTATTTTCGTAGCCTAACATTGGCGCAACGCTGCGAGGGTCTATTGACAGCTCGCAAAACCTGAGATTTGAAACTTGGAACATCAATTCGCGTTTAATCACTTTTTATTATTTTTAATGTAAATTATTATTTTCTTATTTCTCAAACTGCATTCATCAATGCGATAGCGTTTCTTTTAAAGTCCCGCCAAGATTATAATCAGGATAAGGCGCGGCTCCTTCTTTGCCGACTCCTTTCTCCATTAACGTTTTAAGTTCTTCCAGATATTTTTCATATACCCCGCGCGGTTTTACATGGTAATGCCTGCACACTGAGGCAGCCATACCCACTACTTCGCCCATCATACCGGTAGTGCGCATGACACGCACCGTCCCCAGCGCTATATGCGTTACGCTGATGTCGCGACCCGCCATGAACAGATTGTCCACATTGCGCGAATAGAAGCAGCGGTAAGGAATAGGGTAAGGATAAATATCCCGTTGCACTGCAATAGCTTTAAATTCATTACCGGAAAAATGTTCGGTATTATTTGGATCGGGGTAATGCAAATCAATACTCCATGATGTTGAGGCGGAACCATCGGGATAAGCTACCCGATTGACGATGTCCTGTTCCTTGAGAATAAGATCGCCCAGCAGCCGGCGCGATTCGCGTTTGCCCGATACATACGCCACCCAGCCAAGTTGACGGTTGGTATAG
>Ga0123357_10005406_pt1 | contig 15290 bp, 13 predicted proteins | sample TergutEmb28metaG_FD_89873 | JGI IMG/M metagenome (GOLD analysis project Ga0123357, IMG submission 89873) | Embiratermes neotenicus P4 segment gut microbial communities from Petit-Saut dam, French Guiana - Emb289 P4 | ecosystem: Host-associated > Arthropoda: Insects > Digestive system > Gut ... | reverse complement strand
CGCTGACAAAGGATATATCTCTCAACCGCTGTTCGAAATGCTTTTCGACAATGGTATTCACTTAGTTACAGGCATAAAATCGAACATGAAAAATCGTCTGATGCCGTTATGGGATAGAATTTTATTGCGGAAACGCTCTATTATAGAAACAATTAACGATATGCTCAAAAATATCGGTAATGTTGAACATCCACGACACCGTTCTATTCACAACTTCATTATGAATCTAATTGCTGCGCTTGGTGCATACTGTTTCTTTGACAAAAAGCCCGCTATTAAGGTCAATTTTGAACCACAATACGGGCAATTATCTATATTTTAACTAAAATCATTATCCAAAACTCAGGTTAATATTAATAAGCAAAGAAAGTCCCAAACCAAAAGGTGGACTTGAAAGCGAAAAGGTAAATCATTTTCTCTTCAATTAATAGTTTTATTCACCAAAAGAAATTTTTTCCCTACATTTGCAAAAAGAATAGTTGCATTTCTTAGTTAAAATTACACTACTATATAATTTTTAATGTTTAACATATCATATTTTTCAATCCTGTAGCATCTTTTACCAAATAGCAACCATTTTCCTATTTTTCTCATAATATTTTTTCAAACCTTGCTTGAAAAAATCTCAATGCTTTGGGCTCATAAACCATACGTAAACCACGTGCTTTGTTGCGCTCGGAATACAGTTCAATAATGCTGTCGGCAACAATATCAAAATGCGACTGAGTATAAACTCTGCGCGGAATTGTCAGACGTATTGTCTCAAGTTTCGGTTTGTGTTCTTCGCCGGTAACTTTGTCGCGCCCTGCCGAAACGATGCCGCGTTCCATTGAGCGAACTCCGCTGTGAACATACAAATCGGCAGCAAGCGATTGGGCAACATATTGCTCCTGCGGAACGGTCGGATAAAATGCCTTTGCATCAACAAAAACACCATGTCCACCACACGGACGAATAATCGGGATTCCGGCAGCATCAAGTTTATCCCACAAATATTGCGACTGCGCAATGCGATGTGCCATAATATGGTCTTGACATGCCTCCAACATTCCGCGAGCCATTGCTTCCATATCACGCCCTGCCATTCCGCCGTATGTTTGTAAACCTTCATAAACAACTACTAACGAGCGCATTGTGATTGCGTCCTGCTCGTCGTTGCAGGCAGCAAAACCACCAATATTTGTGTGGAAATCTTTTTTCCCCGAACATGTTGCTGCATCGGTGTAGGAACACATTTCGCGCAGAATTTGTTTGATGGATTTATCAGCGTAGCCATTTTCGCGTACTTTGATAAAATATGCGTTTTCCATTGCTCGTGTGGCATCAAGAACAACTTTTATTCCGTTTTCGTGTGCCATTTTGCTAACCTGACGCAAATTTTCCATTGAAACAGGCTGCCCGCCCGCCAGATTGACAGTAACACCAATTGTGATATAAGCAATATTTTTTGCGCCTTTTTCCTTAATAACTTTTTCAAATTTATTCAAATCAACGTTTCCTTTAAAAGGATTTTCGTTGTAGGGGTCGTGCGCTTCGTCGCAAATTACATCAACAAAAATTCCGCCTGCAAGTTCCTGATGCTCTCTGGTTGTTGTAAAATACATATTTCCCGGAACATATTGCCCCGGTTTAATTAAAGTTTTAGAAACCAACTGCTCTGCACCACGTCCCTGATGAGCAGGAATTAAATATTTGTATCCAAAACATTCGTACATTGCATCTTCAAGGTGGTAATAATTTTTTGAGCCGGCATACGCCTCGTCGCCGAGCATAATTCCAGCCCACTGGTCTTCGCTCATAGCATTGGTACCTGAGTCGGTAAGCAGGTCAATATAAACATCTTCGCTGCGTAGCAGAAAAGTATTATAACCGGCTTCTTTTATTGCCTGTTCGCGATATTTTTGCGTTGTGATTTTCAATGGCTCAACCATTTTAATTTTGTATGGCTCCGCCATTGGGTATTTGTCGAAATTCATAAGTATTAATATATTAAAAGTTTAACTTAAATATTATTCTTTATACAATAATTTGAGACTGTAAAATTACCAAAAATCTAAAAAAACTGCTACAATTCTTTTTAATTATTTTAATTAAAAATATTAATATAATAAATTTAAAAAAAATCAATACAAAAAAATTAAAATTTCAATATAAAATAATAATATTAATATTAAATTAAAAATTAATGAAGATAAAATTTATTTTTTTTGCAAGCGCCAATTTTATTAAAAATGATTACGAAATTATAGGCCACTTTTAATAACTTAAATGTTTTAAAAACAAATAGGCTATAGTTAATTATAATGTTGTATAATTCAAGAAAAAAATATTATCTTTGCAGGCAAAGAGCTATACATATAAACAATGAGCTATATTCAGCATGTAAACGAGCTACGCAATAGGCTGATAAAATGAATTGGCAGTACTTTTTTGGGAGTATCAACAAAAAACTATCTCAATTGGTTTTATCTGCGTGAAAAGTTAAAACATGAAAGTATCACTGTATAAAAGGCGGTAAGATTGTCTTTACAAAATTTGCACGCTTTAAATTTTGCTTATAATATGCTGTTAGTAAAAGTATAATAAACTATATATTATTATTTGTATAAATATTTTTTGCAAATTATTTAATAGCAAATGAAAGAAGAACGTTATGCACAACGCGGAGTTTCCGCCGGCAAAGAGGATGTTCACAATGCAATTTTACATTCGGATAAAGGTATTCTACCAAGTGCTTTTTGCAAAATTATTCCCGATATTCTTGGCGGCAATCCTTTGTATTGCAATATTATGCACGCAGATGGTGCAGGTACAAAAGCGGTACTTGCCTATATTTATTACAAAGAAACAGGGGATTTGTCGGTATGGAAAGGAATTGCCCAAGACGCGCTTGTGATGAATATTGACGACTTGCTTTGCGTAGGAGCAACCGACAATTTTTTGCTTTCTTCCACTATCGGACGCAATAAAAATCTGATTAACGGCGAGGTTATTTCTGCAATTATTAACGGAACAAAAGATTTGATTGAAGAGTTTAAAAACCTTGGAATTAATATTTTTCATACAGGGGGCGAAACTGCAGATGTGGGTGACCTTGTTCGTACTATAATTGTTGATTCTACTATTGTCTGTCGTTTGCCTCGCAATAATTTGATTGATAATTCAAATTTGTCGGCTGGTGATGTAATTGTGGGTCTATCATCTTTTGGGAAAGCAAGTTACGAAACAAAATACAACAGCGGAATTGGCAGCAATGGACTTACTTCTGCCAGACACGATATTTTTGCAAATTATATAGCAAAACAATATCCGGAAAGTTATGACAATTCGTTACCTGCAAATTTGATTTATTCAGGTACAAAAAAATTAACCGATATAATTGAAAATCTCGGAATTACATTAGGCGAATTTGTCCTATCTCCAACACGTACTTATGCGCCTGTAGTAAAAAAAATATTTGAAGAAGTGGGGAGAAAAAACATTCACGCAATGGTGCATTGTACCGGAGGAGGCCAAACAAAAATTTTGCATTTTATTGAAAATCTGCGTATTGTAAAAGACAATCTCTTTCTTTTGCCGCCGCTGTTTCAAATGATTCAAAAAGAATCGCAAACCGACTGGAGAGAGATGTATCGAGTTTTTAATATGGGTCATCGGATGGAAATATATTTGCCATGTCGTTTTGCTAAGGATATTATTGATATTTCAAGGTCATTTAATATTGAAGCGCAAATTGTAGGATACTGTGAATCGTCAAATAAAAAGGAACTTATTATTGAAAGCGAATTTGGAAAATTTGAATATTAAATTACAAATTTACAATATATTTGTTTTACAAAACTTTGATTTCTGTTCAAAGACAAGTGTAAAAGGGAAGTAATTATGTTCCTGTTGAAATACTTTGATTTTGCAAAGCATTTTGGCGAGAGAGTTCCTGCTGTTCGGCAAGTTTTTGGGCTAACATCTGATTTACAATATTTTGCGGAAGAGGTTTTTCTTGCATTAATCTCTTATAAATTTGCAGAGCAGCCCAGGCATCTGTTGCAGCGTAGCATTGTTGTGCTGGGGTTAGTTCAGAATTTTCCCAATTAGTAAGTTGCTGCGATTTTGAAATTTTTTGTCCGAAAACGATAGCAAACATTTTTTGCAATCCAAGTTCGAGAATTCCGTATTGCTTCGCAATCGTTTGTAAATCAACAAAATTAGCAGGTTTAACATTGTTAAGACGATGCAGCCGCGCAAAATCATCTTTCAACGAAAGCCCGATTTTCATAATATTTTTATTTCCTAAAAATTTAAAAATTAATTCGTCTGCTTTTTTCGTGAGTTTATTTAGTCGAAAAAGATAACATTCAGCATCGGTTGCAACCTGCAATAGTGCAATTTTATAAAAAATTCCTTTTGCAAAAGAAGGCTTTGTTTCGGTGTCGATACCTACGAGCGGATGTGTGGACAATTCTTCAATAACTTTTTTAACATTTTTGTTTTTATCGATAATCACAATTTTCCCAGTAAATGCAACCACAGGCATCTTATTCAACTCTTCTTTTGTTATTTTTGACTGAAAATTCATAAAAAATTAAGTACTAATATTGAATTTGAGTGCGTGCAAAGCACGAATGGAATTTAGCAATTTTTGTCCCCAATGCTCGCCAAAATTCTCAATGCAACAGGTTATGGCTTCCTCCATAATCTGCTCATTTTCAGAGCGGTAATTTTGTGCATAGTCGCGAATTTCCTGATAGATGTCTGCAATATTTTCCGAAATAGTAGCGGCAATTGGAGTGTCGCTAAATGGCATATCCGGATTAAAAGTATCTAAGAAACTGTCGTCATCACCCAAAAGTTGCGCAATGTTATTTTTCAACGAATCGTAATCATCCTGACCGACAAATCTTTCAATAGTTATTTCATTTTGATTTTCAGGTAAATTTAACATTATCGTTTTCAAATAAAGCAACGAAAGAAGTTTTAACATTTTATCAATAAAAACCGATTTTTTAATTTCTGTTAAATTTTCCAAAAATCGACAACATTCTGCAACAACAGTAGTAAAATCAATAACTTGCTGACTATAAACAATATTTGGAACGTTTCCGTTTTGCATTTAATATTTTTTATTCTAAAATTATTATTTTTTATAGGTAATTTCACCATTTTGCCCAAAAACAATTTTATCTTTCATATCAGGGAAATCGCTAAATGTCAGATTTTTAATCACTTCCAATACCTGTTTATTATTGTCGATAATAACAGGCTTTCCTTTTTCCTGTCTCGTTGAAGTGAGCGTTGCTCTAAGAAATTTTCCTGTTTTATCGATTTCAAGTGTATAAATTGGTGCAAGTCCGCTAACACCGCTAACATTTACTCGGCTGTAAGTCAGGAAGTTACCCATACTGTAAGCGATAAAACGGTCTTTATAAATTTCAATTGCTCGGCTCACATGCGGTCCATGTCCTAAAATCACATCAGCCCCTGCGTCAATCATTCGGTGTGCAAACTGATAAACATTTCCGCGATTTTCACCCAAAAAAGTTTCAGAACTTCGTGTAACATGCTGATATTTAGTTCCTTCCGCCCCTGCATGCATCGAAACAATTACAATATCGCAAGTTTTAGCCAACTGACGTACAATGCTTTCTGCCGCATTTATATCATTGACACTCACCGTCCCTGTATTAGGAGCAAAGCCTACAAAGCCGTACTTCACCCCGTCAATGGTAAATGTATCTGTCGGACAGGATACAAGTCCTGCAAAATGGATTTTGTTATTTTTCAAAGTACTTACAGTCGATTGTTTCCCTGCATCTCCAAAGTCGCCCGTGTGATTATTAGCAATATTCATCAAGTTGAAACCTGCTTTTTTCAGCGCTTTACCAAATTCCGTCGGCATTGCAAAGGCATAGCAAATACTTGGATTTGAGCAACTTTTAACATTTTCGTGAGAATCGGTAAGCGCGCCTTCAAGATTGCCAAAAACGATGTTTCCCTTCTCAAAAATACTTTTTACATTGGCAAAAAGTGAGTATGCATCGTTATTAGCAGGAAGAAAACTGCGGTCTGGGTAACTTGTCCCCATCATAATATCGCCAACAGCAACAATCCTCAATGTATCGCCTGCAAAAATATAGATAGATGAAAATAAGAATGCAAATACAGCAAAATATTTAATTTTTGACATAAAAAATTGAATAGAAGTAAAAAAAATTAATTTATAAAAAATAAAAAAATCATGCAAAAGTACAACAAAAATATTAGTTTTTTACCCAAATGGTAAAAAACTTTTCTTTAAATCTCTACAAATGACAGATATAATCTCTTCTAATATCTACGTGAAACTTTATCTAAAATTATATACCCCAAATATTTAATGTTATTTATATGAAATACAAAAAGTTTATTTACATTTGCATTTTTTATAATATTGAATTAAAACACCCAGAAATATAATTTTGAAACTGTTTAACAACATATCAATCGTTGCTGCAATAGCCGACAACAATGCCATAGGATATGAAAATCGCTTGCTGTGTTATTTGCCAGCCGATTTAAAACATTTTAAGGCGCTGACATCTGGTCATACGGTTGTTATGGGGCGTAAAACTTTTGAGAGTTTGCCAAATGGTCGTCCCCTGCCGAATCGTAAAAATATTGTTGTTTCAAGTGCCACTAATATTTTAAAAATCAATAATTTACCTGAAAATACTTCACTTTTTGTAAAAAAAAACATAGCCGAAGCATTGGAGTTTGCCAAAAACGATGAAAAGATATTTATTATCGGCGGGGAAAGCATTTACCGAGCAACTATGGATATTGCAGATATTCTGTATATTACAAAAATAGATGCGGAATTTACGGCAGACAAGTTTTTCCCAGAAATTAATCTCGATATTTGGCAAGAAAAAGAGCGATTTGATTTTGAAAAAGATAAATCAAATCACTACAATTTTTCTTTTATTACTTACGAAAAAAAAATTAGAATAATTTAAATCAAGATAAAAAATCTAATTTTCAAAACTTGCATATTCAGGTATTCATTCCGCCGCACACATTAATCACCTGCCCACTAACATAACTCGCAAGGTCGCTGGCGAGGAAAAGTGCAACTTTTGCAACTTCTTCCGGCGTTCCGCCGCGCCGCAGAGGAATTGTTTCTGCCCATTTTGTGCGTTGTTCGTCTGTTAAGGCGTGCGTCATTTCTGTTTCTATAAATCCGGGGGCAATTGCATTTACCCGTATTCCACGTGAACCGAGTTCTTTTGCCATTGATTTTGCCAAGCCAATCATTCCTGCCTTTGAAGCCGAATAATTTGCCTGCCCCGCATTACCTGAAACGCCCACAACAGAACTCATATTAACAATAGAACCCGATTTTTGCTTAATCATTTGCGGAGTAACGGCGTGAATAAAATTAAACGCCGATTTGAGATTAACAGTCAGCACTGCGTCCCATTGCTGCTCTGTCATTCTCATCATCAATCCGTCTTTTGTGATACCCGCATTATTGACTAAAATATCTATCTGTCCGAAATCACTAATTATTTGTTCTACAACCTGATGCGCCTCTTCAAATGACGCAGCATTCGAACTGTAAGACTTTACTTTAACTCCATATTCGGCAATTTCTTGTGTGGTTTGTTCCCCTGTTTGGTCAATAACCAAATCGGTAAAGGCAATATTTGCACCTTCCGAGGCAAATTTTAACGCAATTGCCTTACCTATTCCGCGTGCGGCACCGGTGATAAGCGCAGTTTTTCCTTCTAAAAGTTTCATGCTAATATTTTTTTTATTTAATAAAATATTATTTTGCAATAAATAATTTACGATTAATTTGTTCGTTATCCATAATTATTCTGATATTGTAAATTCCTGCCGGAATACTTTCAATATTAAGCGTTTGTGTGCTTGAAGACTGAATATTTTGTAATGGATACGTTCTAATTAACTTTCCAATCATGTCATAAATATCTATTGTTACATTTTGAATATTATTATTAAATTGAATATTTAAAACATCATTAGCAGGATTTGGGAATATCGAAATGTTGTGTTGTTCAATATTTTCCACTGATGTCAGAATTGATGAATAGTTGGCAGTCCAGCCCGAATAATTTAAACTTTGGTCTGTTTTAAAAACGACTATCATTATCCCTGTATTTGAAGTAATTGGATTTGGTAATGAGTTACCGGAATACATAGCCAGTGGACTATTTAAATAATAATTATCATAACTGTCATATACTGCAACATAATCATAATTGGCTTCAGTTTCAAAATTGTCGAACGACAGGGTTATCGAAATTGCATCGGGCGGTTCAATAAACCATACACAATGTTGATTATTAAAATAGTTTTTGTCATTTGACCCATCATCAAATGTTCCTGAAGGTTCGGTCAAATGAGTTTCTTCTGCGCATCCGCCGGCTGAGGGGTCAGCGTCTGATGTATATTGTGCCGTCCAGCCCGAATAATTTACATATTCGTCGGCATTAAAAAGAACTATCATCATTCCTGTATTTGAAGTAACAGAATTTGGTATTGAATGACCGGAATAACTTGCAATAGGAATATCATAATAATAATTTTCATAACTGTTATATATTTTAACAAAATCATATCCGGTTTCGGTATCAAATGCGTTGAAAGATAAAGTAACATAACTTGCTCCGTTTGGTTCAATTACCCATAAACACAATTGATTATCCGAATAATTTTCGCTGCCCGAGCCGTCGTCAAAAGTGCCTGACGGCTCGTTTAAATAAGTAATTGTTCCGTATCCGCATCCCGGTACTACGGGTTCTGTTGTATCTTCATCAATTCCAACTGCATACCATGCCTGTTTTACAGCCGTATATTCAGCAGACGAATTGCCGTACAAATCAGCCGTAGCCAATAAAGAGCCGTTATAAGAACTTACATAACTTGCATTTGGAGCAATATAATTCATCAAATTTCTATAAGTAATTTTTTGTGCTTTAACCATTCCGATGGGAGTAACCGAATAAGAATTTCCCAAATCATTTGTTCCTGTTCCGCCTTCACAGAGCAGGTAAAACCAGAAATTTTGCACTCCGCTGTTGGTATGCACTCCGCCATTATCGGTACTGCTGTTGGTATTAGCCCAATAATTTCCGAGATATGTATCCGGCTGATGTTTTGAATTAGGATTCGACATATCGCGCAAAACTCCATTTATAACAATATCTTCGCCAATAGTCCAGTTTGGGTTTGGCAATGCTGAAAATTCTACACAAGTTCCGAAAATATCGGAAAACGACTCGTTCAATGCTCCTGATTCGCCTTGATAATTTAATCCGCCATTTCCGTTATATTCGGTTACGCCGTGAGTAAGTTCATGTGCAGCACAGTCGAGCGAAACAAAAGGGTGGTATCCGGATCCTCCCCTTCCATATACCATAATACCTTCACCCATCCATGCGGCATTATTCTGATAGCCGTAACTGTCTAATGCTACAGGATTATAAATATTAAAAACAGTTCCTCCGAGGTTGTCATAACTGTTTCTGCCGAATGTATTCTGATAATAATCGTGCGTTATTTCCATTCCCCAATGCACATCCAAAGCGGGATTGTTATTCCATGCAGAAGAAGTATTTGTGTAAAGCATACTTACAGAAGGTATATAATCCCATCCGAAAGGATTCCAAGTAGCGCCGTTGTAAGTTCCTATTCTGCGGGCATTGTCGTAGAGGCGAAAACTGCCGGGAGATAAACTGTCGCAAGTTATTGTCTGCGTGTTATAAAGAAGCGTTTGCGCTGTCCCTTGTACATCCGTATTATAGATAAGCGAGAGTTTTTTCAAGACCTCACCAGTATTGGCATCAACAAAAACATCATACCTCACTACCGGTGAAAATGACTCAATTCTTACTTTTTTTGCAAGGTAATATTGTTTATTTTTCAAATTTTGGGTAAAAACCGTCTGTACCGGACTTTCTCTGAAAACTTTGGTAACGCCAAGATTTTTCCTTGCGATGTTGGTTGCCTCAATATCGGAAATTTCTAACCGAATAACAATATTTTTCAGTGTTGCAACGTTTCCTGTGATGCTTTTGAGGTAACCGTCTTTTTGGTGGAACATAATAATTATTCCATCAACGGGATAACCTTTATAATATTCTTGATAATTGGTATGTATAAAACCGAGTTCGTCCTCTCTTTGAGATATTTGCTCAAAAGTGTGATTTTCATCCAATTTTAGCAATTTATTCAAATCGCTTACAATATCATTTGCTCTAACCTTCCGGTCTGCAAAACTTGCATAAACAGAGCCGTTAACTATTTGAATTTTCTTTTGGTCTTGTAAAAAACCGCTGAAATTCGGCTTGCCTGATGGAACATTTTGTCCAAAAATCATTATGGCAGACAACAATGTTGTCATTAAAATTGCTGTTCTTAAAATTTTTTTATTCATAATTATTATAGAATATTATTAAATATATTTTTTGCAAAAGTAATAAAAATTAATAAATTGAAACACTCCGCCCTAACTTTCTTTCATTTGTCGCAAAAATTCACTACTTTTGCCGCTCAAATATGTTATTTTTTTTACATATAAATTTTTAATAAAATATTTTAAATTAATATGATAACCACAGACCAACTCAAAGACCTGTTGGAACGCCGCGATGCGTTGAGGAGGTATCTTTGACATCGACAAAAAGTTAATACAACTGCACGAAGAAGAATTGCGCACGCAAATACCTGATTTTTGGAATGACGCCAAAGAAGCAGAGGCACAAATGCGAAAAGTTAAAGAAATAAAAAAGTGGATTGACGGTTTCAATGACGTAAATTATGCCTGTCAGGAGATAGAGTTGGCATACGATTTTTTTCGCGAAGAAGCAGCCACAGAACAGGAAGTAGATAGTTTATTCGCCACAGCGCTTGCGCTTGTAGAGAAATTGGAAATGAAAAATATGCTTTCCAAAGAAGAGGATAAAATGGGTGCGGTGATAAAAATTGTTGCCGGCGCCGGCGGAACAGAGGCGCAAGATTGGGCAGAGATGCTTTTGCGAATGTACCAGCGATGGTGTGAGCGGCAGGGATATCGCTGCGAAATAACTAACTATCAGGCGGGCGACGAGGCAGGAATAAAATCTGTTACGATGCAGATTGAAGGCGACAATGCCTACGGCTATCTCAAATCGGAAAATGGAGTTCACCGTCTGGTGCGAGTTTCTCCATTCAATGCGCAGGGAAAGCGAATGACTTCGTTTACATCGGTGTTCGTTGTTCCGTTAATTGACGATACCATTGACATAGAAATCAATCCTGCAAACTTGTCGTGGGACACTTTCCGCTCTTCGGGAGCAGGCGGACAAAACGTTAATAAAGTTGAAACAGGCGTGCGGCTACATTATAAATTCACTAATCCGATTACCAGCCAGCAGGACGAGATTGTGATTGAAAATACCGAAAGCCGCTCGCAATTCGGCAATAAAGACAACGCTCTGCGGCTGTTGAAATCACAACTTTACGAACTCGAACTTGAGAGGCGCCGAGCCGAAACCGCCAAAGTTGAAGCAGGAAAAAAGAAAATAGAGTGGGGCAGCCAGATTCGGTCTTATGTTTTTGACGACCGCCGCGTAAAAGACCATCGCACAAACTATCAAACATCTAATGTTCAAGCAGTTATGGATGGCAATATTGACGATTTTATCAAAGCGTATTTAATGGAGTTTTGAAAAATCGATTTTTTGTAAAAAAAACCGATAAATCGCATCGATGACTTTATTTTTCCCATAAATAAAGTCAAAATATATGAAATTGGTATTGTTGATTTAGTATAGTTTTTTGTGTTTTTCTGGATTGCTTCCTGCTTCGTACTTCGCTGTCGCAATGACGATGACAATAGAGAAGACCAACCTTTAACGTCATTGCAAGGCACAAAGTGCCGAAGCAATCCAGAAAAGAATTACGTATTTGCGGACTGTAAGCCCAATATAATCCAGTCCAATGGCAACGCCTTGGGAAATAAAAAAAGATTTATTGAACGGTATGCGATGTGTTAGGGCGTTCGGCGAATTTCACAAAGGCTCGGACGGGTGGTGAACTTCCAAAATACTGGGAAGTGTTCCACGAGACAACGCCCCCGCCTGACGCAAACTCTGCGTTAGCGGTCGTGTTTTTTTATGTTATTTCTTATAAGCATAATGTCCAATTATTTTCCAATTAAATAAGCAATCTTCCAAAACTTGTCCTCCTCCAATATTGTGAATAATCAGATTTCTTTTCCCATCTCCTGATTTCTTTTTTGAAACAATTCCAATATGTGTTACCCCACGACCATTCAAATCCCAACAAACAATGTCTCCCGATTGATAATCGCTTGGACTTTGTGAAATTTTCTTTACTATTCCAAATCTGGAAAAAAATACCATTAAATTAGGAACTCGTCTATGGTCTATATTTCTGTCAGGTCGAGAAAGTCCCCATTTTTTAGGATATTTGTCAAAATTCGCTTTCATATCTTCGTGAACTTCTTTTTGTAAATCAATCCCTAATTTTCGGTATGCACGTATCAAAACATCTGCACAAACTCCCATATTTGCAGGAACATCTCCATTGGGATAGGAAATTTGAATGTATGAAGGGTTATATCTAACTTTTTGGTTTGTCAAAGTAAGGGCAGAATCTGCCAATTGGGCAAAGAAGTCAGTTTGCCCAAAAGTCAAATTCATCGCTAATAAACCAACAATTAAAAAAATTATTCTTTTCATTTTTAGTTACTTTTAAAGTAAACATTCTCCCTTCGCATCACACTGTCGCCCGATATAACAAATAACATTTTAGTAGTTTGGCGGCAGGCGGGGTTTTACCGCGGCCCAGGAGGGAGCAAAACCTGCAAAATTACATAAAGGTTTCTGCGGGATACGCTGCCTCTCACATGAAATTGCTTGTTATCGGCAGTGTATTTGTTTTTAGTCACCCCATATTTAATAATTTAATCATCAATTATTATTTCAAAATCGTCTTTCGGCATAAAATTTTGTTTCTCCCAAATATATAATTTTCTATTGTCAAATTCTTTAATTGAATCCGGTAAATATGAAAATGATTTTATCTTTATGTTTTGTTCTACCGTTAATGTATATACTGCTTTTTCCAACGGTTTCTTCCAAAATTGTGTTGAAGTAATAATATATTTGTTTTTTGCAGAAGTTTTTTGTCTGTAAAAAATATTCACATCAACAGTATTATTTGCTGGAAGATAAACAGAAAAACGTATAAAATTGTCTTTTCTGTTAAAATCAATTTTCCTGCTTGAATGCAAATTTACAATTCGGATAGAATCTATTTCTGTTGATTCCTCTGCAAATGGAAATATAATCTGTTGGTTTATATCTTGATTGTTCTTATTTTGAAAAGAGTAAATCCCATTGATACAAAAATAATTACTGTCAATAGAAAAATCTATGTGTTCTTCAAAAAACAACACTTCTCCTTGGGCTTTTATAATAAAAGTTGTTCCAAATAAGGCAATTGCTAAAAAGGCAATATGTTTTTTCATTATTATTGAACAATTAATTTAGCCGTTGCATAATTTTTTCTGTTAGAAATTAATTGCACGATATAAGAACCATTCTTAATGTTTTCAGGCAAAGTGATTATGCCTTTATTTTCTGTTACCGAAAATTTGTATATTGCCTGTCCGTTCATATTTCTAAATATCAGATATGTTTCTGCCGATTTTACAGGTATAGAAATTTCATAGTTGAGTGATTGTTGTTTAACAGGTTGTGGATAAATCTTCAAAACAGATTCAGTATTGCTGTTAATTTTATTTATTCCGGTAGCAATTTCGCCGGTAAGATAAATATCTCGTATAATTACAGAATCCGGTTGCATCGAAAAAGTAATAGGAGTTATGCCTACTGAACGATAAACATTTTCATATCTATATTTTAGACTCCATACTTCATCATTATCACGCGAATAATATCTCGTCGAATAAGAACCATCAGATTGAGGATAAAAAATGGAACCCAAATACTCAAACATTAAACCTCTTTCACCCATATTTGACAAGGGCAATCCGTCTTTATCATATACAATCCCCTTAATTGTTCCCATCATACCTGTAGAGTCATTTTCAACTCCAATGGTTGGTGAGTTTGTAATACTGTATGGTCCACCAGAGTAAAAAATTGCAGCAATTGATTGACCTATTTTTGGAGTCCTCACATTTGAATTTGGATAGCCATAAATAAGTGGTTCGGAATACCAGCCTTCATAATCTAACCATACAAAAGTAACACTAATACTGTCTTGTAACGGGTTTATGGTGAGGGGAGTTGCCAGATTGTCATTTTCGACTACCAATAACTTATAAGAACCATCATCTACAAAATTTTGAATCATAGATTTTCCTGAGTTAGATTTAATCCATATCGCTTCGATTGAATTTGCACCAACAGGACTAACAGCAATCTCCAATATCCAAGAGCCATCGGCGCCAAATTGAAGTTCAGAGATTTCAACAGAAGGAACAGGAAGCGGGTTTGCCACTACTCTCAAAATGCTAATAAATAGCATAATGGGTAAAAAAAATCGTTTCATATTCGTATAATTTTAAAGTTATGTTATTAAATCATTGTTATTTTATTTTTGTTATTTTATTGATGTTTGCCAAAACTATTTCCCTCAAACTGTCGGGGGCTTTTGCCAAGTCGTTATAAACTCGTGAAAGTAATAAGTCGAAAGTTAATGAGTTTGGATACAATGCTTTAAGCAATGTGCTTTTGCCTGTTTGCCTTGCACCCCAAAAGAAAATACTCTCGTTTTCAGCCCCTATAAATAATTGTTTCCTATTGTACATAAATTTAATGTTTCAATTATATTTTTTATAATAATCAAAAGTTATACTTTGGATTATCATAATATTTTAAAGTATAACTTTGCAAAATTATAATTTTATTTTGAATTATACAAAGGAAGTGTAATATTTACAGGGAAAGAATCGTTACGTTCTAAAAGGCTCAAAGCAGCTTGGAATAAGAATTTATTAATCAAGTTAATTAATTTTTAATGAGTTAAACCTGGCTTTCCCCGTCGAAAATTGCACAAAAGATTTTATCTTTGTGCACGTCTAAACCTGATGTTTTCATACAATAAAATTTAATTGTTATTAAATAAATAAAAAGAAAAAAAGGAAATGTACGAAAAATATTGGGTTTAGATTCTTTTTTAATATGAAAAATTGATGTTTAGCGCAGAGGTCTGTATTTTTATGAGTTTGTGTGTAATAAATACAAAAATTTAATGCT
>Ga0123357_10005405_pt1 | contig 15290 bp, 4 predicted proteins | sample TergutEmb28metaG_FD_89873 | JGI IMG/M metagenome (GOLD analysis project Ga0123357, IMG submission 89873) | Embiratermes neotenicus P4 segment gut microbial communities from Petit-Saut dam, French Guiana - Emb289 P4 | ecosystem: Host-associated > Arthropoda: Insects > Digestive system > Gut ... | reverse complement strand
CAAGTTGCCACTACATGCTTCTCATGTAGCCCTCCCGACTTAAATTTAGTAGTAACCAACTTCATGTTTTGTTTACATGTAAAATAACCACTGCCACCGGGTAACAACCCAATTGCAGTAAATTATTATTATTATTATTATTATTATTATTATTATTATTATCCAGTCATCTAGGAATCACCTCAAAGTTCTGTGACATCAAGCAACTTCCACACTGATCCACATGTGTTAGACCCTTCATGTTGCCGTACAAAATGTAGTCGAAACAGGCAACCTGACGCCCAGGATTGTCCACTCTTATGTTCCTGTAATTTTACACCTTATATCATTCACAAAATCAAGTTATGCCGGTGTTATTCGTAGTACAAACCCAGACCGAAAGCGCAGTCTGCCGACTTTAGCAGCAAAATGTGTTAGCACTGCAAAAAGTCATTTTCGACACAACACAATAATTAATTTCGTACCAAAGATTTGAAAATTGTTAATAAATTATTCTACCTGCTTCCATATTCGTGAACGCAAGCTTCTAGCAGATCCCTAGATTCATTTTCCAAAATATTACTTGCAGGGTGCAGTGTCAATATCCACAAAATAACTTCCTTAATTACGTGACGGAAACGACGATAACAGTCATACTTTTAATTATTCGATTAACAACTTTCATATAAATATTCTGTAAAGAGCTATTTCTTTTTAAGCTATAATTTTTGTCACTTATTTCGCCAAATTAATGAATTATAATAAGATTCCAAACATGGTACTGAATGACGCACTATACATACTTCATCAAGGCGTTCTTTGCATTCAGTTTCACGGTATAGGCTTCAATATAAATTCATTTCCGCCCTTATGGAAAGTACGGACTCCCCTGTATCGATTTTTTTTAGGAAACTCTAAATTCTGAACAGCGTTATGTGTACATATCTTATGCCGAATTTTACCAAAATCGGGCAATAAATGTGGAAGGTATGGACAGAAATTACTAACGTCTATAAGTACATTTTCACAGCGCCAATTTTTACGGACCTCCAAAGTGTTCAGCAATTTTTTGTTTGCAAGCTTCTAATCAAAACTGTCCAACTCGTAAGAAAAATATAGAAAATAAGAAAATATTTAAATTTGCGTTCTTAAGTAAATTATGGCCTTCACTACACTTATTTTCATCAAACTCACTCACTCACTCATACACATACGCACACATACACACACACACACACACACACACACACTCCAACCCAACAGAAATGTATGGAGATTTTTTCCGCTGAATTCCATCTACATCGGTCAAACAATATGGGAAGAACAGGCAAAAATTCGTTCACGTTCTTAAGTATATTCTGACTGTCGGTGATTCCATTTTCACAAACCCACGCCTCCTCGAAAGCTTTTTTACAAACCTCCCGTACTGGCACTCGTGAAAAACCAACGACCCGTTTAGTTGCTGAAGCTAGGTTACAGACGAACGTCTACACAAAACTTTCTTCTGCTATCTGCTTAAGTAACACCTGAATATACTTTCTTTTAAATTAAACAAGTGCATGAAGCAGTCATTCATACGGCTGTAGCAGTCACTTAGCTGATAAAGCAATTCCCCACGTTGTATAAAAAAAAGTTTCATGGTTGTGATCTCAGAATACAACTAATAATTCCTCTGCTAAGCTGGAATAATCAATTGCACATCTTCAGATAATGCTTTTTCTATCTGAAAGTCATTCTCTTCTAACAAATAACGAATTATTTTTAAATATTATGCAGCCCCTTTCTAAGCATTTTTCTCCAGCTTCCTCTTACTCTCTCCCGCTTTGTTCCAGTATTTAACGCAGCGCCTATTCTAGAAGATCTTTCACCTTAACTTTTTTTTCTTGATGTGAAGATTAAAATAAATTTTAAATATTTCATGACCATGCACTGAAAACAAAAATTCTGAAGTAAACAAAAGGATTTTTTTTCAGCTTTCCATCTACTCTTGCTTTGTTATGAATGTAGTTACGAATTTTTCCTAACGTTCCTATATATATGCACTTTGTTACGTATTTGAAGAATTTATTATTCAAGTTTATAACGGCAGTAAAGAGCCCAACAAACCTGCCGTCAACTTCAATATTATCCCGTGTAGTTTACTGGATGTAGATTACTTATTTATCAAGAATTGGGCCTGTAATTTGTCTTAAATAATAGATGATTAATTGGTTCAGTCAATGGTGGATTTTATGTGCTTTCGCAAAATTACGAAAAGCTCTTTATAATATTCATTTACTGCAGTTGCGTTGTTACCTGGTGGCAGTGGTTATTTTACATGTAAACAAAACATGAAATTGGTTACTACTAAATTTAAGTCGGAAGGGCTACATGAGAAGCATGTAGTGGTAACTTGGAATCTTGAGAACCATCTCAGCATCTTCTTTTAGGCAAAGGGAAACCAAGAAAAACCTGTGTCGAGATGGCCGGTCGCAGGACCTTCTGGATACTGACTTCTAGCCAGCAGTCCGGCATCTAAAGTTAAAAAAAAAAAAAAAACAATGTCCTAAAGCGGCTAAGTTTTCTCATGTCTCTCCGCTTGTCCGTCCGCGTGGAACAACTCGGCTCCCACTGGACGGATTTTCATGAAATTTTATATTTGAGTACTTTTCGAAAATCTGTCGAGATAATTGAAGTTTCATTAAAATCGTACAAGCATAACGAGTACTTTACATGGGGACCAATATATATTTTTAATAATATCTCGATCAATACTTCTTAGAAGGTTTCAGACAACGATAATAGAGAGAAACAAAACAAACATTTTATGATCAATAAACTTTTTGTAGAAAATCATACCATTTATGAGATATGGTGTAAAAATATTGTAGAGCTGGACAGACCACAGATGGTAGTGTGGCGCATGCGCATTGCATTCTAAATAACTAAGGCTACAAACTCACACTCAGAATATGAAATTCTTATTGCTTTTCCACGGCAACAATGGTTGTAAGAACGCGCCTTAATGTTGCATAATACGTGCCTTACCCGTCTTGTTCTTTTTAAAGAAGAGCACTTATTATTCACTACCCCAACACGTGTAGTAAATGCATATCTTTTCCAGAAACCAAAAATCACACAATGCTATTTTAATGCCTGCCTACAGCACTGACGACTGAGGACCGATTTAAACACAATCTTCATATCTCGTAACACGTCAAAGGCATTTCCTTCTTTGAAGTGAAATAATTAAGCTCGTTTCCTTTGTTACATGCACTTCTCAGAATTTATCGAAAAATACAACTTGGGCTATCTGTTGATACGATTACGATATTCTGGAATGCCGCGACCTATATTTTGTTAAAAGAAGGTACAGATTTTCATGTGAAGTCCATAATGGCGTATGGGGGACGGACCATACGGTTCCACTCATTCTTAACTCTACACTAGATGGAGGTAAGTTAGCTTCACGCCCCGGCAGCTTTTTCCCGTGGGATGTTCCTTCGGTACCCATTGATTAGGAGGCCAGGTGGTTCCCAGAACCATTCTGGACAACACACAAGTTATAAATCTCTTGTCCGCGCCAGCACTCGAACCACAATTCCACGGCTTGGAGCTTGTAACCCAGTCACTGTACTGACTGAGCTATCGTGGCTCCCGTAGTTTGTTGGTTTAAATCAGCCTCTTTCTGGACCATTTGTTCCTATAGTTCTCTCATGGCTCTGGGCCCGCACCCGGCCGCCCCCTGCTTTACACGCTTCTCGCGCTCGTAAATCGTCGTCTATCCTGCAGACACACACAGTTGGTTTCTCCGAAAAGTTGGTATCTATCTACTAAACCGCACCATGTCGAATGTTACAACATCGTAATTTAAAAATTCACGTCCGTGATCAGTCTTCATCAGGAACCGTAGCGTCTACGCAGGGTCTCATGTGGTCTCTGTAGATTTCACTTGGGAAAAATCCCTCTTCTCGAGAGGAAACTAACTGGTCTTGCTCTTGACCCTCAATTATACCTACTACGAAGACAGCAAACTCATGCTCCTGTAGACAGTTTCTGCACTCATGCGTGGCACAGAAAACAAAAATATGGACAGAAGTTGTAATTTTGGCCTTAACAAGGGTGCTAAATTAGTAGGATTTTAATGATGCCTCATTGCAATTAGTCAAGCGAAGGTTTTCCATAAGTTTCATGAAAAACTGTCACTTTTTATTAGTGAGTGAAAGTGATCCCGATACAGACCCGGTGTGGCCCAGAGAGTGGGTAGATGTATACCATTACTCTTCCATGACCGCGGCACTAGAAGGGGATGAGTGGTCAGCAGTACGCCCCGGCCGCACTTTACCCCCGGGAAAGACCCCGTACCCATTTTACAGGAGGCTGGGTGGGCCCCAGGGCCGGTCTGGACAGGCAAAAAATCTCGTCCCCACCGGGATTCGATCCCGGACCGTCCAACCCGTAATCAGTCGCTATACCGACTAAGCTACCGGGCCCACACCCTTTTACTATTACAGAAAGGAATTTATTTCCACAACAACCACTTTCACTCTAGAAGAAATCTGCTGATAATTTTGACAAATTCGGACCAAGATATTCTGGAATGTGACGCCGTGTAATTTGGTAACTATGTAACAAAATACACTGCGCACTATCCTTTGACGCATTTATCTTGATTATATACGGTTGAAGGGGACAGTATAGCTTATTGCAAGACATTCGTGCAATGAACATACGGAAGAAGGAAAATAAAACCTTGTAGTCTGAGGCAGCCTGACGCAAATTTTTAAGTTGCACAGGTCTTCAAATCAATCAGACTCAATTCCTTGAACAAGCCTCCTTGTGATTTCGTTATTAGACACAAAATGAAAAAAAATTCCAGCTTCTGAGAGCTACTTGAGATTTGGTATTTGTGCCCGGGACGTTTAGGCAATAAAAATATAAATGTTTCAAAAAGCCCCCACTGTGTAACACTGACGGCTCTTTCGCTTTGTTACTCTCTCCAGATGCCAAATCCATCAATACTTTCCATACAAACATCGAATATTTTAACACACCGCAAGATTTATCGGTATCTTAGCAACAGATCTGCAATCGATTATCGCCCAGGTATCATAAGAGAGACTTAAATCGATATCTCTTAAACACCCAGACTCTACCCTCACAGTCTATCATCTTGGATACTCGATGAGCAGCTGTTTCTTCGACATAATCGTTTACTTAACAGAGAATACAGTCTCAGTTTTAAATACTGAGGGCGAGAGATGAGGAAGACACGTAGGTCCTCATACAAATTGTTACTTTTGCCCGATTTTGACCACAATAAGAAAGTGTCGATAAAGTTTTAGTAAAAGTTAGAAGTACAAAATTTAATGAAAATGAAGCAGATGGAAGCTTCTTTCATATATAGAGAAAGGCATGATGAGGCTAATAATGGCTTTTCGCAATTTTGAAAACGTGTCTAAGAACCACCACAAAGTGTAAAAAATTTCGATATCGAAGCTGAAAAACAGGCATTCTCTTCATCAGCACATGGGAAAGTCATGTTACACAAAGAATATTCCCATATTTAGATACTTCCACCATACGTCTGTTACAAGCAACGCAGGTGTGGACATTGCTAATGGAACAGGTATTTCACACCACTTCGCGGAAATCCACTATCCTTTCAAGCATAACACGTCATAACACGTCACTTGGAAGATTGTATTAAATCGTCTACGCTTGGAAGCGAAGCAGAATCGACATTTACGCGGTATGATTGGACACGTTGCTCCGATTGTGTACCATTTGATTATGGACGGTACGCTAGGCATGAGTGGTATTCGTTTAATTTATTCATTTACTTACTCTCTGTACTTAAAAGTGTAATGTGTACTGCATTCGACATGGAACGTCGAACGACAATGATTCAATTAGTGTGTAGCCAGTCTTGAGAAAGATTTATAGCCTCTTCCACAGCGAGTTCCCCAGAGAGTACAATCTAGTGCTCCCTCTTTCAAATTATAATATCTTCTCCTTTCTTTAAGGTCATCCAGTAGCTGCTGACTTCTTCTTCCTCTTCTTCTCCCCCCTTCTATGTTTTCTTCAATAGCATGTTTTGATTGAGTCCTATATTCGACAGGTCTAAAATGAAGCTGTGGGGATCTATTTTAAGTACTACAGCAGGAACTAAGGACAATGGCGTGGAAATCTGTCCATTTCTAACAAGTATTCTCACGTTTGTTCGACCTATTCTTATGAGCTGGATTTTCACTTGTTACAATGTTATATTCCGTCAGTAGGCGTACAAAAACATTCAAGTTTCAAAGAAAACATTCCGAAATTTGTATACTTTCTTGTAATTCCCCAGCGTCTGACTTTTATATGCCGACGTTTCGGAACACCCTGTTCCATCTTCATAGGCACGTAGGTACCTACCTGCCTATGAAGATGGAACAGATAGAGTATTCCGAAACGTCGGCATATAAAATTCAAACGCCGGGGAATTACCCAGAGGAAAGCCTACCACATTCAGAACACGGCGAAAGTTTGAAATCAAGAATTCTGACATTACTCATATCTAACTAAGATTCCCACAGACGACCCTTCCAATGAACCACTGTTACACTTCAGAGCCTTTCGTGCGTGCAGTGAAACCAAACAGCGCTGATTACATAAGCTTGAAAATGTCCTGAAATGAAGCTTGATAGAATAATCTGCGCTGACACCTTCAGCAGTGATACCACCCAGAGCAGTTGTGCTCAGATATTTCTATCCACTAACGAAATCCGCAATCCACGCTGTCCTTACGACTCAAGTAGTACCACTACCAATTCAGCATACCCAGAGAATCGACAAATTATAGCATAATTTGAAAACTATTATATTATTATTTTGGGAGTTCACGGCCAACTGAGTGGCTTTCGATACCCATGTTTTTGTTGGTATCTTGGGTTTCTGAATCCCTGACATGCTCATAACGCTTGTGGGTAATATTTGATGCTCTGCCCAAGCGAAAGTACAACATAACTTCGTAAGACATACTGCTTTGGCCAAACACTGCTAGCTGGCGTTATGTTCCGTAACAAGGGCTTGCTATGTGAAGGCAGAGTAACGGCAGAATTATAGTTCTTAGGCCTATAGACAGACACAGGCTGTAGATAAATGAGTAATTGCATGGCACTGATTCCCTCTTGAGAAGCTAATAGTCGTTCAAATTAATCAAGAAAATTCACCCCTCTTCATTCAAGTATTCGCAACAGCAACTCACTGATCCATAACGAAATGCAGTCAATTTTTTTAATCCTTAAATTGCTGAAAATTACATTTAAAAATTTAGTTCAGATTATACTGACAAGAGTCTCCGTTAAAATTCTGCTTAACCGTTTGGCGCCGGAATTATTTTTTTTAATTTTAGCACACACGGTATATAAAATGTGGAAAAAAAAACAGGAACCAAAAACGTTAGAATTATGAAACAAACTGCATTTTGAAGAGAAAGAAAACGTAGAGTATATACCATGTTTAAAATATTCAGTACCTATATTTGTTGAATAAATACGTATATAAAATGCAACGTTTAGAGGTTAGCGGTACGGTACGACCCCTATATGGGTTGTTAGGCGTCAAAGGGTTAAATTAATAGTCGTGGATCGTGCCCATAAATGCACTGTGTAACCAAGGTGCAGTCTTTAAATGTTATAATTACGTGGTGCATATACTAGTCACTGTACAGTGGCCTCATTCGTAGGTCACCTCCACACTTACAACCCGTTTCTCTAACACACAAGTTAATCAATCCCAGATGGCATCTTCCGTTCACGTTTTCGGCTCTTTTCCTTACTTCTACATAGAATATCCCACTATTCCAGCAGAATTCAGTTGTAAATAGAGGGAAAAAGCATCCTTCAGCTCATTCAATATTTTCCTGATTCATTTTTAATTTTAGGCAGTCTGTCTCAACGTCTCTATTAAGACGGAAGCCCTCCGAAGTATCACTATTTCTGCTGATTCCTTAGGCACATCTCGCAATAACATATACTAGTACAGTCAGGAAGAATAATATAAGAAATTCTAATACGCTAATCTACTACTCTTGGGGACAACCTAGATAGCCCTCCCCTCACCACCACTCCCGTTAAGAAACACTAATCTCACTTCTACAAATTGTTCGGAAATTTTGCGAATCGCTCATTTTTGTTTTTAGGCAATGCCCAACGTTTAAGATAAACCTGCTACCTCCATCATCGGGGTGTCAGCTACCGCCATGGTAACCTCAATTCCAACATTTACGTTATGTATAGGTCCACATTTGGAAATTTGTTGCGTAATCTAAGTTCAGTCTGTTCTGTGTACAGGATTTACTTTTTTTTCTATTATCTTCGAAATTTTCATTTTATTTATACAGGTTTATTACGTCTATAAAACGTGCGTTTTATTTCTCTGTTTGCCTCTTAGTTTCTCACCGGTCGTTAATAATAAAAACGTCTTCCAGGCCTTGTACTGTAAGTTACTTCCATTTCTCTTTCTCGCAGTTCAGCTCCCTCTTCCACATAATCAGCTTGGTGTCATTAATATTCCATAGCATTTCAGTCGTACGTGTACAGCACATATGCCTGTATTACATTGTACAAACGGAGTGTGCCGTCATCATTAATAACACTTGGAATCACGTACTTATCAAGCATTTGTGTTGACAAGTTAAATCTCTTCGCACACCAAATACCCATTACAAATCTCTCATTTTCTATATGTTCGTACATTTATCAATCGATCATTTTTCCAGTGTTTATCTTCCCAAAATTCCGGTGCAAAGAAAGAGACTGCTCCAAAAGCATAAATTGAAATAAATTGCGTGACTCTGCTAACACAGTTTATTTTAACAAAGGATATGTGTACAAGTAGAAGGAACTGTACTAGATAAAATCAATGAATATAGAGGTTTCGGTTGCGGCATTCCTGCTTTCTATTCTGAAGGTCAGTATTTCGCACGTCATGCTGGAAGTCTGCCATTCTGTCCACAGATTTTGTCCTGACTTTCTTCCTTCTTTCTAGCAAAATCCTTCACTTAAATAATTTTAGACTTCAGTTCAACTTCACAGAAAACACATAAATCTCCATTAGAAAGACCAACCGGTTTATATTTTTTACGAACATTTTTTCTTCACCTTCAAAAAAAGTCAGGAAACAAAACAAGTTTGCTCAAAATAAAGAGGATGTCTTACATATTGTGCTGTAAAAACAAATGAAACACGTCACATCCTACGATGGTCGTCATTCAAGGTAATCCTACGCTTTTCCACTCACATAAACTAAGCGTTTAGCAAAGCGTCTATAAATAAGCAAATGGCAAAATATAATTCGAGTGTGTGTGGGCCTGTACAAGTGTCATTCAGTAACCCATTTTAGAAGAAAATTACGCTGAATTATATTTAAATGTCTAGTTCGTACCGCGCAGTAAACACTTTCTCGGTTATAAAAACCAGTCAATTAAAGTTGTTATATGGAAATAACTGCTGTTTTTTCTAATATGTGTCTATACAACACATTTTACTCTGTGTGCAGAACGTAGAAATTCTTCATGTTAAACTGGTGGCACATAATATAATCATTGGTCTTTACAGCGACAGCTTACATGCTGCGTCCTGTAATACACAGGCTGCCTCAATATTTCTTACTGATATTCTTCGTTATATGAGAAATTTAATTGTGATATCTTCCAACTTCAGCGCTATCAGTTCACCGTCACACCATCATCATCCTCATCATCATCGCTGCCATGACCGATCCGTCCTCCTAAGATTACAGCCGTTACATGCACAATGTTTAAGCCCAATCCCAGCACGTCCTGCCCTGAATAACTTCAAGGGATTTGGCGTCACGTAAATGCGAACTGAACAAGTATTTCAAACTTTTCTACGTGTAGCAGAGTCTTAATAAGCTTATTATGTATGAAAGTAATAAAAATAATTTCTCATGCTGTAGATATATTGACTCAACTCCGGGATATTTAATACGGAGTTCAAATCCCAGTAGGGGCAAGAGACATTACACTTCTCCAAAAGTCCAGACCGGCTCTGGAGTCCAACCGGCCCCATATTCGATGGGTACTGGGGGCTTCTTCGTGGGAGTAAAGCGACCGGGGCGTGATGCTTATAATATCTCAATCTAGTGCAGAGATTAGAAATTAGTGGCGCACACCTCCACAACCTCCATACGCTATAATGGTATGTAACGAGGTCAATACTGTATTTGCGTTTACTTTTCACATTTGTATAGTGAAGGAAAATGGTGTTTTAATTCAAATTGAGAATAAAGTACATAAAAAAATCTCGATACATCTCGCGCTGAGAACGCTGTGTAAATCAGTCACCTTTTCGAAAGTTTTTCTCACAGACAGCATGACAGTCACCTCGGTCTACGTCTGAAACTGAGGGCGTCACAAAATTCAGAAAAAAAAACTATTAGCTTCGTCATGTCTGTCCGTCTGTCCACCCGTCTGGGTCCTCATGAAACAACTCGGCTCCCACTGGACGGATTTTCATGAAATTTGATATTTGAGTGTTTTTCGAAAATCTGTCAAGAAACTTCAAGTTTCATTAAAATCTGACAAGAATAAAGGGCTCTTTACATGAATATCAATATACATTTTTGATCATATCTCGCTCAGTTCTTCTGAGAACGAGAAAATTTAGACAAAACTGTAGAGAAAATCGAAACACACATTTTAGTTTCAATAACATTCTTTTCGACAATCGTGCCGTTTTCGAGATAATGCAACCGGACAGGCCTCAGATGACAGTATGGCGCATGCGCATTGCATAATGGATCCCTAAGACTACAAACACTCGGAATATGTAAAACTTTTTGTTTTTCCACTATAAAAATGGTTGCACGAACGCGTCTTAATGTTCCATTATGCGAATATTGCCCGTCTTGTTGCTTTTAAAGAAGGAAAGTGGGCTACAACCGAAAGTACCTTCACTTCATTCTTCCTACTAACTATGCAGTTTTGCAAGTATGTAGCGCAATGCTCATGTCACCCATGCGTGTTACAAGTCTCGTGCAACACATCTTTAATTTTATCGCCCCAATAATATTCTATAAAGCTCCTCATTTTGTAATTTTCTGCATCGTCACCTGATTCCTTGTCCTCGACACCCCATTCTTTAACACACTCAATTAATGATCTTCCACAGAATGAGAGAACATAGTTTACACACAATTAAAACTTCGGTAACACTAACAAATGTACAATTCAACAAGCTATGTATTTTTCTATTACTTAGCTCCTACATGTTTCGGCATTGTAGCCATCTTCAGGGCGTTTACGCCAAAATTTCTTTAAAACGTACCTCAACCAATAGTTTACAATAAATATACATGTGATGTGATGTCAACAGTGCAGACTGTGACACTATACGCCCATACACAGCAACAGACAGAGTAAAGTTTGGTTTGTATTAATCTTCTGACTTATAAGTTTGAAACAGTTCGATAAAAGATTCTAACTTGGATTTCTCATAAAACATCATCACTTACCGTATTTCGCTATATTTATATCGTGGATTGTACCGCGTTTATTTGGTAAAAACATGGGCCAAAGACAAACAAAACACAGGCCGCATACCTTTTTAACCATAGACACACACCACCTCTAAAAAAACTAACACCATTTATCTCAGTAATACACCAACTTGATGCACAAAATTTTTGTTTTACAATAAGTTTATTTCATGCCTCTACATGTTTCGAGCACATGTGCAACTATAAGTGTGATGATACCAGAAGCTGTATAATGCAATTTGACCTCCTGATGATGAACACATGTGCTCGAAACATGTAGAGGCATGAAATAAACTTACTGTAGAACAAAAATGTTGTGCATCAATTTTGTTAATTACTGTTATAAATATACTGAGATGCACGGTCAGCAAAACGTCAAAAAAAAAAAACTAACACCATGTTTCAGGTATGGTGGCTCTAGACAACAGATGAAGTTCTTCAACGCTAACGTATGCACTGTACCTTATAAATGCATATTATATACATTTTACAACCCATGAGCTGTAAATAATACAAAATTCGCAACAGTTGTAATGGTTATGGACATAGCTGTTAAGAAGTTACTGCATGATTTGTCTTAGATTACTGCACAGAAGGACTTGGTTTACTACCAACGTTAAGGAATAAAGTGCGGACCAACACTACAATGACACAACGGTGTCTCCTGCCAACATTACAAACTTATAAAAACTTCAGACAACAAAGATAAAAACAGTTTATGGCCAGGAAATGAGAAAGCAACGTGAAGCAAATAGGAATTGGGATAACATGAACAGCGATGGACGAATGAGGATAGAGGACAAAACAGATAAAAACTGGCCAAAAAAAAACTCTACGAAAGTTTTTAGGTTGTTTTGTGTTTTCTCGGATGTTTTGTACTAAAAAGTATAACAATCAAATTTAACTAGCGCGAGAAACGTGACGCTGCTCTGGATGTGTGGAAAAAGTTCCGCGGAGTTGTAATTCATTTCAACTGACATAGAGACTACGGTAGGTTCGGTGACGAATAAAGCACTTGAAATATCCAGTACAATTACCTCCGTTTCTCTGAGAGTATAGTGAATAACGTATGTGGTTGAGGCTAGATGACTGTGTACTTGGCGTTTGAGTGGCGGGGAGAAAAGAAATTTTTCTCCTATCCAGTGTCCAGACTGGCTCCGGCGCACACCCAGATTTCTTTTCAGTGGTTATCGAAGACCCATTCTACAGAGGTAAAGCTGCCAAGGCGTGAAGCCGACCATTCACAGGGCTTGTGTATTAATGGTGCTGAAACGTCGGGTTTTGTTCTCCGTATGATTGTCAGTAAATAAGTCGAATCTGTAATTCTCACGGACGTAGCGGTGTCCATTACATTCCCTCTGCTCGGTGCACTCATTACGGCACATCAGCGTTCACAGACACAAGGCTGTCACAGTGCAGCCAGAATATTCACTTCCAAACAACACCTGCAGTTCATGTCCCGGTGCTCAAATTCCTGCCGTCCAAAACACACGAAGTTATTAAATTTACTGTAGTGTATGCCCACAGTACGATGCCAAATGGCTATTACCAACGAATTTATCCCAATACTCCATTCCCAAGAGCCCATTTCCTTAGGTATATTTTATGTAAGGCTTACATAACCTGCTTCAATTTAGCTGTAAACTTGCTTGCAGTGAATGACAATACAGTTTTCCACCAATACGCTTTGCATAACACAACTTATTTCCGGAAAAGTCCACTTTACATTAAATTAGGACATTTCATACCCTGGTTTTTCAGCCCATTTCTATCTTATCTTTTACCCTCTCATACTTTTGCCTACTACCCTCCTTTATCCGTTAAATCAGTGACCGTAATTACAATTCTGTACTTAAGATGGGACACTGTCGAACACAGAGCTGTTGGTATGTAAGTAAATACATGAAAACTACGTGCTTTTATGGAAACGGCTTGAGAACAGCATGACATACACATGTGGATAACCGAACGCAGACAGCGTTGTCTCTCTTTTGTTTTCACAGCATGGAGCATTCTAAGGTTGTTATTCCAGGGCACGGTCTGCAGATATGGAGGGCAGCTAAGATTATAACGAATTAGTCAGGTAGATCCACGGTAGGGTGTTCCTCCATCTTGAGAGCTGTTTAAGCGACTTACAGCCACTCATCATAAGTAGGTATATACCAAGAAGTTACACAAGGCCTCGGACGTGGGGTCTCTTGCAAACACGGAATTCTTATAAAGGCTCGAATACTCTTATCTTCCCAACAAAGACTCTACCAACTGGACTTTAGGTTGTAGTCGACTTTCAGTAGGAATGCAACGGTTGAATATAACAAAATGCCTATATCTTGTTTCATTACACACACAAACACGTCTACGGAGCTAAAATATAAAACAAATATATATATATATATTTATATACAATACAGTCATACACAACTTTATATTTTATTAGATTATAATTCCAGCTACATGTTTCGACCCAATTTGTAGGGCCATCTTCAGGCTGATCTTTGAAAAGGTGGAGTGTACAATTGATAATAATTTCAATTTACGAGATCTCGTATTACAGAACTGGTTAAAATATTTGCGGTATATTATATAAAAAACAAGTAGTTGGAATTACAATCTAATGAAATATAAAGTTGTGTATGACTGTATTATATATTGTTTATATTATATTTTAGCTTATATTAACAAAACGTGGGTGTCTCACTTGGAAAAAAAGAAAGTTTACGGAATGGTACTTGTTATAAAATGGAGACAATTTGCGGTAGAAATGCATTCAGTTACGAAGGTACATATTGCATAAAATTGCCAGTGTTTGAAAAAGTCGTGTTCGTGGCGACGGTTCTGGATACGTGTTCACCTTGAAGTCCAATACTGTAGGTCGCAACATTACGGCACCTACAGAAACAAGCACAAAGACACGAATTGATATCAACATGGGCAAAAATCGGAATCCTTCATTCTTATTGACCCATCGTTATTACTGTGTCCTATTTATGTCTGTGTTTTCGAAATTACACTTCGCACTCATTTTCCGAACACACAAGAGCCCAGATTAAGATAAAATCTGACGTATTAAAAAACGGACGGATCAAATGGTAATTTGATTCTCTGAAGAGTGACGATCTGAACATAATTTTCTCTCCAATGATCGCCGATATTTCATATTTCCTCTCTGAAAAACATTGCAATGTTTGAAGTTTTGTAGGTTTCGCCCGCGTGTCCTCCCGGTAAGATTAGTATAAGGTGAATATGACTTTGGCGCGCTGGCGAAAAAACCGAAATATTCGGAGAAACCCCTGTAATTTTGCCATTCTGCCCACCAGAAATACCACGCGGACCAGTCCGGGACAGAAAACCCTATAACTTTGCCACTCTGCCCACCAGAAATGCCACGCGGACCAGCCCGGGACAGAAAACCCTGTAACTTTGCCATTCTACCCACCAGAAATACCACGCGGACCACTCCGGGACAGAAAACCCTGTAACTTTGCCACTCTGCCCACCAGAAATACCACGCGGACCAGTCCGTGACAGAAAACCCTGTAACTTTGCCATTCTACCCACCAGAAATACCACGCGGACCACTCCGGGACAGAAAACCCTGTAACTTTGCCACTCTGCCCACCAGAAATACCACGCGGACCAGTCCGGGACAGAAAACCCTGTAACTTTGCCATTCTGCCCACCAGAAATACCACGCGGACCAGCCCGGGACAGAAAACCCTGTAACTTTGCCATTCTACCCACCAGAAATACCACGCGGACCACTCCGGGACAGAAAACCCTGTAACTTT
>Ga0123357_10005404_pt1 | contig 15291 bp, 10 predicted proteins | sample TergutEmb28metaG_FD_89873 | JGI IMG/M metagenome (GOLD analysis project Ga0123357, IMG submission 89873) | Embiratermes neotenicus P4 segment gut microbial communities from Petit-Saut dam, French Guiana - Emb289 P4 | ecosystem: Host-associated > Arthropoda: Insects > Digestive system > Gut ... | reverse complement strand
TAGATAGATAGATAGATAGATAGATAGATAGATAGATAGATAGATAGATAGATAGATAGATAGATAGATAGATAGATAGATAGATAGATAGATAGATAGATAGATAGATAGATGATAGATAGGAACATGTTGACGAAGACAGAACGCTTTGCAACAAAGCATATATTTTTTGGACATTCACTACTAAAATATATGGAAAACAAAGAAAAAGGAGAAAGGAGGAGAGGTGGATACGCTTTCATTTGGAAAGAATATATTTTTCTCTACTCTACCGAAAAATGTTTGTGCTTATTTGTAGAAGGATATCTACCTCGTAAGCCTGTTCAATTTCTACCAAGTTCTGTTTTTCCGACTAATCTCGCCACACGTCGCCTACTTCATAGACGTGCAGAAGTTATAAAGACCCTATTTATGTACTTTTCTCCAGTCTCCTTATGCCTCTTATCAGTCCTTACTGATCACGTATACAATACCCTTAGTCTCTATCTTCCTCTAGGTTTACGGAACCTTCTCACACGAACGCGTGATTTCAGGCTTCCGCCACGAAGCAGATGAGAATTGCGCTCTACTGGTTTATTACCCAGCGAGTAGTGATAATTTCTTACCGACGTTTTCGGACAACCTATCTGTCCCATCTTTTTTAGGGGTCGATAATCCACACATACACAAACACAGAATCAAGACATGTAATGTACGTATAGTGTAACTTTGAGGCGCCTTCGCGTAACCATTTTTACCGTGGATAAACAGTATTTCATATTCTGAATATGTATCTGTAGCATTAGTTATCCAGCATGCAATGCGAATGCGCCGTATTATATTTTCATCTGCAGTCTGTCCGCTTCTAACACTCTCTGCAATGTTACTCTCTAAAGAACTTGATTTTAGGGAAAATGTTATTTCACAAAAATGTGTGTTGATTCTCTGTACATCTTTTGTGTGAAGCATTCTTCGTCGATATATTATCACAAAAAGTACCAATTTATTCACGTAAAGTACCCGTTATGAATGAAACTCTAATATTCTTGACACATTTAAAAAAAAACGGAAATACCAAATTTCATGAAACTCATTCCAGTAAGAACCGAGTTTTTTTCATACGGATGGACGGACGGACAGACAAACAGGAAGAATATGAGAGTCGCTTTTTACAATTTTGCGTGCGTACCTAAAATTGTTTACAATATAAAAACGTTACATGACTGTATTTTAAAATACGTATGAATTTTTGATAGAAACTTAAAAACAAAGGACTTAATCACAACAACGATTGAATCTGAGTTTACTTTATACATCCGTAATAAATACCGCAATAAACTGGATTTCAGACATTACATAGTAGCTGCAATAGAAACCACTTCTCTCTGAAAGATAGGGAAGCATAGCATTTCGTTACTAAAATCACTCGTGAATCGTGACAGAGCAAAGTGTTTGTTGGAAACAAGCACAAAGAAAAGTTAGTGCATAATACTTGCAAAACGTACAACACACACAGGAAGCGTAAGAAATTTGTCTCATATTTCCAGGTAATTCTTCAATATCTCTACTTGCTCTTCGCGAATTTTGTTATTAGTGTGTGCATTTTGTTATTAGTATGTGCATTTTACTGCAACATATTTTTGTCTGAGCTTAAAGTAATTCAGTATAATTATTTAATACAATAAACACTTGTATCTTAATTCAGTTCAATTAATTGAATTTAAATCAATATATTTATTGAAACATGGAAAACCTCTTCACGGGACTCAAATGTCAAGTGATAAAAAGAGGAACAGAAAGCTGATTTACAAATGAAGCGAACTTGATAGCAGTTCGACTCTAAACTTATGTGTGGAGGGTCTAGACCAGAGTGCAGTGAGGATCCTACCTGCTTGCCTGTTCTGTGGTGGAGGAGAGTGTCACCGAACATTGTAACCGGAGTGTTAGCAGCAGAGGGCCGAGGGGAGGTGGCAGCGGCAGTGTCGGGACTGAGGACTCCGGCTTTACCCGAGAACAGACTGCTAGGTTGCTGTTGTTGCTGCTGCTGTTGCTGTGGCTGTGGCTGCTGACCAAGGCCGCTAACTCCCGCACCGGTGGGAGAGGTTACACCGAAACCTCCTGCAGTAGGAGTGGCTGGTGTCGTAGCAGCTGTGCTGGTTCCAGTGGAATCCAGGCTCTGTATCCTGTGATGTATTGGAGAGCTGGGTAACACCAATTGCGACTTGGTCCATCCAAATCCACTAGTTTAATATTGTTTTATACAGTGGCATCGATCATAGACAAACCCAACACACTTTTTAAGAGCTATTAAGACTAAAAATGAGCATAATATGCAAGCAGCCACTATCTGTGGGTAAATTAACGACGTTGTCAGTAAATCAGACGTTATCGCGTCGAATTTTAGGATGACGTGTAAATGAAAAATTAGAACAAGGGTGCACAAATTTTCCAAATATAGAGGAACCAATTCAAAATCACAGGCACCAGGAAACTGATAGGAAGAAAGTTTCATACCGAGGACACAATAGTGTTAGGCCCTACCATATAAAACTTAGTCCCCGGGCAACGTGGCACTCGGGGTTGTGCACCCCTGAATTAGAAGAGATGTGGAATGATATAGTTGTCATCTTACTGAGGTTATAACTTGGCATTAATCTGAAAGAACTGCTACAAAGCACGAGAAATATCAGACAGGTTATACGCCATTGCAACATACTTTCGAACAAATTAAGCTAAATTTCTCGGTGTAAATCAAGCGGCTTTGTGGGAAATCAAGTGACAATTACAAGCACGTTTTATTTTGTAAATGCTTTAACAGTAACTAATAAAACCTCAGTTTACTTATTCTGTAGGCATCATCTGCTCACCCCGTATCGTCGAGAAGAAGTTCCGTGTACGCTAGTGGGAACCAACCACTACACTGGGTTCTCAAGTTCTCGCCAAACTGCCAGCCTTTGTTCCTTTCACCTGTAGAACAAAAAATATATCCACATACTCACGACGTATTATATTACAAAGAAATCAATAATAGAAAACAAATTCTTAATAAAGGAAAATGAAGAAGCAATAAAGAAGAAACAAACAAAGGAAACCATAAAAATATAAAAAGGGGTTATGAAAGAATGAACAGCGGAAGGGTGGAAATACGAGTAAATGAATAACTACAGATAAATATGCGTTATTTAATTCTTACTGTGATTCTGTGAATAAGGCCATCTAATTTATCTTGATTCAGAATTATTTCCGACATTAAACCCTGAGTAGCATCGGCCCGGCCTCTCATAGGAACTTTCCCATACACACGACAAAATAGCAAATAGCAAAGCAGACATAACTACATCAGTTTTCCAAGGAAAATTTAAATTCGCTCTCCAAAATCAGAATCCTGCCTTAAAAGTAACTGGTCTTGTGACAAAGTTCTGACAAAATTACGCACGGAAGAATTCAGTACAGACAGAAAATAACGTAATTGTTATGGGATAAAAAATAATAATTATCAAAATATGTTCCTTACAATGTCGAAATATGTGGGGAAAACAGAGGTTAGACTTGTTTTAATACATGGCTGCAGTTTGCACTTACGGTTAACCAAGATTGCAGAAAACAGGCAATTTATTGTATCATAATAAACCGAGAAAATTGTAACACAATTTGCCTTGTAAACTGAAACATTTAAAATTATCACTTCTTGAGGCTTAACTTATCAGTGGATTCGGAACTTCTAACGAAAAGAACAAATAAACTGACCCATGAGAGCGATGATGTCTCCCTCCAGGAAACTGAGCTGGTTGTCTCCACTGGACAGATAGGCGTACAGTGCCCTGGCGAGTTGCGTGTCCCACCCCGGACCTCTGTCAGGGACCGCCATTGACTTCGGTCTCGAAGGAGTGTCCGGCTCTAAAATAAAAACGTCATCTCCATTTGACATCTATAAATATATATATATATATGATATCGACAACGAATTCCATATCGATTTACATCCCCAATAATTTGGTATTAAATTGAATGAAGAAAAAAAGAAAGTGACAAATGACAAATGACGGGAAGAGACTTACCTTGCACGAGTGAATGTGTCGAGGCAGTTAGGTTGAAGTCCGACTTTGCTCTGGACAAAGGTTTCATAGGGCTTGTGGCATCGTTAATGGAGCGCATATCCAGGCACGAGGCATCCATAGACTTTGTTTTCCTCAGCTGCGAAGCAATAGAAAGGCGATCGTCCTCCATATTGGGACTTCTGGGAGAAGAGTAAAGATCTTCGTCTGGCCAGAAACTCACTTGCTGCAAAAACATGTTACATCCTGTTTGTATAAAGCCCCATAACATTCAACTTACTGATTTCCGCGAACTCCCGGGAAAGAAATCAGGCTGCTATACACGCTTAGTTGCAGAAGTTAGAGCACTGTGTACCGTACAGCTTAACTTCCAGGTTTACTGACTGAGAAGTTCCTGGTGATGTGCATGAAACTTAATCGCTAGGGGTTCAGTGTTTATTTATAACCGCCATGTTTAAACTTATTTAAGTTATGGTGTGATGCTCACAAACAGCGATCATTTCTTCGCACATCCTTGACCGATCAGTCTTTGGAAAGGAAATTCATAACTTTAACTTTGAGGTAGTAACGGAATCTTTACACCCAGTTCGGTTTAATTTCATTCTTTACAGACTCATGATTTTTTTTCGAACAAAAACATTATTGGCACATGAGCTGAAAATATAGTGTCAAATCTCATCACAAATAAATTTTTTGTAAACAATTAATGATTTTTTCAGGGGTGTTTTATTATATACGAATTCTTTTTATAACAGAACTGAGATGCCTACTTCCTTGCCGTGTAAAGATTCTGACAGATAAATAATGGCTTTACATAACCCGATGATTTGCCACTTTTCTTACAGGCAGTGTCAGTCACATTCATGATATGGATTAAAATGATGATCGACATAATTTTACGGCTACGAAACGTCTGATAGGTTATTGGTATGAGAATTTTAAGGGCCAAAAAATGAACAAGACGAATATCTAACGTAGTTTCTAACCGGACAAATTACGTTTGCAAAAAGTATTACACATCTATGACGTGGCGTTTTGTAGTGTTCAATTTTATAAGTAAAGGAGCAAAAATCGTTTGACAGTCAACGTTTAACACCAAAAAGACCGCACGTAAGGCAATTTCGTCATCTTCAGAATACAGCATGCCAAAGCGCTTGCGAAAATATTAGATATGTGACAAAGTTGAATGAAAATATTTTGAATATTTCAAATAGTAACCAAATGTAAGAAGAATTAGATAAAAGTATAAATATAGTTAATTATATTAAAGCTCAAAGACTAAACCGGTTTTGTCACGTGCAGAGAGTGCCAGATAGTAGAACAGTCAAGAAGATATTTAATTGGAATCCTCTAACTAAAAGATCACAAGGAAGATCAAAGTACCGATGGGAGGATAACGTCAAAGAGCACATTTGCCAAATGAAGGTTAAAAGTTGGATAACCTGCGTCCAGGATCGAGAGAAATGGAAAGATGTCGTTGAGAAGGCCATAACTTTCAACCATTAAAGGAAGTTCAGTACCTGAAGAAGAAGAACCAAATGTAAATATTTCGCAAGTGAATTTCAATTGATATGTTGCCTGTGGTGACAAGTGATTTGATCTAACCTGAATACGTGTATGTCCTTTGGAGTGAAACAATAAGTGAGAAAAGAATTTCGCGGCGGAAAGCGGGCTTAACTGGTGGGAATTTTTTACGTTTAATTGTCAACGTGACATTCCATCACACGACACTGTGCTTACCCGCAGTCTGTTGTTGAACATGGTTTCTACTGCGTCCGGAAGGAACTCTCGTGTTTGGGCCACTTCCTGCCAATCCTCCAGATGTCTCTGTAACACAGTGCTCCCCTGACTGTGGTACGCCAAATAGTGTTTTGCCAGCGAGCACTGACGCTCCAACACAAAGCCGTACCTTCGTCGCTCCTGCGTCATAGCCTAGAAAACACAACCCCGAAAAAACTGACTAAAATGGACACTAGATTAAACGGCTACCATTCGTCCATCCCGACTAGAAATCAGATAAAATATTGCTAATATACAGGACACGTTTAACGCTACGACGAGGAGGTGAAGCAAAGAATCCATTGGAGACTGCCTGAATACTGTTTATTGTTCATTATTTCGTTTAATGGAATTTAAAAAGTAAATTACTGTCACAGATGACAAAGGATTTAATCTGACCAAAAGGAAATACGAGCTGATTGTTTCAGTTGTTTACGTGTACTCGAAAATAGAAAAAACGTAAAAAAATCCTCTCTATAAAAGACCTCACATTTGTAGCTGAAATACTTACCTTTACCTATCGTCGCCAAAATTACGTTACAATAAATTTAGTATGTTTCGAAACGACATGGTCACAAAAAATCCCAGTGAGTATATTGTGACCTGAAAGTTTCGGCACGGCCATAGTTACGGTACAGTACAAACACATATACAGTTACTGTGGCCTCAAGTCACGTGATTTTTTTTTAACTCTTTAAGTGCCGAGTTAAATCCCATCTGCAATTTGCTGGCATTATTAGCTCACCATATTCTCCACGTTAGCAGGATAAGGGTTAAAGTTTAATGGAAACTCGTCAAAAGATCCAAAGCAATTATTTGGCAGACAAACTTATATGAGAACACATTATTTCATGATAAACCACACAAGTTACCTAATATCTAATTCCACAATGCGCAGTGCTTCTTAAGAAGCTAACAGTCGCATAATGATCCAGAAATTCTCCACTTTGCATGAACATAAGCCGTTGTTAGAGCAACCCCAACTGTCTGGGCTAAGTAAAATCAAACCAGACCTCAAAACCCTACTGTTTTAATAACCATTTCAATATTTCTCCATACCTACTGCCAGGTCTCGGAAGTTATCTCATTTTCCCTGATTTGATCGAACTAATAACGCATAATGAAAGTGTAAATTATGCATATCTTCATTACGTTTCGCTGTCCTCGTACCGTATACGTAAGTTTAATTAGAACAGAGCTAACACACACGTCCTCGATAACGCTATTACACGAAATACGAGGAAGACAAAAATTTGGCTTCAGGTTATGTGAAATGGGTGAGTGGGTACAGTACAGTGAAGGCAAAGGACTCGCGACTGGAGTGTCTTCCTGGCAGGGCTAGGACATGTTCCTTCTTCCGCCCCGCGCATTCTCCTGGACTCGCTCAATTGCCAACAAAGTTGATAGATTGTGGTGGGGTGAGGGACCGGTTAAACTGGTCGGAGCATGCAGCTGTATCCCACTCCCACATACTCTGTCACGGAAAGGTGCTTACTTAGATACGGTTAGTTGGAACTTGGTTTATTTCGCTTTTGGACCGTCCGCTGTCTATCATATTCTCCACAAACCTCTTTCTACACTGCAATACACTGCCCAGAATTCAGGTACGTACAAGCAAATTCAAGAAACTTACAGTTTTCAGGCTCTGCTCACAAAACGCGTCTAGTTTGGATTTCTCTTCCTCCAGCACCTGCATGTTCTGGAACACACAACACAGCTCGTTACTTATCTGTCACAAAACAGTCAACTGCGCCTACAGAATTATCGCCATAAAACTCAAGTTCATTTAAGCTGATTAACTATATCTGATCCTTCTACAGGCTTAACATTTCAAGGGAAAGTCACTATTTCTACGTTGCCTCAAGAAATTTCAAGGATAGTATTTTAGAAAGAGGTAGACTGTCAGAACACATGACTGATGTTTATACACCGGCAGATAATGCAGATTAAATAGCGTCGAGTGAGACGACGGAGTGGTCATGGCTCGTTAGCGGCAGTGATTTCGAAGATGATTAGATCGTAGGCTTAGCTAGAATAAAGATACTTGCAGTACCTTTCTGAATATTCAGTAATAACTCCGGGATTCGAAAGAAGTGCCTTGCGAATAAAAGTGCAAATCTACGCCAATGACATCACTTAACACTTCGTAATACAGTTCAGTGCCTTTGGCGACGTCTGCCTACTGAGTGTAATCGATAAACAAGAAACCATAAATGTATAAAAGGTTCGTAAGAAAACAAGACGAGAGAAAAGACAAGAAAGAAAGAAAAAATTACAAAGAATGACATAAAGTATGTATAAATAAATATAAATGTGTATATGAAAAAATAAAAAGAGAAGAAATTAAAACAAAAAGAGAACTAACATAGAAAAAGAAAATGATGAATAAATGAACACATTTTAAGGAAATACATGAATAAAAAAGACACGACGGAAGGAAGGAGAGCAAGAAAGAACGAACACAAATTACTGGATTTGACGGTGTAAATATGTGAGAAGTTAGCAGTACGTGCATGTGAGGCAGTAACGGTGTAACGGACAGCACGGTGCATTGTCAGAGGGACCCACCTTCAGCTCCTTGTCCATTGCTAGCCCTGTCTTGGTAGTGCCTTTGTTCTTCTTGCGCTGCTTCTTCATGATTGCTGCCGCTTTGCTGTAAGTTTCAGAGCGCTGCTTGTGCTGCTGCAGAAATCTTTTCTGTTCGCTCTGAAAAAAGGAAGTTCATTTTACATACGCAGCAAGGAAACAGACATCTTTTCACATCGTTACCTCTCCTGTTTTGTGTTCTAGAGGCGCAGAGCTCAAACACCGAAACCGATATAACAATATTTTATTTGGCACTTTTATTTCAGTATAATCGTCAACTGGCGTTCCTACAACCCCAATGGAAAACTACAAGAGTAACAATTTTCTTATACGACACTCGACTTCCTTATCGTCCTCTGACCTGGGACACCACAAACCTCACAAAATGATCACAGTCGTTTCAAGATGTTTAGTATTCGATAGCCACAGGACCTCAACACAGATATAAAATCTCCCTCGGTCATTCCACTAAACAGTAAAACAGCAAACTGATTGTAATAATCAATCAGAGCGAATGAAACCTCCTTCCTATTTCTTCGGGGCATCCTAAAATTTGATGCTGCTGTAGGATTTCCGGTCTATCAAACAAACAAGGGCATTTAATTAATGGGATGACTGACTGTTAGTGAGAGCTCGTAAGGTGATATAATTGCATTACGAAATTACTAATAAATTAACCTTAAACTGCCAGAAAGGAAAAGAAATATGAACAGAACACAGACTGCCTTCAGATCGTGCTATGGTTGTTCGTTGCTGTTTCAGCTCCGAAAGTTCTGTTGCCAATTATGAAAAGAGGATATTTGAATTATGAATTACAAATGACTGGCAACCAACGGTCATGATCTATTTTGTAGAACTAAATTTCCCTCGAGATACAGTGAAAAAAAAAAACTCGTTAGGACTACTTGACATTAGAGCGAAATTCGAACCCGTGTCCCCCATTCTTCTGCGAAGTATTCGAATTATATACTTCGCAGTTTGATAACGAAGCCGGGAGAATCGTTCCTACACCCTTGGAGACGAGGAACCTGGGAAAATCGGCAAACGGTAAATTTCCTGACGGCAATTTCGCTCTACAACACGCGTGAAAGAATATATATCTGAGAACGCCGGAAACAAACGCACAGCATACAAGACACATTTTTTCATCATGATGATTGTAATCATCACGCACTGCAAATATGGTATCACACGATTAATAATATGAGCTTCTGAATTGCACGGAAGGTGGCGGGAGATGACATTACAAGAACATGACAGACAGTCAGCACTAAGAAGAAATACACCAGGAACGGCTGTTTACTCTCGCGTTATTATTTTTTTCTACCTACAAAAAAAAGGAACAGAAATTCCATTTAACACGACATGAATCAGTACAGACGTAATCACAAGCGTCATATTCTTAACGCTTGGAATTTCGCACGCTAATAATTCCACGATATTCTGACAAATCATAAAATAAAAACGTATCGAAAGGAATGACAGTTTTATTAACCGGGTTGCTTATTTGTGGTATTTACTTCGTTGCACCCATCAGTGACACTGTGTAAGCCCACGAAGGAAAGAGAAACTATTGTGACACGACTAAACACTAACATCCTGGGGAATGAAGGACTTCGTTTAGTTATTCCATTCACAAAACTAAAACACGGACTTAAATAGCCACATCAACGAGACCGATTGAAATCACACATTCGTATGGAATTTACAGGATTGTAATTTTATTGCCTGCGTTTTTTATTTTACCTTAACCACTTTTCAAATCCTCGACCCAGAAGTCAAACAAAGGAACGGTTATCCTGTATCAGGATAAAATGTGTGACAACTTAAACATAGCACGTGTTACTCTGTGTATGAAACACTTCAAGTGCGACACCGCACTTGCGGTACGATGTTATATACTTAATTCTGGAGACATTTCTGCTAGAAAATGTATGGACGAACAGTGACTATCCTAACGAAGAAGGCAGCAGGTTTCCCGAAAAGCTGTTACTTTTCTACCAGACTACACAATGTCACATAACAGAAGTAATGAACTTCAACCATCTTCACTAAAAACTTCAAATTTCGTAAACCTAGATTTTACTTACCTGCACGACTTTCGTATCTTTCTCCAAGTTTGTCTCCAGAGGGACCAGGAGGTCAACATAAAACGCCTTTAACTGCAACAGCAGAAGGACCCTCTGTTACTTTCAGTTCACAGACACTCGTATTCACATAAATTACTAGACCACTTTGTTAAAATAACTAATTTACCAGTTTTTCCACTGAAGGTTATGAAAATCCTGATATAAGAAACAGAAGAATGGATGAATTTGGGTTGCATTATACATGTGTGTCTTTCGTGCTCTACGCATGTAACTAATTTGAAGCTATACTCGCACATTTCGTTGTGTTTTGCAATATAAATAAAATGAACAATAACCAGGTCTACATAATTAAAGCTGTATGCATGCAATGAACAAAACCTCGAACAACTAACTTCCAACCTAACCCCCAGTAATCGCAACAAGAACGCCAATATGTTCTATCCCACAGTTTACTCATCAACGAATGACCCTCCTTAAGAAGGGCCTTCAGTGTGATTTATATTACAAATCTAAAAATTGGATCACCACCTTGGCCTTGGAAGCTAAGAAAGTTGTATCGTATTTACCTATTTACGAAAAAGAATTCATGAAATATCCAGTGGCAAAGAAGTTATGAAATTTATAAAGAAACAATAAACTTAAGAAAAATAAACACCAAAACAAAACAATCAGATTGGAAAAGAACATAATAAAACAAATAAAGAGAAAAGTCAGACGACAACAATTCTACCATAAAAAATAGAATTTGATTTGTGTCCAAGTCTTTATTGTTCATTTTATTAATTCACCTAAGCTGCATAGGTAGGCTAGACTGCAATGCATTTGTAGATCGCAGGCTACATACAGAATTGCAGCAACTCTTTCATTTAAGGCCGTCAGAAGAACGAGTAAACGAAATCTAAATCAAAACTGTTCTCATTCTACAGCGCTGCGTGCAAACCAAATCGTTTGTGTAGTTACAGGGCTGTTAATTGTGAACAGACAAGTATGTACATGCTAAAAGTACTAGGCAATTTCGAATTTTGTTTGAAAAGTGTTTAAAAACTGTGATTTGAATTTCCACTGTCACTGTCGAAGAAATGTGCCTGTTATGTCAAATAGGTGGCAAATGTTACGGTTTTGTATCATTTGGTTAAGTCGCCGGTAATAATGCACAAAATCACAGCAATCACCCTTAAGTGACAGACGAATTTTTCTCACTTGAGGTTATGGATTACAGACTACGAAGGTGGTACATAGTGCTATTTAATATAATAGATTAAAATAAATCACTTTGGTGTCGATAATTTTTTTTTCTATTGTAGGCCATTATTTTATGTTAAAACTGTTTCCAGTCACATCTCGTCAGGTCCCTTTGCTTATAAAATTTCTCTATGTGCTGCGAAAAATTGTTTGTTGGATGTGACGCGCGTCTGCGATCTGGAAAAATCACTACGGTATAAAAAGTTCAAAGGCAGTTAAAATTAAGAATCCTGTGTATAAGAAAGACTCTTACAGACGCTGAAAGAAATAAAGGCGGAATTTAGAGGGGATAGACAAGTTCGCTAATCAAATTTAGTTGCTATTCGCACTGAATAATCCGTCCTTTATCTTTCTCCCACACGAATAAAACTCTGATACATTTTAACTTCATTCTGTTCACAACAATGTACTTGTGAAAAAGCGCCAATTGCTTGGAATATTTTCAGCAAGTAATACTGTTTAAAATAAACTCTCTGGGCTGAAAATGTAAACATTTATTGTTTGTTTTCGTTATGAATATTATGGTTACTGATTGCAGAATTTTGACATAAAAAAGAGGGACAGAGAGAAAGTTATAGCCTCAAAAAATGGAGTTTTCCCCACAACCGATAACGACATGCATTGTATTGTCATGCTGTTATTTTTTGTATGAGGGATGTTGATGATGTGACTGTGTTGCTTCCCTGGTTGACACACATCCATCAAATAAACCTCAAACACAGCTACAGGGCTCACAACAAGTAGAAAAGTGAGCACGTATGCGCGTTCACGTACAAACGTTTTCACGCCTATAGCAGACCGATACGAAGGAAAATTAGTGTGGATCCTCATCACCAAGTTTCACCGGTATCATTTCGGTGATCAAATGCAGGCCAGACGTAAAGACGGAACGTCAGGCGTTCCTTTTCTTCGCTGTGTGCAAAGAGCTTGTAAATTAAGAGTACCCCAGATGTTAGACTTCTGATTTTGGTATGTTGCAAGTTTGTAGGTTGACATTCTGTTTTCAGAGAAACATAGCTTCAATCTTCAAGGCTGAAGGAATTACGTCTATGTATGAAAAACTTCAGCGACTACTTTGATATAATTCCTTCATCCCTGAAGATGGAGGCAAGACGTTACTCCGAAACGCCAGTTTTAAGCAACAAATTTACATTATGCTTATCTCGAAGACTATCTGAAAAATATCGCCTGTGAGAGCTTGAAAATGTGTAAAAGAGGTAATTAATTTCACGAGAGGTTTGCATTTCTGAGATCGCCTTATTAGAAATGGCGGCGTGTAGTCTAGTAGTTATTTCCCGACGTTTCAGAGGGACCTAATATCTCAGTTTTTACCATTAAATGATGAATGTATACTCCTCCCAAATGTCGGTAAATTTCTACCAGAAAAAGAGGGGGGGGGGGGTTGTATTCCAGAAGACATTTGTTTAATATTAAACTTAATTTCCGATTGGAAAAACGGTGCAGTCTGATAAGCATTATTCACTTTCCGTCTCCTAAACCTGCCTGTTAATTAGCCTAGTAACAGAAGGAAAACCAGCAGCAATTATACCTGAAGCTACTTCTGGTTGTGCAACAGCCCGGCGCTCTGTCTGTGTGACAGAAGCTCACAACTAGAAGTTCGGCCTTCTTGGTGAAGCCGCTAAACACTAAAATAAGGAAACATAGCAGCTCCATATTCACGATAAAAGAGTTTTTTACGGTGGGAGTCTGAAGTCAGAGTAAATTTATCAAAATTATGTCACAGGTAAACAAGAGTGATAGAGAATTTACGGTAAAGAACAATCCATGAAGGAACATGGGCAGTGGACATATATATAACTCCGCTCATTCTTAACATCGGTAATTGATAAGGGAAAGTGGTCAGCTTCACGTACCGGTCGCTTTACTCGCTGTAAAAATGTGCCGGTATGCTCGCAGCAGGAGGCTGGAAGCACCCCAGAGCCTGTTTGGATGCTCTGGAGAAGATAAAAAAACTCTTACCGTTAACGGGAATTGAATTGCGTTCCCTCAGCTGTGTAGGCCGTGCCTACTCACCACCCTGACTGAAATATCCCGCCTCCTCTGTTACTTAGAAATTTATTTATTTACTCTACACGGTGATTCCGTTAGCACGGAACCGCAAGCAGTTCGGCCCCACGTTTTCGCCTCACTTCGTCATCTCTGTATTTCTTTCGTTACAAAACTGCAGATGACTATCCGAACCTTTCACCACAGAATAAATCCATGGCCGTTTGAACCCATTAGGCTAATAACTAGGCTGTCGCCTATGGCAGAAAAGTTTGGAGAAAACGACACGAAGCAGGAATAAAAGTACATCCTTCGTAAATGCGACGAGATTAAGTTGATCGCGGTGGAGGAGGAAGCGATCATAAGCTTTGCCTAGGGAGGTAAAGTCTTTGAGACGGCCGTCGATAAATCTGATTCTGCGGGATTCGAAGACGGCAAAATTAAGAAGTTTCTGGCTTCCATCCTTCTGATGGCAAAGTTCTTAAACAAGTGACTTACTGTCAGCAGCGAAAGGACGCTTTTACTGGCGTCAGTTAATGTGTCTTACTTACTTTTTAACAAAGTCAATGTCATCTCCTCAAAAATATATTTTATTTATCCCAATTGCTTGAATTTCAATCGTTTAACTGGTCTTATATATCATTATTTAACATATTTCACCCACTAAATAATTATAATAATAATAATAATAATAATAATATATGTGGCAATACCCGCAGACAGAAATGTTGTGCAAAAGGAAGTGCAAAAGAAGTTAAAATACAAGAGTTTATGTATAGGGATATAACGAATGTGGAACCTGAAATGTACGATTGTACCAGTAATAATTGGAGCCACTGGAATAGTAACGAGAAGCTTAAGGAAAAATTTGGAAACTGTACCAGGAAAACATTCGATAAATTCACTACAAAAGACAGCTATACTTGGAACATCACACATAATACGGAAAGTACTGCAGCGTGAAACTTGAAGCCTGAGCGGTGGGGATCACCGCTGGTTCAAGAGAAGTACCAGGAAGAAAAGGCCTGTGACAAGAGACATCCATATCTTATAATAATATACTATGCATTGAGACTATGGTGCCGAAAGCGTCACTTCTTCGCACAGACTTGCCACAAACTAAACAGGACAGTCAATGTAAGTATAACGTAATATTAAAGCTCGTAGGTGCAACCATTTTTGTCATGGGAAAGCAATAAGTCTTACATATTATGGGTGTGTGTCTGCAGTCGAAAATTATCCAGCATGCAATGGGCTTGCGCCGTATTACATTGTTTTCCGTGGCCTGCAGGATCTAATATATTTTTCCACTTTGACTCATAACTGCAAGATGTCAAGAAAAAAATACAGAACACAAAATGTGTTTTTTTTTTACGTTTTGCTGACCGTGCATCTCAGTATATTTATCTCAGTAATTAACCAACGTGATGCACAAACTTTTTGTTTTACAATAAGTTTATTTCATGCCTCTACATGTTTCGAGCACATGTGCTCGAAACATGTAGAGGCATGAAATAAACTTATTGTAAAACAAAAATGTTGTGCATCAAGTT
>Ga0123357_10005403_pt1 | contig 15291 bp, 12 predicted proteins | sample TergutEmb28metaG_FD_89873 | JGI IMG/M metagenome (GOLD analysis project Ga0123357, IMG submission 89873) | Embiratermes neotenicus P4 segment gut microbial communities from Petit-Saut dam, French Guiana - Emb289 P4 | ecosystem: Host-associated > Arthropoda: Insects > Digestive system > Gut ... | reverse complement strand
TTTTATTATGGCAAAAATAACTGTTGTAGGCGCCGGTAATGTAGGCGCTACGTGTGCTAACGTATTGGCATTTAACAAAATCGCGAGCGAAGTCGTCATGCTCGACGTGAAAGAAGGAGTAGCCGAAGGAAAAGCGATGGACATAATGCAAAGTGTACAGGCTTTGGGTTTTGAAACAAAAATTGTAGGAGTAACCAACGATTATGCTCAGACTGCAAACTCTGATGTAATCATTGTTACTTCCGGCATTCCGCGTAAACCGGGCATGACCCGCGAAGAACTGATCGGCACGAATGCCGAAATCGTAAAAGGCGTTGTTGGCAATTGCCTGAAACATTCGCCCAATGCTATATTCCTCATTATCGCCAATCCGATGGATACGATGACCTATCTGGCGCTGAAAGCAACCGGATTACCGAAAAACCGCGTCTTCGGCATGGGCGGTATTCTCGATAGCTCGCGCTTTAAATATTATTTAAGCCAGGCGCTGAATGTAAACCCTGTGGAAGTTGATGGAATGGTGATTGGAGGACATGGCGATACGACTATGATTCCCTTGAAACGCTTAGCTACGTATAACGGTTTGCCGGTAAGTAAACTTTTGAAAGCAGAAGCTTTGGATAAAGTCGTTGCCGACACAATGGTTGGCGGAGCTACCCTGACCAAGTTGCTGGGCACATCGGCATGGTACGCTCCGGGAGCGGTAGGAGCTTTCGTAGCGCAATCCATTGTTAATGATTACAAACGCTTAATTCCTTCCTGCGTTTATCTGGAAGGCGAATACGGACAAAAAGATATTTGCATCGGCGTACCGGCTATCATCGGTCGCAACGGCGTAGAAAAAGTGGTAACCCTTGAACTGGACGCAGAAGAAAAAGCGCTGTTTGAAAAAAGCGCAGAGTCCGTTCGCTCAACTAACCTCGTTTTGAAAGAAATAAAAGCGCTATAATAATTAGGAATTGAGAATTACCTGTCATTGCGGGCTTGACCCGCAATCCCCTTTTTACTATCGGGGGATCCCGCGTCAAGCGCGGGATGACACTTAATTTTCAATTATCAATTCTCCCCATGGTTTTCAGTATATTCGATATTATTTACAAGGGTTTTCTCATTGGAGTTTTTGCTTCTGTTTCGTTGGGACCGATTGCGTTTCTTTGTATTCAGCGGACGTTGAGCAAAGGGCAATGGCATGGCTTCTTCTCCGGAGCAGGCGCTGCGCTTTCCGATCTTATTTATGCCTGCATCGTCAGTTTGGGAATGGGATTAATTATTGATTTCATCACAAAATATGAATATCCGCTAAAAATAGGTGCAAGCATCATGATGATGATTTTCGGCATTTACGTATTCCGGTCAAACCCTTTCAAACGGCTTCACGAACCGAAAGAAAGCGGCAATTCATACTGGCAAAATACGATTTCGGTCTTCTTTATTACCTTGCCTAATCCATTGATGCTCTTTATCTTTATAATGCTATTCGCCCGCTTCAATTTTATTGCTCCCCAAGAAAAACTGTTTTCCATTTTCTTGGGATTAGCCAGCATTTTAACCGGCGCATTATCCTGGTGGTTTTTAATAACATTCTTTGTCGGGAAACTGCATAAAAAATTAAATCTCAGGGTTCTATTGGTATTAAACAGGGTTTTGGGAACAGTTATAGTTTTGTTATCCATTTATCTATTGGTGATTACACTACAATCTAAATAAAACAATTATGCTATTTACAACAATCGCTACGTCCATTTTCGAACGCTCGATTTTGGATTATCATCAAAAAAACGACGTAGATACGGAAATCCAAAATCCTTATCCTGAAAAATCCATTGAATATTATCTGTATCTGAAAAATTGGATCGATACGGTGCAGTGGCACTTGGAAGATATTATCCGCGACCCTGATATTGATCCGGTTAAAGCCTTGGAAATCAAACGGCGAATCGACAGTTCCAATCAAGAGCGGGTGGATTTGGTTGAACTTATCGACAGCTATTTTTATGAAAAACAGCAATCGGTTGTCTATTCGAAAACGGCGACTTTTAATACCGAAAGTCCTGCTTGGGCTATTGATCGCCTGTCGATTCTTGCGCTGAAAATTTACCACTGGCAGCAAGAGACGCAGAGGGAAGACGTCAGTGAAGCGCATCGCGACGCTTGCAGGGTAAAATTAGCCATTTTATTAGAGCAACAGCAAGACCTATCGCTCGCTATCGACCAATTATTGGCGGATATGGAATCAGGGAAAAAATACATGAAAGTATATAAACAGATGAAAATGTATAACGACCCGAATCTGAATCCCGTACTATATGGAAAGAAACAGGCATGACAACAACGCTGGTTATTCGTTTGTCCTCGCTGGGAGATGTCGCAATTACGATTCCCGTATTGTATTCCGTAGCGGAAAAATACCCCGACGATCATTTTCTCATGCTTACTCAAAGCGCATGGCAAACACTGTTCGTCAACAAGCCGGCTAATCTGACGGTTTTTCCGGTATATACAAAAGACAAGCACAAAGGAATATGGGGGATCATCCGGTTATTGCGCGAGCTCTCTCCGGTTATTCAAACGAAAGAAACTAAAGTAACTGATCTACACGGCGTCATCCGGTCTTTTCTTATTGATTGCTATTTTCGGTTCCGCGGTTGTCCGGTTGCCGTCATAGACAAAAGCAGAGGAGAAAAGCAAAAACTTGTCCGGAAAGAACGTAAAATAATGCAACCGCTGAAAACCTCTTTGGATCGTTACCGCGACGTATTTGAAAAATTAGGCTACGACTCGTCTTTGTGTTTCAACGGGTTATTTCCAGAAAAGCCTGCGAAAGAACAAATCCTGATCGGCATTGCTCCTTTTGCTAAGCATACGGGAAAGACCTATCCTACGGAACAAATGGAAGAAGTCGTCCGCCGGCTGAGTGAATTACCCAATCTTCAGATTGTACTTTGGGGCAGTAAACAGGAAAGCAAGCAGTTAGAACGCTGGGCGGAAAAATATCGGAATGTAACCTCAATAGCTGGACAAATGTCGTTGCAGGAAGAACTTTCCCTGATGAACCAAATGGATTTGATGGTGAGTATGGATTCGGCGAACATGCACTTGGCTTCCTTAGTCAATACGCCGGTCGTTTCGATTTGGGGCGCTACGCATCCTTACGCCGGCTTTTACGGATATAATCAAGATGAATCGAATATTGTTCAAACAGACCTGCCCTGCCGCCCCTGTTCAATATTCGGAAATAAACCTTGCTACCGTGGCGATTATGCTTGCTTGAGACAAATTACGCCGGAAATGATTGTGGATAAAATAAAAACTTATACATAGCTTTTCTTTTTATTTAGTTAATAGGTTATAGATGATTATAAACAAAAATAAAACGAAATCTTTCAAAAAATAGTATTACCTTTACGGTTGAATTTTCCAATTATGTGAAATGAATTAAATATATGCTATAATCATGAAGAAATACCTCTTTTTCTTTATAATCTTTCTTGTTCTTTTTACAGAAAGTAAGAGTCAATCCAACAGGAAACTAACGGATTATGTAAATCCATTCTTAGGAACTGCAACCCTTTGGGAACCTGAAGATTTGGGATATGTTCGCAAAAAAAAGGAACGCACCTGGGGCGCGGAAGTTTTTCCGGGCGCTTCCGTCCCAAACGCTATGGTTCAGTTAAGTCCGGTGACGCAATTCCGGAGCGGCGCCGGCTATCAATACGAAGATACTGTTATTTACGGCTTTTCTCATACATGCAAAGGACATTGGAATTTGTTGCATATTCCTTTGCTCCCCGCTACGGGGCATGTATCGCCAAGCGATTACTGTTCAAAATACAGCCATAAGAATGAATCCGCCCGACCCGGATATTATCAGGTGTTTCTTGAAAGATACGGAATTAATGCGGAACTGACGTCGACGCTCCGTTGCGCTTATCATAAATATACTTTCCCGAAAGGAGCCGGTAAAAAACTGATTGCCGATATGACGCGGGCAAACAATCGTGTGTCGGCTTGGGAAATTCAGAAAGAAGGCGACCGCGCTTTTTCCGGTTTCCAGGATGCAGGCGAAAAAATGTATTTCTACGTTGCGTCAAATTATGATATAGACAACGTTACGAATATAATGGATGAGAAACATGGGGTTTCCCTTGTTGCTTTTCGCGATTCGACAAGAAATGATCCACTGGAACTTAAAATAGGTTTTTCTTTTGTAAGCATTGAGAATGCTAAAATGAATCTGGAAAAGGAAATGCTCAATAAAAGCTTCGCTCAAGTTTGTAAGGAAGCGGATGATACATGGGAAAATTTATTATCGAAAATAGTTGTGAGCGGAGGCGCCGAGCGGCAAAAAGGACTGTTTTATTCCTGTCTGTACCGCTCTTTCCTTTGGCCCGCTTTGCGCAGCGATGTGAACGGCGATTATACCGATGCCAAAGGTAATGTTGTGAACGGAGGGTTCCGTTATTATACCGATCCGTCTTTCTGGGACGATTACCGCAATAAATTGATATTGCTGGGTATGCTTTCTCCGGATGTGGCAGTCGATATTATTAAGTCCATTACAGACAGGGGGGAGAAGAGAAACGGTTATATGCCGACTTTCTTTCATGGCGATCATGCTTCAGCCTTTGTTGCAGGAACTTATCTGCGTGGAATAAAAGATTTTGATTTGGAGCGGGCGTATAAACTTTTATTGAAGAATGCAACGGTTCCCGGACGCGGAGGACGTCCTTATCTCGACGAATATATGGCAAAGGGTTGGATTGCCGAAAAAGATACCGTGAATGTTCCGACTTGGGATGAATATAAAGCCGCCGTAACAAAAACGGTGGAATACGCTTATGACGATTATGCCACAGCCTTAATTGCGAAAGAATTGGGTGATAACACAAATTATAAAATGCTGATGAAGCGTTCCGGTAACTATAAAAATCTGTTCGATCCGTCAACCGGATTCTGGAGAGGACGTATTGACAATGGAAGCTGGATAAAGGATTTTAATCCGTACTATCCCTACTATGCTTATATGTATAGGGAAGCAAATGCCTGGCAGTCGTTGTTCTTCGCTCCTCACGACCCGAAAGGCATGATAGCGCTTTATCCTAATAACAAAGCGGTTGAGATGAAACTCGATTCACTGTTTTCCGTACCGTGGAGAGGTTACGAAGCCGATAATTTCACCGGCTTCATAGGAAATTATTGTCAAGGCAACCAGCCTGACCATAGCGTGCCATTCACTTATTATTTTATAGGAAAACAGGAAAAAGCGCAAGTCATTCTGGATAGCATCATGAATCGTTTTTATGGCATGGGAAAAGAAAGACTCGCTTATGCCGGAATGGACGATGCCGGAGAAATGTCGGCATGGTATGTGTTCAACGCGATTGGTTTATACACCTATTCTCCTGCTGATCCGGAATATATCGTTTCTGTTCCGCTATTCGATAAAGTCAGGTTTTCTTTGAGTGATGACGTACAATTTACGATTACAAAAAAAGGTACAGGGAAAAAGATTACGCGCATTATGTATGATGGAAAAACGGTAAACGGCTGGTTTATTTCTCACGACTTGTTGAAAAAAGGAAAAGAACTGGCGGTATATGTGACGGAGAAATAATGTTATTCAATTTCGAGAAATAATATTAACGGGCATAGTAAAATCATACTTTCTTTGCAGGCGCGCCTCTGAAAACGGTATTGGCAGGTAGGGTTTCGCTTTTCATTAATACGGATAGCGGTTCAAGAACCGATTTATCTTCCATTACCGAATCGTATAAAACAACTGCCATGCCTCCTATACTGCATCCTTTGCCGATGGTCACATCCGACATTTTCATCACACGGTCTTCAAACAGATGCGTTTGCAGCGTGCAGTTGTCATTCGCTACACTGTCGTCGCCCAAGTTTATGAGGTCGAACTCGGTTATTTGCGTCGTGAACAGGCAAGCGCGTTTTCCAATTTTACAACCCAACAATCGAAGCGGATATTTGATAAACGGCGTACCCATAAGCATATTCAGAAAGAAAAGGACAAGAAAATTTTCATACAGTCCTGTTACTAATTCACTTCGCCAAACAAAGTTGCTCCATAAGGGTTTCTTGGACGGCTTATATTTGCCTACGATCAGCCATTTGAAAAGAGCGGTAATGAAAACGGCAATTACTCCGGCGCCCAAATAAAGGAAAGGGAAGACAAGAAGAAGATCGTCTAAGTTTTTTTCAACTTGCAGATAAGACACAATGTTGGTTATTAACGAAGCAAGCAAGATAAACAACGTCGCCGGCAAGATCACGCGAAAAAACTCGATGCCGTAGCGCAAGGCAAAAAGTTTCCGTGTCGGATTATATGTTCTTTCTAAAGAAAAATCATGATTGATATCCCTGTTCGGCAAATAAACCGCAGGAGAACCAAACCACGATGTCCCTGTCTTAACAGGAAGGTCTTCTTCCTTCACTTTCGACAGAACTCCCACCAGCGCGTTGTCTTTGATGACCGTTCCTGGACTTATCACGGCGCTGTTTCCAACAAATGAACGATTCCCAATATAGGTTTTTGCTATCGTAATATATCCGTTCCTGACATGCGAAGCGCCTACCGAGACCGAATCGGCAAGAAAACATTCATTACCGGTTACGAGCAAGTCGGGAGAAATAAATTCAACAGTCGATATCTCGACCCGTTTTCCCATCTTTACCCCCAAAATCTTAAACCATTTCTGAAGATAAAGCGTAGTATATAACGTACCGATCACTTGCAAACTTAACTTCATCAATTGGTCGAAAAACCATTTCTTGTAATAAAAAAAACTGTTGACCGGATATTTTCCTTCTTTGATATTCCCAAGCAGTACCCACTTGATTATGGAAATAATGACGGTCAGAAGCAGTATAAACGAAACGCCGACGGCGATGGTAAGCCACAAGAAAGTATAATCATCGCTTGAGTAATCGACATGAGTGATAAGCATCATTCCCGGAAAATAGGCGATCATCGTTATCAACGGAATAATAAAAGTACTTCCCAAAAATAAAATTCCGTTTCCAAAACTCCATAACTTCCGGCTTTCCGGATTCTCATTTCTACCAATCTTTACGGCAGGCGATCCGCCCCAATTTTCATTCGCAGGAATAACCGTATTTTCAGGAATAGAAGTCAAATCGTCGATTGATGAATTTGCTTCCATCCGGCTATTCTGCGACAAACTGCAGCGCGTACCGACAAATACGTTGTCTTCGAGCTCAATGCTTCCAATATGCAAATAGCCGTCCGAAATGTTGTATCCTCGAATATGCGTATCCGTACAAACGCTGACATTATTGCCGATATGCATCAAATCATAGACAGAAACGGCTGAAGTGTTGATATATGTGTCTTTACCTATTTTGGCGCCCAGCATACGAAGGAAAAAATTCATCAACGGCGTTCCTGTAAAGTAAGTAACAGGACAAATATGAACGATTTGGTCGGTCAACCAAAACCGGAAATAGTAGATGCCCCATAATTTATACTTGCCCGGCTTCACTTTTCCCATGACTAACCACTTAAACACAATAGCAAATACCGAAAGCGCCGGCAGTAAAGCAAAATACATCAAAAGCATCATGCTTAACGAATAAATAATTTCGCCCGTTGCCTGATAATAGTAGGAATATACAAAGAAAGGTCCCAACCATTCCAATCCAAACAGTAAGGCAATAAGCAACATCGCTATGCCTTGAAAAAACGCGCAGGTATAATAGCTCCAATTGGAAGGAGTATAGATTTCCCGCTCTTTTTTCACCGGTTCCGCTTTTTGTTGCGAATGCCGTTTTTCCAATTCTTTGGCTAAATCGGAAAGGATGGGATGTTTGTACATATCGACGACCGACATCTCTTCAAATACAGGGTTTTCCCGCAATTGAGAAGTAATAATTGCAGCAAGCAGCGAATGACCGCCCAAATCGTTGAAAAAATTATCATCCATTGAAATATCGTCCCTGTTGATATGTTCGGCGATAACTTTCACTATCTGGCGTTCGATTTCGGTGGAAGGCGGAATTATTTCTTTTTGGGAAGAAAACGCCAAAGGTATTTCAGGCTTAGGCAACCGTTTCCGGTCAATTTTCTGGCTTGATGTCATCGGCAATTCATCAATCAGATCGAGCGTGGACGGTATCATATAATAAGGAAGCCTCAGCCGGAGCAAGTTGGCAATTTCATCCCTGTTTATATTCTTGTTGGGAGCGACAACATATCCCGCTAACTGTTGAGTTTCAGTATCCAGACTGACGGCGGCAGCTTGCACTCCTTTGCAAGTCAACAACAACGCTTCAATTTCGGCAAGTTCCACGCGGAATCCTCTGACTTTTACCTGAGCATCCGCTCTGCCGATGAATACGATTTCCCCTTCGGAATTGTATCTGGCAAGATCGCCCGTCCGGTAATACCGTTTCTTTATTCCGTCAAACCGATCGGATTCGATGAATTTCTTAGCCGTAAGTTCCTGCTGGTGAAGATATCCGCGGGCAATGCTCTCTCCGCCTATCAGAATTTCACCGGTTTCTTCTCCTTCGACCAACTTCAAATCTTCGGCGACAATCAACACATCGTATCCCGAAAGCGGATGTCCGATTGTCACCGTTTTTGCAGGATCTAACACTGAATAGGTGGCAACTACCGTAGCTTCTGTCGGACCGTAGGTATTAAAGACAATCCTGCCCTCTTTGCACCACCGGTGAGCCAAGTCCGTAGAACAAACTTCGCCCCCGAAAATAAGTATTTTCAATCCGGGAATATCTTCCCTGACCATCGAAAGTAAAGTTGGAGCGCAGGATAAAAAGTTAATTTTCAAATTGTTCAGGATAGATGAAAACCGGTCGCCCGAACGCATGATGTCATACGTGCCGACAACCAGCGTAGCGCCAACCGACAAGGTCAACCAGATTTCTTCGACCGACGCATCAAACGAGATAGAGAACCCCTGCAACGAGCGATACGAATGATCAATAGGGTAAATTTTCAGGGCGTTACGGATATAATTCGCGGCATTGCGATGTTCAATCAAAACCCCTTTGGGTCTTCCGGTTGTACCTGAAGTATAAATAATGTAGCACAAATCGTGGTCAGACCGGTTGGGAACATTCGGCTTGGCGTCGGGATAATCCTCCAACTCCCATAATTGATTGTCGATATTAAAAATCAGAAAATCATTCAGTTGGGAAGAAATGCGTTCCAGTATTTCATTGGCTGTGATAATCAATTTGGCGCCCGAATCCTCCATAATATAATTAACCCGCTCGGCAGGAATTTCGGGATCAAGCGGGATATAGGCTCCGCCTGCTTTTAGAACGCCTAACATGGCGATATATACTTCCGCGCAACGGGGAAGAAGTATCGCTACTTTCTCTTCCGGGGCAATTCCTTTTTCTCTTAAGAAATGAGCCAGCTTGTTGGATAAAGCGCCGGCTTTCGAATATGAATAAACTTTCGAGCCTTGTTCGATAGCTATCGAATGGGGATGTTTTTTTGCCGAAGATTCAAAAAAATCATCCAAAAAAAATGAATTTTCCATATTCCGTGTTTATTTGCTTGCAAAAGTACGTCTTTTTTCGTACGATTGATTGCATTTAACTTTTTTTACAATGTTTTTCACACTGTTTTATTTTATAGGCGATTTAAATTACAAGTAACAAAGTTGCAAAAATTCTTCATTAGGTTTTTAAAATTTATTATCTTTGGCGACCAAAAAGAAACATTTAAAAAGGACAAATATGAATTGGTTTGAATGTAAAGTTTCGTATGAGAAGATAATGGAAAACGGAGTTCAAAAAAAAATCACAGAACCGTATTTAGTCGATGCACTCTCTTTTACGGAAGCAGAAGCCCGGATAATTGAAGAAATGAAGCCTTATGTCAGCGGCGAATTTATAGTGGCGGATATTAAACGGGCGCGGATTGCCGAATTATTTTTCAATGAAAACGGCGACAGGTACTACAAATTCAAAGTATTTTTCATCACTTTGGATGAAATGAGCGGCGCGGAAAAAAAGACAAATGCGCAAATGTTGGTGCAAGCGTCGGATATTAAAGATGCTATTGCCGTTTTGGAAAACGGAATGAAAGGAACATTGGCCGACTATGTCATTGCTTCCATTTCCGAAACGCAGATTATGGATGTTTTTCCATTTTCGCCTCAATCAACAAAATAAACGATGAATTTTGCAGAACGATTTTACCGGTTGAAAAGTGAATTGCCTGAAAACGTCCGTTTGCTTGCCGTTTCCAAGTATCATTCCGAATCTGTCGTCATGGAAGCCTACGAAGCCGGACAGCGGATTTTCGGGGAAAACCGCGTGCAGGAACTGCTTCCCAAATACGAGCATTTGCCCAAAGATATCGAATGGCATTTTATCGGACATCTGCAAGCCAATAAGGTTAAATACATTACTCCTTTTATCCATACCATTCAAAGCATCGACAGCTTAAAATTAGCGGAAACGGTGGATAAAGAAGCGGGCAAATGCCGGCGGAAGATACGGGCGTTGCTTCAGATTCATATTGCGCAGGAAAAACAAAAATTCGGATTTTCGTACGACGAAGTGGAAGATTTACTGAAAAAAAACGCCTTTTCTCCGTTGAAGAATCTCGACATATCCGGTTTAATGGCTATGGCAACTTTGACGGACGATCGTGCGCAGATTCGTAATGAATTTCACCGGATTCATTGTTTTTTTCAGCAGGTAAAAAAAGACTATTTTGCGGCTAACGATTCATTCAGCGAACTGTCTATCGGCATGAGCGACGACTATCCGATTGCCATAGAGGAAGGAAGTTCGATAATACGGATTGGAAGTAAATTGTTTGATTCGCGTTAGAAAAGCTCAAAAAATGATTCGGTTTTGAAAAAATAGAATAAAATAGGCATAATTTGCGGTTTGGTCAACCTGTCAGACCGTAAAAAAATAAATAATTAACAAAAAAAATTAATTTATTTATGTAAAATTTAATAGTTTTGTACTTAATAATTATTCACTCGAATTATATGATGAATTTTTTTAAGACGCCATTTGCCGGTTTGAATTTACAAACCCCGATTATTGTTGCAAGTTCGGGTTTGACCAGCACGGCAGAGAAGAATAAAGAACTCGAAAAAGCAGGGGCTGGAGCAATCGTCCTGCAATCAATATATGAAGATCAAATTGAAGTACAGACAAACCCTTCGGCGCAAATCCCTTCTTCGAGAACCTGCAATGTGAACTCCGAGATTGAAAAGAGCATCCGGATAACCGATTATTTGAAATTAATCCAAGAAACGAAAAAACGATGCCATATTCCGGTAATCGCCAGTATCATCTGCCATAATGCAGGTAACTGGATTAATTTTGTCAGACAAATCGAGATGGCAGGCGCCGACGCAATCGAATTAAATATCTTCGCATTGTGCGATGAAAATAAAGGCTATGACAATTCTCTCGAACATTTGTATCTAAAGATTACGCAAAAAGTTAAAGCGCTGGTTTCGATGCCGGTCATCGTAAAAATCAGTAAATATTTCAGCCATATTGTTCAACTAACGGCTGATTTGCAAGCGGCAGGCGCGAATGGAGTCGTTTTGTTCAGCCGGTTCTATCAGCCGGATATTGATATTCACCGGTTACAAATTCATTCCGGCGACGTTTTCAGTTCCAGCGCCGATATTGCAGATACGTTGCGATGGACGCCTATTGTCAGCAGTAAAATCCCTGATATCTCCATTGCTTCCTGCACCGGGATTCACGACTGGGAAGGCGTTATCAAATGTATTCTCAGCGGAGCGTCGGCTGTCGAAATATGCAGCACGATTTATCAGCACGGGAATGAAATAATTTCAGTCATGAAGCGCGGAATAGAAGAATGGATGAGTTCCATGAACTTTCGCTCTATCGAAGAATTTAAGGGTAAATTGAGCCGGATTTCGGTGGAAGACCCTTCTTTATATGAACGGACGCAATTTCGAAAGTATTTTTCGGATAGAGACTGAAGAGTTGAGAGTTGAGAGTTGAAAGTTGAAAGTTAAAAATTATGAATTACAATGTTTTTAAAAGCTGCGTTTAAAAATGCTTCGGTATTTCTACAACTTGTGATGCTTTTGGCAGTCATTTCCGCTTGTACGCTATTTTCCATGCTGCCCGTTTATCTTTTGATTATTATCAAAGAAGGCGCTTCGCCGGATGTACTCAAAGATATTATGGAAAACATGTACAACTATCCGGAGCTGATACGGGAAATGCAATTTCTACAAACGTTGATAGTTTTTCTGTTGCCGTCAATCATTTGCGCTTGGCTGTATAGCGATAATTATAAAGAATACCTCCATGCCGACCAACCCATTCATTTGCCGGTAGCCGTTTGGGCGGTAATCAGCATGATTGTCGCCGTTCCTTTTCTTAATTTAACCTACGCGTTCAATCAACAAATGGTATTCCCTGAAGCGCTCAAAGGTCTGGAAAACTGGATGAAAGCATCGGAAGCTGAAGCGGAAAAAATAACTAATTTATTGCTTGATACAAAAAATATTCCAACGATAATTCTTAATTTTCTGACTGTTTGCGTAATCGCCGCCATTTGTGAAGAATTTATGTTCAGGGGATTAATACAAACGCTTTTCGGAAGGATATTCCGAAATCCGCATGTAATCATCTGGGCGGTAGCTATCCTGTTCAGCGCCGTTCATCTTCAATTCTACGGATTCATAACCCGTATGCTTTTAGGCGCCTGGTTAGGTTATCTGATGTATTTCACGAAAACAATCTGGATTCCTGTGCTGGCGCATTTTACCAATAATTTTTTGACTGTCGGCACGTATTATATATTCCGGAACGCTCCGGATGAAATGCAAAAAGTCGATGCAATCGGCTCCGGTTCCACATGGTGGCTTGCCATTGCTTCGTTAGCGTTATTTATTTTCTGTTTCAATCAAATTAAAAAAACAGCCGTTCCATGAAACAGTATTTGAACTTAATAGACAGGGTTCTTTCCGAAGGCGTGAAAAAAGAAGACCGGACGGGAACAGGGACAATCAGCGTATTCGGACATCAGATGCGATTCGATCTGTCCGAAGGATTTCCGCTATTAACGACCAAAAAACTGCATCTGAAATCCATTATTTATGAACTGCTTTGGTTTCTGAAAGGCGATACCAACATTCATTATTTGAACGAACATGGCGTGAGGATATGGAACGAGTGGGCGGATGAAAACGGCGACCTGGGTCCTGTTTACGGTTCGCAATGGCGTTCCTGGCAAGATTATTCCGGCGGAACCATCGACCAGATAAGTCAAGCCGTTGAAACAATTAAAAAAAATCCCGATTCGCGGCGGATTATCGTTAGTTCGTGGAATGTGGCAGCTATCCCTCAAATGAAATTGCCTCCCTGCCATTGCTTTTTCCAGTTTTATGTAGCGGGCGGACGACTTTCTCTGCAATTGTATCAACGAAGCGCCGACATCTTTCTGGGCGTGCCGTTTAACATTGCTTCGTATGCCCTGCTGTTGCAAATGATGGCGCAGACGACCGGTCTTCAGCCCGGCGATTTTGTACACACTTTGGGAGATGCTCATATTTATATGAACCACTTGGAACAGGTAAAACTGCAATTAACTCGCGAACCGCGTCCATTGCCGGTAATGAAAATCAATCCCGAGAGAAAATCTATTTTTGATTTTCAATACGAAGATTTTGAGTTGGAAGGATATAATCCGTATCCGCATATTCAAGGAGCGGTGGCGGTATGATCGAAGAATTAAGATTGTTATGATTATATCTATTATTGCAGCGATTGGAAAAAACAACGAAATCGGGAAAGGCAACGAATTGCTTTGCCGGTTGCCTTCCGACTTGAAACGCTTCAAAGCGCTCACGTCGGGACATACGGTCGTCATGGGTCGCAAAACATTTGAATCGTTGCCGAACGGCACATTACCCAACCGTCGAAATATAATCATCAGCCGGAATCCTGCGTTGACGATTGAAGGCGCTGAAGTCTATTCGTCGTTGGATTACGCTCTTTTGAAATGTATCGATGAAACGGAAATTTTCATCGTTGGAGGCGCTCAAATCTATGCACAAGCTCTGCCCATTGCCGATAAACTGTATATCACAAGGATTCATGCCGGTTTTCCGGAAGCAGACGCTTTTTTCCCTTTAATCGATAAGGATAGCTGGAAAGAAACCGACAGAGAAACTTTTCCTGCCGATGAAAAAAATCCGTATTCGTTTGCGTTTGTGGAATATGAAAAATCCGCTTGAAAAATAGTACCACAGTAAGAGTATTGAATCTACAGATATTTTGGATTGAATGAGTTTTTATCCATAGCAGCACAAGAGATAAAAAACAAGATGAGCAATAAAATAATAAACGATAAAAAGCCGTTAGTAATACAGGTGGCAGCGAAATTTTGCAGTGAGTGACGGCAATTTCGCCCAAGTACTTTAACAGATTAAATATAATATTGATTTATATACAATTAAATTTAAGGAGGAAAAAATAATGAGAATTACTGACAATGTTGAAATGCTTGAAATAGCAATGCCGCAAGGCGGGAAAATGTATCCTGTGTTAACATGGGATGACAAAGATGTAGTTTTATTTGATACCGGATTGCCTGGACAGTTTGAAATCATTCGCTCTGCTGTGGAGAATGCAGGACTTTCAATCGAACGAATTACAAAAATATTACTGACGCATCATGATATGGATCATATCGGAACTGCCAAGCAGCTTGCGAAGCATGGGGCGAAGATTATGGCTCATGAAAAAGAAGCGCCATACGTTCAAGGCGATTTGCCTTCTCCTAAACTTTCTAAAATGGAAGAACGTATGAAAGACCTTTCGCCGGAAGAGCGCGTGTTTTATGATCGCATCCAATCAAGTCTTCCTAATTTGTATCTGCCGGTTGACGAAATATTGCATGATGATGAAGAGCTGCCTTTTTGCGGCGGCATCAAAGTCGTGTTTACGCCCGGTCATACGCCAGGACATACAGCTTATTTTTTGAAAGCCGCTAAAGTTTTGATAACCGGCGATGCGGCAAATATTTTTAATGGGGAATTGATAGGTCCCAACGCGAGAAATACGTTGGATATGACGCAAGGCGAAGAATCGTTTGAAAAGCTAAAGAAAGTGGGTGCGGATTTTGTTGTTTGCTATCACGGAGGAGTGTGGGCGAAAAAAGTATGATATGAATAAAAAGTATTGTATATTTGCAATGTATTGTTAAAACAAAAAATATGGCAACATTATTATTAGAGTATAATGCAAAAAATGACACAGCAA
>Ga0123357_10005401_pt1 | contig 15297 bp, 9 predicted proteins | sample TergutEmb28metaG_FD_89873 | JGI IMG/M metagenome (GOLD analysis project Ga0123357, IMG submission 89873) | Embiratermes neotenicus P4 segment gut microbial communities from Petit-Saut dam, French Guiana - Emb289 P4 | ecosystem: Host-associated > Arthropoda: Insects > Digestive system > Gut ... | reverse complement strand
TACACGCCACAGAAGTCAGAGAAGGGCGGACCGGGGGCGGGGGTGGAGGGTGGGGGGGGGGGGGGGGGGGGGGGGGGGGGGGGGGGGGGGGGGGGGGGGGGGGGGGGGGGGGGGGGGGGGGGGAACGCAACCCGAGAATAATGTGGGTTCTCGTTTACACGAATACACTTCAGACATTATCATTCCACCCACCTTCAGCCCTAAACACATTACACCATTTCAGACGTCTGTTATCAGAAATTTAAAGTGTAGAAGCCTCTACTAACTAATTAACTTCACTTAGCAGAGTCCTTCTTGAGAAGGTAACAGTTTCTCACCTAGTAAAGCATTTCCCCGCATTCTATGGAAATCGAAAGTTCATTCCTCTATTTACATGTGCTAGCCACCTGTTCCTACAAAATGCCTGATGAACCCAGCTTACGCTCTACCAGCCTGTATTTTAAGATCCTGTTATATATATCGTCCACCTATCTACGTCCAGATCTTTGAAGTAGTCTCATCCTTCAGGTTTCCCCTCCAAAACCCTGGACACATTCATCTTCTTTCCCACACAAGCCACATTATTTTATCACCCTAATAAGCTGTGGTGAGTAGTAAAATCACCAAGCTTTTCATTACGCAGTTTTCTCCACTCTGTTGTTACGCCTTCCTTGTAGACCTAAATATTTACCTCAGCAACCTAAATTCGCACACGCTTAGCCTATGTTGTTTCCTTAACGTGACAGACCTTAGCTACTTTTATTTCACAAAAATCTAAAATACTTGGCAATACGAATGCGATAAATATTGGTAGGTGGGCCTGTATGATATAATTACACTAAGGAACGGTATGCTTATAGTAATTTTATTAAAACAGTCAGGTATAGATAGGAACGACAAGGTAATGTTCACGGTAAATTTCAGTTCAGTTGAATGCGCTCAGGAGCTCGGACTGTAACGAAAAGATGAAGCAAGAAGCTTCATGGGATGATTCGAGAGAGAATTATGACGCCTATCTGAAGGCACTGAGGAAATTCACACGAGAAATCGCAGTCATGATAACTGATATCCAGGCCGCGGTGTTATCCCACATCTCTGCATCTCTTCAGTATGAAGCAGGACTGTGGCTACTGCATCCATTAAATTATTCTCATAGAAGTCGAGAGCAACCGAGTGGGCACAAGGACCTACTCAAGAAAAGTTTGCAGGTCACAGAATAATGATATCTACAATCTTTATTTAAATATTATTAATGATAATGCCCTTTCGTCTGTAGTGCCAATATTGGGGCGGTAAAACTAGTTCGAAATTATTCTTCAAGAATCTGAATTGATAGTGCAAAATTTGAAACATTTGCTGCGTTATCAAGTTCTTACATTTATAAATCTTATTGTAACACCGTCCATCTTCGTAGAATCACTTCAATTTATCAACGAACGAATGCACATATAATTTCACATAAAACAAGTTTAAAACACTTTAAAACACTTTAAAACACTCCGACATGTTTCGATCTTGTCAGATCATCATCAGGGAGCTTTGTTCCTTGCTAAAGTTATATTACAGTATTCACAATTCAATGTGTTGTGGCAGTAGCAGTGGCTAGGTGAGCGTCGTACGACGCACACCTAGCCACTGCTCCACAACACATTCCCACATAACAAAATATGCTGCCACAACACTTCGTATGAAAATAAGAATTGTGAATACTGTAGTATAACTTTAGAAAGGAACAAAGCACCCTGATGATGATCTGACAAGATCGAAACATGTCGGAGTTTTTAAAGTGTTTTAAAAGTGTTTTATATGAAATTATATGTGCATTCGTTGGTTGATAAATTGAAGTGATTCTTACATTTACTCACGACTTAAGTTTACATTTCCTAAACCTATAAACAAAGAAGCCAAACAGCGCAAGAGTTACTTTTATGTAAGAAGGAACTTATGTTTAGTTCTTGGCGCGAAAATTATTTTGTATTGTCAACGATATAAGGTAAAGGTAAAAGGTAAAACAGTCCCGTTACTGGCCTGGAGTGGCCCAGAGGGTTCCAGGAAGTTAAGATTACCAGATTTCATGACAATGGCACAGGATGGTGATAAGGTTGTCAGCCTTACGCACCGGCCGTCTTTACCCCCAGGAAATACTCCTGGTACTCATTTCTGTTAGAGGCTGTGTCGACCCCAGAGCTATAGTGCGGTCGGAAGGATTTTATGTCAATGAAATATTCTAATGATACCAGCTGGGATCGAACCAGCGACCTTCCGGTTTGTAGCACAGTACATTAACCACTGTGTCACCGCGGTCCCCAATAATATAAGATAAAGCTGAATAATATATTTTTTATGAATGAGGATAAGATAGTTATTCGTAGAATTCCACACATCGTTTTGCTTTTCTAAAATTAGGTCGCGAGCCGTTTTGCAAAGGTAAAAAGGCCGCATTTTGCTCATCACTGCCTTACTGTAAAATGTAATGGAGACTTTGGTATGAAGCGCAGGCGCCAGGATAAGTCCTGAGAGCCTGTACTCCCTCATTCACTGAACACATTACGGAGATTGTCATTTTAACATCCTTTCCTTGATATCGCCTACTTATACGTAGCGTCGTATTGCCAGCCATTAAGTAGAATGCTTTCTTTCTTTAACGCGTTTCAAATGAAGCGATTACTTTACTTCCGTTTGTAAGGAAATTTAACATCCTTTTCTTAAGACTCTCCTTTCCGTGATGTCCTCTATGCAATCTTCTTGCTTTGAATAGGCAGCGGTAAGTGTAGTCCAACAACGAAGGTCAGCAGAACGAAGCGGAAGTATTGCGCACCCTTTTTATATTTTACGAGATTAAATCTGTCGAATAATTACAAGTTTTAAGACACTAAAAAGTCTCAGTACCTTGCCCATCATTCAGGTTATGCACGTTCAGTTTTCTTTGACCGTCAGTGGAATGACAGACGTGGGTCTCATCGGTTGCGCATTCCATCTGGCCTTCCCTGCAACTCTAACTACATGGTGCAGAGTACTCAGGGAGGTAATAGCAGCAAACGCTCAAAAGAACGCCCTTCTGTTATAGAGCCTGAAGAGTGTGTTCACGAAAGCATGTCATCCATTTAAGAAGATTACAGATTAGAGCCCTTTAGGAATAAGAACTAAAGGACGACCAAAGAATGGACGGAGAAAGGAAGTAATAAATGACACACAGAAGTTAAAACTGAGAAACTGGATCCAACTCGTTAAAAACAGAAAAGCCTGGAATAATCTCGTGTAGAAGACCATAAATCCATGTAGGGTTGTAGAGTTAGAAGAAGAAGAAGAAGAAGAAGAAGAAGACGAAGAAGAAGAAGAAGAAGAAGAAGAAGAAGAAAGTCCAAAGAATCTTCTCAGTACCCTGTTTTCATACACCTTCAATTTACAGGCATATTTTTCCTTCAGGCGACGAACCAATGCGGAGCAGCATGTAAGTGTATATTTTTTACATAGGGCCGTTATATTTATGCCTACAATCACTTGTAACTTTCCGTCGTGTACCTTATTTTATTCACCTAAGATCACTCACCGGTTTGCCCGCCACAATGCTTATCGGAGAGGCTGCAAACTGTCTGACTCATTCGCAGTCGCTATACGGATTTCGTATGGTATATACTGAATGCAGTCGCAGCAGAAAGTAACGTCGTTAATTGAGACAGAATTTTCATTCTGCACATACCATAGGCAGAAAAATTTACAGCTAATTGGAACGTTTTTGGGCAGCAGATTGTATTCCAGACTGTATGAGAACACGTAGAAGACACATCCTAATCAAAGAAAAACTGTACGATATTGGTGTTAGATTGAAGACAATTCCAAGAAACCATTGGCTTGACTTGTACAGCCAACGGGCATGTCTGCTTTATCACTAAGAAATGCAACAAACTGCTGCACTTCCGTCCATACATGACACTGAGGTTCAAAGACACTACGACATAGATCGTGAAGCAAGACTGAATTTTGTGAACTGGTACCTTATCTTCATGGAGTGCGTGTTTAGCAACGACGCTTGGTTTCATTTTCGTGGATTCGTAAATTCTCAGTGAACCCTCAGAATAACAAGTGCTGGTCTACAGAAACTGCCGTGTTGACAGCGCACGAACTATCACTTCATGACGATCTTTGTGTGTGGTGTGCTATTAGTGCGACTAGGATTACTGAAGCCATATTTTCTGAGGCCATAAATTCACAGATATATTACAAATATTCTGATACATTTTTTTTAAACTGGTCCTATTACGAGAAAACGAGGCAGTGCAAAAGCTCGTACAGAAAATAATTTTATACATTCTTATTGCCTCCATTATTTACCACATACTTTAATTTTAATACAGTTCAAGACCATACCATCACAGCAATACCATATAATTAAACAGGCACCGTCATAACATCATATTCAATGTAATCCTAAATACATCATTTGCGACCGCCATCACTGAGAGGATCAGAATAAAGCACTCATCCTTCAGCAAGCGTCGCAATTAACAATCGCGCTAGGATTGTTGCGTCCTTAGTGTTATGGTGCCATTTTTTATGAAATTCAGTCCGTTGTTTACAAAGCGTTTCTGGTAACAGAAAAATCAGCCGGGGAATGTGGCCTCCTCGATTACCAGATCCGAATCTGTGCGGTATCTACCTGTGGGCCATGCTACAGGATACACAGTGTAGCAATAATTCTCGCTCTGAAGACGATCTGAAAGAAGACGTTCTGAGATTGGTATTTCAAGTTATACCAGCCGAAATTCGACGTGCTTTGACCAGCGTGCTTGTTAAATGTGATAGGTATATGAGAGTCCAAGGAAATCATTCCCGGCACCTTTAATTTTGGTGATTAAGAAACTAATATTAACTGCCGTATGTGTGCACCGTAACAAAACGAGCAAAATATTTCTCAGGGCAAAATTGAAGAGCGGCGATTGCGTCACAGCCTGCCAGCACGCGAGGCGTTCTGAGTGTAAGGGACTGCACAATGTCATTTATGAAAATATCCCTATACATTTTCTGTAGGAATTTGACGATATTATGGCGCATGTGGGATCAATCATTATTGGGACTTCGTTCATCGTACCATGTTTATAATACAGATTCGACACTGCGTTTAAATTACTGGATTTGTCCCCATCTTCTTCAAAAAGAGAAAGGGAAACATGTATCGAGGTGGGCCGTATAGGAAAAGATATTCAAAATCTCTGGCTCAGTCTTCTGGGCATTGCTTCTCTGGAATTATATCGGCCGGGTTGTGAAACTGACTACTCACCTCTATCTAATGTTAAATTTAAAAATACGCGGATCTCTACCTTCACTCCGCCATGTGCCTGCATGGCGCAGTGCTTAATTAAGGACAAGGGACACTTTGTTTTACCTTTACTTGTACTAAATCTCGGAAGGCAAGAGGTTGTTAGTCTCTCACAATTCAGACGTTCTCTAAGCAACGCACTTCTAGAGCTCTCTCTGAAACTGCAGACCATCTCCAATTGTCAGCTGCGAGCAAATGAAGAAGACGATTCAACAATAGTGTTGTAACTCGGCCCAAGGGAAACGGCGAATCCATCATAAAACACGAAAGTTACTTCAATCTGGTCGGGAGACGGAGTCATCTACGCGTATAATGGACAGTCCCACGCCTTCTCTTGTTTAGGAGCGAACAAAAAGTTCTTATATGAAGACAAGAGCTTCTTAAATCAAGAATCCAACAAGCAAACAATCGTAGCGAAGAGAGACTCATTTGTCAAGTGTCTCTAATGCCACCGACAAGGGACCCAATTCGTTATAAAACATAGCAACCATCTTCGAACAGAACACAAATCCTAATTATTACTGGATAGATTTACGATCGTACAAATTATTTACTATTGGTATTAATGTTACATTTTATTTAAAAAGTGCTCATGTCTTAAATACAGATACTATCTAAGTTAATTTTTTGGGTATAAATTTCCAACTTTCGCACCGACGCCATGTTTGTAATTACTGACTTAAAACAGTATTTCATAATACTCAGGTGTGCTTATAAACAATTTCGTACCAAATTTCGTATCGTCACTGTGTTGTTACGAAGAATAAAAAGGAACTTGCTTGTATCAAAGACGTAACTCTTTCAACTCTATCTGTGAAATGACCTTAGGTGGTCAGAACATTGACAGTTTATGCTTAAATTATTCTTCCTAAATTTCTATTATTTACGTGCTAGTTCATTAATTAAAGTGCATGTATCGCAGGAAGTTAAATGATCTGGAGGCTAGGCAACAGTGTCAGATTAAGATCTCAAACAGGTTTGCAGTTTTGGAGAAATTAAGTTATAGCGAAGATAGAAATAGGTCTGGGGAGAACATTAAAGGGAATATCAAAACCTCAGCTAAAGAGATTCTAGTTCTTTATGAATTGAAGCAGCATAAACCATGGTTTCATAAAGAATGTTTAGTTTCTTTAGATCTAAGGAAGCAGGCTAAAATGCAGTGGATACAGGATCCAAACTGATAGAATATAGATAATCTGAACAATGTAAGACGTGAAGGTAGCAGACATTTCAGGAACAAAAAGAAGGAATATCTGAAAGCTAAAATTGAGGAACTTGAAACTAACAGTAAGATAAAAAATAACAGAGACTTATAGAGGCATCAGTGATTTTAAGAAAAGTTACCACCCTAAAGCTAATATAGTAAGGATGAGAAGGGTGATTTGGTTACAGACTGCCAAAGTACTTTGGTTAGGTGGAGGAAATATTTCTCTCAACTGTTCAATGTACATGGGGTTAATGATGATAGGCAGAGAGACATACATACAGCAGAACCACTAGTGCCTGAGCCGAGTGCCTTTGAGTTTTAGATGGCTATTGAATAGCTAAAAGGACGCAAATCACCAAGTACTGATCAAATCCCAGCAGAATTGCTTAAAGCAGGGGGTAGGACATTTAGCTATGAGATCCATCAACTTATTAATTCTATTTGGAATAAGGAGGAATTGGCTGAGGAGTGGAATGAGTAGGTCATTGTACCTATTTATAAGAAGGGTGATGAAACAGATTGTAGTAACTATAGAGGCGTATCACTTTTGCCAACTACGTTCAAAATTCTATCCTTCAAGGTTAACTCCATATGCAGAGAAAATTATTGGGGAACACCAGTGTGGATTTCGATGTAGCAGGTCAACTGTCGGCCATATATGCTGCATTCGTCAAATACTTGAGAAAAATGGGAATACAATGAAGCAGTGCATCAGCTCGTTATAGATTTCAAGAAAGCTTATAATTCAGTTAGGAGGGAGGTCTTGTATAATATTCTCATTGAGTTTGGTATCCCTATGAAACTGGTAATGCTAATAAAAGTGTGTCTGACTGCAACGTATAGCAGAGTCCGGGTAGGCAAGAACTTGTCCGATATGTTTCCTGTTAGGAATGGTTTGAAACAAGGAGATGCTTTATTGTCATTGCTTTTCGTCTTTGCGTTAGAGTACGCCATTAGAAGGGTTTAGGTATACCAGGGTGGAGTGAAATTAAATGGTACATATCAGCTTCTGGTTTATGCTGATGATGTTAATATATTGGGAAGAAGCGCAAATACTACAAATAAAAAAAAAACAGAAGCTTTAGTAGTTGCTAGTAAGAAGACTGGTCTAGAAGAAAACGCTGCTAAAACTAAATACATGGTCATGTTTCGAGATCAGAATGCAGGACAAAATCACAATATAAATATTGATAATATTTCTTTTGAAAGGGCGAAAGAGTTCAAAAATTTGGAAACAACCTTAACAAATCAAAGTTCTATTCAGGAAGTAATTAAGAGCATATCGAAGACTTGCTATCATTCGGTGCAGAATTTTTTGTTTTCCAGTCCTCTGTCCATAAATTTAAAGAGTAATATATACAGAACACACCGAAGAACCACAAATATTAGGCACTACAGTACAAAATTTCGTCTCCGGGAGATCTAGTGGCCTGGATTTGTACACTCTTGTAGTATACTAATGGTTAATTGGAGCCAGGTGTGTGATATGTGGCATTTAGGCAGGTTGTAAGTATTGTGTAGGTCAAAAATTACGAACACAACGGCTATGCTATAAAGTTATATTCGACAAATTTAACGCATTAAGTTCCCCGCAGAAATAATAATAACAATAATAATAGTAATAATAATAAATTATAGTAATTATATAATTTATTGTTATTAAAATAAACTAAGAAATTACAGAAGGAGATGTCTATGAAATAGAAAAGTTTACTTTATGACTTTCACTTGAAACTTCTTGTTACAAACAAGTATGACGTCATATTATGTATTGAGGCTGTGTGGTTACGCTGCAGGTATAGTCAGTAATAGCAATAGATTGGAGATGAAGTATATGAAGAGGCTGGGGAGAGAGGGAAGACGCGAACTTTATAGATACCGAATAAGATTAACAGACGTGCACCAGGTAAAGCCCAAAATCCTGGGTTTGCATTGACAGTGTGTATAATGGCTAACCGCATCATCAAACAAGTTGCCGGGGTTTCTGTAATAAGGTTAAGGACCAGCCGAAAGGCTAGCCGCAGTCAGGCACGCCTCCAGCGCCACTTGTCGTGTCTTTCGTCGGTTGGGGAGGATTCAGCGGCCCCTTGACATGATATTTGAGAAGTCTAAATGGAAAAGTGAAGTCAAAAGTTTATTTAGTAGCGCGCCGGTGCTTATCAACGCCATCTGCGCAGTTACCAATGAAAGAATTTGTGAAGTTGGCAGAGAAATGATGGCGGACTTTGTTCAATTAACGGCTTAATGACGTGGCCAGTGCTCATTGTGATAACAGGTCAAGAGTGAGTTTTTAAGAACGCGAAAGGAAGCCGTTATTTTCTAATTAAAGAACTAACCTAGCATTTGTCTAGATAGACTGAGGAAGATTACCAGAAACTTCTCGACATAATCACTTTTGGAGATTTGAACTTGGTCTCGAACAGGCTACAGCATTACCGATTAATTCAGCTTGTTTGGTTATCCGGTAATTGAATCTGACCGCAGTAAATAGTTAGGCTTACTGTAGGCTTAAAATAGCGTTCACGTATAAAATAAACACATTTCATAAACTATTAAAAGAACATTTCTGTACCCTAAAGAAAATACGTATATATTAAATAAATAGATTATGAGGGGCATGGACTGGAGTAATCTTTCTTAGGACAGGGATCAGTGGCGTACTGATGTAAATGGAGCGATGAAAATTTGGGTTCCACGAAAGATGAGGAATTTCTCTCTAGCTAACAGAGCTTCTCAAAATGGAATTTCTCCATGGAGTTAAGGTACTTCATGTGAATGATGTAGTGAGGCAGAAAATAATGAACGTAAAATATTCATGAGTTAAGATCCTTTCCCTTTGAAAATTGATTTCTACGTGTAATACGGAATGCTGCTGTTCAACTATTGAAATACTTCACGGACAGACTGTTATATGGGCAATGAGAGGGTTACTTACAGTGAAAGCGACTTGATACTTTGTTCCGCGCTATCATAAACATTAAACATGTCTATTATTTTGGGAATTACCTGGGTGGTTTCAAACGCAAGTTTCAGACACTGGGCATACATCTGTCTTAAGTTACATTCAGTGTTCCTGTTATCATGCCTCTGTGCATGGAAGTTTTATCCCACAGGAAACCTGAATCCGGTGCGACATTCCTTAACAGCTTCGGTGTTCAGAGACACTAACAATAGTGCCTGCAGAATTCTATCAACTTTGGTTCCTTATAAAGAGCCAGTCGGCTACTAGACATAGCCCTTGAAAGGAGCCCACCAGATAGCAAACTTTATACTTCATGACAGAAAAATATGAAATCTCCGAAACGCCGAAATTAAAAATATCCAAAGGCCATTGAGTGCATCCAAAATAATAGTATTGTTTATTGTAATACGCCATCTTTAGGCACATTCAGACTCAAACTTATAAAGAGCGTGAGGTAAAAATAGTTCCTGACTTCAATAGCATGCACATTGACGAATACTTAACCCCACAGCATTCTGGCTGCTTTGATTTCAGCGGGTTTGCAGCAATAATTTGAAGAAAGCGCCCATTACCTCCCCCATGTATTTCTGTCGACGTGCAAAATTTCCAGAACAAAGGAACGGATTTTCATAAGACTGTGCTTTGGAAATTTTTTACTAAAATTTGTAAATAAATTCCAGTTTCCTTCTAAACTCACCAAATATTTGTGAGGCCGTCGTAGACAAAGACTAAACAAAAACATTTTATGCCCATTATACTTTTTCAGTAAATGTTACGGGTTTTGAGATAATGAAACAAAGAGGAAAAAGCATGAGTTTGAGAGGCGGGAGTAATCGTTCAACATGGGCGCCGGATTCTGCTGACATCAGCAACCTATCGTATAAAGACTTTGCTGCTGGATAGAATTATATTACCATTCAAAATAACCGTCTTCGTGTCCTTTCATTATCAAGGATCTTACAGGCAGGTGGATTAATTAAAGTTATTTGTAATCAGTTTACAGATTTATAACAAATATGGTAGTGGTGCATGAGTGCTTATGACAAGAAGCATCAGAAGATTGGATAGCAGAACGAATGACCGTTACAGGGTGTTTCAAGATCCAAACAGACTGGCTTGAGCATGGAGCAGAGCCCCTTTTCATTTCGTGACCGAACTGGAGCATTCTGCTGCAACAGAACAGAGTAACGTATCCGCTAGGAGTTCTGCTGTCGCGAGGTTTAGGTTCGGGCAAGAAGGCGAGCATTCTGGTAAACGGGCTGTGTGCTGTGATCCACCGCTATTCGCTGGTTCTTCTTGGGAGAAGCCACGTGCATATCGGCTCGACGAAAGCAGAGGGGATCAGTTCCCCACAGGAAACGGAGCAGACCCAAACAGCAACACCGTTCAGATCTGCGAATACCGCTTACATTACGCTATTACGTTGCTGCAGAGCGCTCAGTCTGGGAACAGTCTTAATAAAGCGAATAATCTAGAAATTCTCCATATGGTATGGAAGCAACGTATTTCGTTCAGCAAGTACATTTATAGCAGAAACCCAAAATAACATCAGACAACTGCTCTTGCTCCAACACGTAATTCGTTGTACCAATTTCCACACACACCTGGCACGTAATCCAATTACCGTTGCTGTACGTTTATCCCCATTTTACTCAACAAAACTCATACGGCAACTCTTCATCAACATCCATCTTTTCTCTTCCTTCTACGTAGGAACTCTCCAATTGGAAAACCTGCGCTACTTCGCCGTAACGTTTCTCTTTCATTCTTTTGGAAATTTCTCTTTACACTTCTAGTGTCCGTTTCCTAGAAGAATCCTTCTTCTTCTCTACTGAAGCAAGAAGACTGTTTTGCTGCTTGTCTCTATACTGCGTTCTTGCCTTAAGGTTTTATTTGGCTGGCAATGGCATGATTGAGGCAAAGGGAGAGAACTGTAAATGGTGAAGTGATTCAGAAACTACTGATTGTGAAAGGGGAATTTCTGATGCTCCAGGAACGGTCCGATTTCCAGCAACAGACACAAGTTTAGAGGTGGATAAACACGGACCAACTTCGAGAATTCCAGATCACAGAAACGTGTGCAGTGGAATAACAACACTGTTGAAAATAAACTACCTATGCATTGAGATCCTTTTGCGACATTACTGTTAAATTGCTGCTTTGTTCCATGTCTACTAATTTCTGAGTACCATTTCAAGGAACGTTGATTCCTTGTCTTTCCATAAAAATGTAACTACTCGGCGAATTGCAATGGAGTAAGACCAAAGTCACTGTTTGCGAGAATGGGCGGTCTCAAACGTAATGCACTGTAAACGTCAGCACGCATTTACACTTGTCACATGTCCGTAATGTATGTCTGAGGGGATTTTTTTTGAAATTAGTTTATGAAGCTTTGTGTAGGTCACTTTGAAACGATCAGCAGGTCTTCGAATCCCCACGTTTCCAAATGTTTCGCCCCTTTCAACCTTGAACATCGACTCGGCTGGCCATTTAGAACTGGTAATCTTCTTTCCGTAACTTCTAGCTATCTACAAGAGATGAAGACATAAAAAGAACAAGAAGAGGAACTTCTTGTACTGGTCGAATTTACCGGGTTGTTGTGGTAGGCTTTCGAGTTTGTGGTAGGGATAAACAAAGAGGTAGTCGGCAGTAAAGCAACAACTAGTGCTGTCCGTGGTCAGGAATGGTAGCTGCGTTCCTTGGGTGCGTAATTAAAGATATAGTAGAGTAAATTTTAATATTTATTAATGAACGCGCCATCTCTGACTATTCAAGTATCATAGCTATTCTAAAGGATGAAGAGGATTGTGCAACTTACTGTAATAAGCAATGCAGTGCCGATATTGAAGTTAAAGACTAGAAACAGGACCTGCCACATGAAACAGACAACAGCCTCACTACTGACCCGAAAACGGTGACTCTACTGAGCAGAGGGTCTATGCAGGAAACACGCTTCTTATTTTGATTGGAATAGCCCCGTGATCAGAATAGCTCCGCACCACCATACACGTGTACACATACATACAGACATACAAACACACATACGGTTTCAATTTTCCCCTGCTATAAACTCCTAACACATTTAAACATAAAAATGGCGTGTTTGTCAACAATCTTATTGAATTTAAAGCATAACGTATATTGAGAAAACAATTTCTGTGCAAATGCAACATTGTTTGAACAATTTTAGTCAAAAAGAGAGAAATTCAAGAATTTTAGAAGTTCTGGAAATACAGTATTATTTGTATAAGGAGCCAGTCTGAAAGTGGTTGGAATTGTATAGTCGGTATAGCACTTTCTACGGTCTGGCCGGTCCTCGTTCGAACTCTGGTGGAGGAAAGAAATTATATCTTTTCCTACACCCTTCCACACAGGTCCGGTTCCCACCCAGCCTCTTGTAAATTGGTTATAGGGACTCATTCCCTTAGGAAAAACAGCCGAGATGTAGCTTTGACCACCCATCCCATCTAGCGCCAAGTTTAAGAATGAGTACAGCTGTACTTCTACTACATCTCTCTGACTGCATAGTTTCTTACTGGGAGGCCTTTACTCCTATTAAAATTAGAAGACAAAGAATTTGCAATAGTGGTGCCAAAAGTCTAGAACAAGAGTTCCTTAACTTTTTTAGTCCAAGGCGCCTTTGACTTCAGTAAAGGGTTTGATGCAAACCAGTCTCTAACAAAACTTCAAAAGTACGAGTTAACACCTTACTTACCTACTTACTTACCCACTCCATGGAACGGAGGCCTTCTTGAGGAGCTAACCGGATTTCAGCTAGTCTAGAATTTTCCCGCGTTTTATGGAACACGAAGGTTCATTACCGCATTCACAAGTGCCCGCCACCTGTCCCTATTCTAAGCCAACTCGATCCAATCCATACCCCCACGTCCCACTTCCTGAAGGTTACCTTAAAGATTTAATTAAATTGTAACCTTAATTATATACCAGATATATATGTGAAGTAACTTTATGGTTGTAATGTAATGTGTGCTCTTTAGGGTTGAAATTAGTTCAGCAATTTTGATATTGGCACGCACTTAAACGGCATCGGAAAAACTTTACGGCCATTTTGGAGCCTGCGGCCCCTACTTTCGGAAACGTTGATTGTAAGGTAGACTATGTTTATTTCTTTGGCAAATTTGGACAATAAGTGTTACTCAAGAATATTTACACTACCGTTTATTTCTGCCACATTCTGTTTATACGTGCAACTACTAGCTCTTCTGAGTGCTGATATAGATAATGGCGTAAGAACAAAAAAAAAAAAAGAGAGAGAGAGAGAGAGAGAGAGAGAGAAAAGAAAACGTGTATGTAAATTCATTTCCGTCGATTAAATTTGTCCGTGTTTATGTTTTTAGTCATATAGGAGATTTCATTCTTAAGCTTGGCATTAAATAGGAATGGCCAACCTAACGCTTCGCCCGGTTTACCCCCGAGGACAGAAGTCCTAGAACCCACTTAATGGTTGTCTGTATGGGGCTCGGAGACGGTCTGGACGCTTTAGAGAAGAGCTGTGTTTCTTACTCTGCGGGAAACGAACCACCATTCCTCGGACGTTCTGTCCGTAGCCTAGTCACTATATTTTCTGCACTACTTTATGACAGTATAGAGTTTATATTAATATAAGCAGAGGATAGGCACTGGTACGTTCTTTGAGACCCTGTTAGTTGCCGGAACTACATGCATCAGTATTCATATCAATAGTCGTAATATAGAACGCTAAAGCAAAGACATAATTTTCTGTCGTTCGGTATGTTGGCAGCCATCTTAGTTGGTAGTAACTAAGAATAAAAACAGAAGATGGTGGCAACATGCGAGAAAGGAGATACGAAAGATGTATTGCAGTGACCATCTTTGACGGCAAATTCCTCTTGATATTTAAGACTGCAATACCATTTATGCTTATTGCTATAATAAGGGATTTAGTCAGTATGTACTCGTAATAAAAGTGTTTATAAAAGTTTCAAAAATAAGGTGCATTTGCATGAAATCGTAATTACGAAGTATCTCGCAGTGTATATTATGTACATGTATTGACAACAGTGAAATAAATACAGTGTAACCTTCTCGAAATACCACATTACGTTTGCTGAGAAGGTCCTGGCATAGCTGTCTCTAAATAACAAAATTGCTTAGTGTATAATACTAGTGTGTTATTGTTAATAAGTTACAAATAGTTATTTCCAAAACAAGTTCTTTTAAGGCAAAAATATTGTGTGTGACCACAAATTCTTTTCTTAGGAGATTTTAAGCTACGATTTTTTTATGTTTTGCTGACCGTGCATCTCAGTGTAATCTTATAGTGAAGAAATATACAGTAATCACTCGCGAAGAATTCATACATAAATTTTGCTACTATGTGCTCATATTTATAGAATTGTATTTTAGTAATTTTAGACCACTCACTTGTTTCAGTGTGATGATTCCAGATGCTGTATAATACAATTTTGACCTCCTGATGATGAGCACAATAGTGTTCGAAACATGTAGAGGAATATAATAAACTTATTATAAAAGAAGAATTTGTGCATTGAGTTGGTCAATTACTAAAATTTAAGCTACGATATAAAAAAGTGTATTATAATCACAACAATTCCACATTGAAGATTCAAATTGCTGTACGCTACGTACGATGGAGATTTTTGTTCATTATGTAATAAATGAACAATGAATTATAAAATGGTGTTAGGAAATCAGTCGTGTACAGAAGCGACAAGTTTTTAAATGCTGACAAAAGCAGTGCTGCACTTACAAATATGTGCAAGCCAGACATCGACTTCCTGTTTGCCGGAAAGTAGCGGACTTTGTGAACTTTGAACAAGCTTCCTCCGT
>Ga0123357_10005400_pt1 | contig 15298 bp, 7 predicted proteins | sample TergutEmb28metaG_FD_89873 | JGI IMG/M metagenome (GOLD analysis project Ga0123357, IMG submission 89873) | Embiratermes neotenicus P4 segment gut microbial communities from Petit-Saut dam, French Guiana - Emb289 P4 | ecosystem: Host-associated > Arthropoda: Insects > Digestive system > Gut ... | reverse complement strand
TAGATACATACATAAGTACATACATACATACATACGTACATACATACCTACACACATACATACATACATACATACATACATACATACGTACACACATACATACATACATACATACACACATACATACACACATGCATACACACATACATACATACATACATACATACATACATACATACATACTTACATACATACATACATACATACATACATACATACATATATACATACATACATACATACACACATACATACATACACATACATACATACATACACACACACATACATACATACATACATACATACACACACACACATACATACACATACATACATACATACACACACACATACATACATACATACATACATACACACACACACATACATACATACATACATACATACACACACATACATACATACATACACACACACATACATACAATACCTACAAGCTCAGTATCAAACAACTTTGGAAATGCTATTTACTAGCAATCAGACAAAAGTTTTTTACTGGAAAAACAACAGAAGCCATGCAATATAGTGTTATTACTTGATGATAAAATGAAAGGTTCCCTGTGCTTAATTAAGCATCAAGCTTTCAACCCATATGGTGGGGTGGGGGAATAACTGTACATATTTTTAACCTCGAAACACATGGAGATGAATAATGAACTTTGGGCCCTTGTCGCTTCACCCCCAGAACAAGATCTCCTCTACAAACTGGTGGAAGTCTGGGTGGTGAAAAACACCTTCTACATCTGCCAGGAACCTACGCCTAGCCCCGATTCTTCCGTCATCAACCCATAGGCTAGTCACTGTACCGATTCGCTGTCACATTTACCAGTGTTGCGGAATGTGGTCAAAATCACTACAAGGTTAATCGGATGTATTTTTTATTGCCACTTACATATCGAATTTTACGGGAGGGTAATTGACAGAGTGACTCGGGAAACATTCGTGTTAAGAGGCCGGGAACCATTTCCAAACACCTTAACGACGTTTGGCCACACAAGGAGACACATCTCGAGACGCCATATCCAGAGCAGTGCGTGACCCCCAACTCATATGTCGCTCACTGAATGCAATAGACGCACTATCCAAAAACTGCCCAGTCCAAGTTAATACTACGATTTAGATCAGAAATATAACAACTTAATCCGACAACAATGACATCTGGCGAGGTATTTTGCAACAAAAATTGTGTCGGTATTGCCCGATGTATTTGCTAAATTTTTGAGCTCAATCGTTGTACTAACTCCAAATGTAAGTTTTAGGATTGTGCAACTTTAGCATTCAGTGAGAGATATTATCCCGTGCGTTCCTCAGAGTTAAGCAGCCTGGTGTCTTTATTAAGACACTTTACTGCTGACGGTTCGAGCTCATCTATTCTCCGTTTGGTGTGTCCAGTGTGCCCAAGATCCGAAAGAAGGACATGGTTCACTCTTCAAGCGAATTGTGCACCTTCCTGTTCCATTATTGCCCTGACAGACACCATCCCACTTGGCCTGTATATATAGATCAAGAGCAGTCCTATCCACGGTGCCGTTGTTTGGATTTCGAACCTTGCACATCGGATGCTTGGCCTTCAGTACTCGGAGTTCCCCCTCCATTCCGCGTTGCCACGGGCGTCGTGCATGCCTGCAACATTATTAGTATGGATCTCTTTGGTCCGCAGCTCTTACCCTCCAGGCTTTCCAATAGAGAAAATACTGAAGCTTAACTCTACAACAAGCAGATTGGAAATTCCAGAGATACTCTCTTGTGAGCTCTGTTACTCTCTTAGTTTGGCAATCACTTGCTTCACTTTAGGCCACTTCCTGTTTTCCTGTTTCTCTTTCTTTTAAAATCCTCCTTTATTCTTCTTTTTCCTGCATTCTACTTCGTTGTATTGTCAACATAGTGAAAATAAATACAGAAGTATAAGAGACTGCCCACCGGGTTCCTTGCATCAGTAAGTTGTTTTATATCAAACCATAAATAAGACACAGCTACACATACTTCACATACAGTCAGTTCCGTAAAGAAGTACCGATACATTCCCACACTACATCAGCAGTCACAAGTTCAATACCACTACTTAACATCGCTCAATTAACGAAGTAACATGCAGTACAATATTTATTTATTCAACTCAACTTGTGGTATCTCAAAAAAATGTACTTTAACCCTTAACTCGCTAACGTGGAAAATATGGTGAGCTCCTAATAATGCCAGCAGATGGCAGATGGGATTTAACTCGGCGTTTTAAGGGTTAAGGTTGTCCGGTTTCAAGCCATGAAGACATAAAGGGAGAGTGGAGTTGAAAGTCCACTCACTCCTAAACCCGGCGCTAGATGGAGGCAGATTGTTGCCTCACAACTCGGCCAACTACCCCACGAAAAAGCCCCAAATACAGACTGAAAAGGAGGCTGGACAAGCGCCAGAACCGGACTGTAAAGTTTGGAAATGAACCCAGTGATGATTTTTGGGTCATCCAGTCCGTATCTGAGTCATTATAGCTACTGCGATCTCACTTCCGTATCGCCGAACAATCGAACAGACAATGTAAGCAACATAAAACCCAGCGCACACAAATGAAGGCTCTTCTGCTTTTGTAACTTCATGAAACGTTTCCATTTAAAGGATATCATAGTCTGATTACACTAATTTTAGGGAATTAAAATTAAGGAAATCGTAATTAAATTGCACCTGCAAGAAAACGTGAATACGAAAACTGATTAAAACACATAACCGAGCATTTCTTCTAGGTCATAACGATTCAACTCATCTTTACGTCAGGAGGGTCTAGCACAGAAATGTTCTTAGGCGAGTTAGCAAAACTGCGTAAAACGATCACTAGCTTCGTCCGTCCACATAGAAAAACTCTGCTCCCAGTGCACGGATTTCATGAAAACTTATATTTACGTATTTTTCAAAAGTATATCAAGAAAATTTAAATTTTTATGAAAATATGACACGAGTATAAGTTACTTTACGTGACGACCTATCTACATTTACAACAATTTCTTTCTCAATTCTAAAAAGAATAAAAAATATTACGGAAAAAAATTTGTAGAGAAAATCAAAACACACATTTTATGTGCAATAAATTTTCTTTTCACGAAAATGGTGCTAATTACGAGAAAGGGTGGAATCTTATGGTACAGCTAGAGAGGCCACAGACGAAAATACAGTATGTAGCATGCGGCTTGTGCTGGGCAACTAAGGCTACAGACACGCACAATCAAAATATGTGATAATTATTGTTTTTTCCAGGGCAACAATGGTTATGCGAACGCGCCTTGATATTAGGTTATATGTATATTGGCTGACTTGTAAAGATACAGTTATGTGTTGAAAAATAAAAAAGCAATATTTAGAAGTTTATTTTAGAACACCACAATCTGTGTTCCTGACTACTCATTAGCTCAAATTTACGCACTGAACACATAATTATAACTGTCAATGACGTTTATATGAAAGTCGTAGGCATTTTCACGGTATTTTCAAATGAACTGTCAAGTGCCTATTTACCCTGGTTTATCAATTATCGCCAAACAACCGGAAGCAAAATGTTTTACGCGGCGGTCACGTTGTTGCATTTTTGTTTACAGCAAGAACACTCAATCATAAATTTGACATCTTTCGAGCATATAGGTAAAGGTAAAGGTCGCACCGTGACCTACCATTTGCGGTACCAAGTTTAAGCTTGCAGAAAATTAGGGATCTTTTAAACCATAAACTCCGCATAAGATAGGGCTGGGTGGTAAAAGAAACTGCTAAAGAGCAGGAGTTGTGCTACGTACTCCCCAATGGACACGCAACCAGCCAACCGGATCTGACCGCCTACACAGCCACGGCACTACACCACAAGCGGCAAAAATAACACTAAGTCGTCAGATCCTGAGGATGGGCACAAGGTAGCCCGAAACATGTTGAGAAACTTATAAAGGAGAAATAAATATAATACTAAGTGACATCTAGTTGGTTTCTTATTCCACATTGCAAAAGAGCAATTTAATTTTCAAGAAACTCTTTTCTATACGTGCTCGCAGAGGTATGAAATTCATTCCCGAACTGGCAAAAATGTCAGTATGTTGCCATCACCTCAGTATTATCATCAAAATCCTTTCAAAGTTGGCCTCTCGTGCAAGCAGCACACAGCCTAATGAAATAAATAACAAGTAGTTATTTTATAGGGTCAGTCTACGAGCAAGACTTGAATCACGACGTTTAAGTAACAACCCGCTTTGTGGATGTCTTGAATTCTCTCTTTATTATTATCACTGATATAAGAAGTGCAACATCTTGCGTGTGCCTTCTCTATTACTCTCGCAAGGAATTTTGTTCATAGTTAGACTGTCCGGTATCCAAGCAATAATCTATTGCATGCTAATCACTCGGTTTATAGCGCTCATCTGAAACACGAACTTATATGTCTGAAGCCAATGTCGTGAGATATTTCTCTCCGAACTAATTTAGAAACGGGAACTAATATCATGCAAATCCTCTGTTATGTGAAACAAATTTTTCTCTCCAGATGTGTACAAATTAGATATCACCTGAACTGTATAGGTGGATTTAGCTAATTGCGTCAGAATGTATACACAACTATAAACAATCTTAAGAGAGAAATAAAATCTTCAGGCCTGGTGACGCACAATAGCAAGAAAAGCTATATGAAATTTGTAACACTGAATCTCTCAAAATAAAAACTCTTAGACAACATGCCTTCTCATCAGACCCAAGGGGTCTATTTGTACTACTACTGTTACTTATGCGGGGCACGCGGTGGCGCAGTTGGTTGAGGCACTGCGCTACATGTCGGAAGGTCGCGGGCTCGATTCCCGATGGTGTAATTGGAATTTTTTATTTGACACAATCCTTCCGCCCGCAATATGACCCTGGGGTTGACTCAGCTTCTAACAGAAATGAGTACCAGGAATATTTCCTGGGGGGTAAAGGCGGCTTTCATGTGCCGATTGTACTACTACTACGCTCTTATATTGACCGTGCAGTTACAACGACTATATTTACAATAGTACTGTACTCTTATACTGACGATACATGTACTACTTATGCACTTATAATAAAAATAACTGTACTACTACTGTACATTTATACTGACATCTGTTCTTCTACTGTGTTCTTATACTGACAGTATCAGTACCGAGAACGTAGGCTTATACTGACAATATCAGTACTGATAACGTAAACTTATACTAAAAATATCTGTATTGATAACGTACACTTATACTGACAACATCTGAAATAATTTCTAACACTTATACTGACAATATCTGTACTGATAACGTACACTTATACTGACAATATCTGCACTGATAACGTACACTTATACTGACAACATCTGTACTGATAACGTACACTTATACTGACAATTGCTGTAACTGATAACGTACACTTAAACTGACAATATCTGTACTGATAACGTACACTTATACTGACAACATCTGTACTGATCTGATAACGAACACTTATACTGACAATATCTCTACTGATAACGTAACTTATACTGACAACATCAGTACTGATAACGAACACTTATACTGACAATTTCTGCAACTGATAACGTACACTTCAACTGACAGTATATGTACTGAAAACGTACACTTATACTGACAATATCTTTACTGATAACGTACACTTACACTGACAATATATGTGCTGATAACGTAAACTTATACTGACAATATCTGTATTGATAACGTAAACTTATACTGACAATATCTGTACTGATAACGTACACTTATACTGACAATTTATGTAACTGATAACGTACACTTAAACTGACAATATCTGTACTGATGACGTAACTTATACTGACAATATCTGTACTGATAACGTAATTTATCCTGACAATATCTGTACTCCTACTGTGCTGTTTTACTGACAAAATCTGTACTGCTACCACAACAACTACTACCGTGCATTTATAAGAATAATATTTGCATTAATACTGTGCACTTATACTAGTAATAAGTATCTGTAATACCACCTTGTAAGTATGCTGACAACATCTGTACTACTAGTGAGTGCACTTATGATCATAATATTTACAACGAGAAAGAATAAACTTAAGAACATGGCACTCCGAAATTTTCCATCATTTTCGGTGTTAAACGAGTTATGCATCATGCTTGGAGGGCAAATTAATGACACTGAGACAGACGAACCACAGGCAGAAAGAAGGGTTCAGACATATGGACGTAGGTTAGCCAATAGTACTAAAGCATAACTGACAGAAAAATAGCAAGCTAAGATGTAGTCTAGATTATAGAGTAGGGGGTACATTGCGAGTGCTGACGTTCATAAAACAGTGATAATCCTTCCACAAAAGGAAAGGATTTCTCAACCAGTTGAGCAAGAGCTATCCTGAACCATGAAATAATACAAAAACAAGGCACAGTTTTCATGATAGTTTTATTTATAATCCTACAAATTTCGACTTAACAGCCATTTTCAGCTATAATATCAACATCGTAGCAAGTTTTGATGTTTTGCTGACCGTGCATCTCAGTATATTTATCTCAGTAATTAATCAACTTGATGCACAAACTTTTTGTTTTCAATAAGTTTATTTCATGCCTCTACATGTTTCGAGCAAATGTGCTCATTATCATCACACCTGTAGGTGGCCGTCTCGTGCACTAGACGGCCACCTATAGCTCTGATGATACCAGAGGTTGTGTAATATAATTTTGACCTCCTGATGATGAGCACATTTGCTCGAAACATGTAGAGGCATGAAATAAACTTATTGTAAAACAAAACGTTTGTGCATCAAGTTGGTTAGTTACTGAGATAAATCTTAGCAAGTTTCCAAAGACCATTAAAAATCAAGTAAAATAAAAATTGAGTAAAAGAAATGTGTGCGTAAAACATACCGACATAAAAGACGTAATCTCAGTCATCCAGTTGTGTTACAAAATTCGTGTAAAATCAAAACAAAACTCACCAGTCACGCACAAATCTGTTTAAAGAATGACACCCTTCAATGCTACATGTTTCGATTTCCAAGGAATCATCATCAGGCAATTTATACAAAACCTCTAAAACATACCAGTTCTACAAGTTTTTGCTACACTCCAGAACCTTGTGTTTCAAATTCCTGTATCTGCAACGTTGCGACCATTAATAATACAACAAACTTATTCTGAGTCAGCTTGGGGAACTGGTGTGTTTTTAAAGGTTTTTTTTTATGAATTCCCTGATGGTGGTTCCTTGGAAATTTAACATGTAACATTGTAGAGTGTCATTTATAAGCAGAGCAATGTTTGATGAGTTTCATTGTTGTTTTTGCGCCAACATCATAATATGATTACATACAATAGAATAATTAAAACATCCCTTTAAATAAAGTAATATTTTTAAACAATATAACAAAAATATACTAACCAGGTTCATTAACTGAAGGTAATTAATATTTTTTTGTCTGCATTCATAACAATATAGTTTATATGTTATATTTGTAACTTAGTTTTCATGTGCGACGTGATATGTAATGGGCTTCTTAAACTTCCTACTGTATTGATGGTAAACCTGAAGATGTTGTTAAGCCGAAACATGTAGTATTATAAATTGATATCTTAAAAAATATTGTTTTTTGTTATATAATTTAACTACTGTAAAGGTAACATTATATTACATAAATGCGTATATATGAATTTTTTAAAAGCTACTTGGGAAACTATTCCGTGCATAAGAAATACAAATTTGACACATTACAGACCTTGACAGTATTATGTCGCTGTGATGCAGCACGCCAAAACCAACACCTGACACACTTTCTGTTGGTGCGACTCAACTTCCTGCCTTTTCAACAGCTGAATCAAAACCCACGTCATTTGCTTTAACATTTACTTTCTAACGACACAAATAACAGTACACAGGACAGTTTTTTAACGTTTCATTTCTATTGATTATTGTATCTGTTTTCCAAACTCAGTTCTGAAAATCAGCTACCCGTTTCAGTACTCCCACTGCAATTTCAGTGGCAGTTCGCAAACGAATTTAATCAAATCAAAGTAAAACGAAACCAACCCAGTTCGTAAGTGACGACGACAAATTTCAGACGCAATTTCAGAGAATGCCACATTTAATCGAACTTCGGACATGAATATTATATTTGAAATTCTCCAAACTTAACTAACTCCACACAGCAGAGGCAACGTTCAATACCAAATAGTCTTTTGGCTTCTTAGGAATATTCTGACCATTTATGGAACCACAAGGCCGATTACCTCAGTCACAACAGCCCATTAGTGCACTCTTTCTGGAGGCAGATTAGTCCAGTCCATACCCATTCTGACTCTCTATTCTTCAATATCTATTTCAATATTATCTTCCCATCTAAACCCACGTTCTTCTAAGTCATCTTTATACATCAAATTTTCGCATCCAGTCTTTGTACACATTTTTCACATCTCTCCCGTGTGTTCTGCACGAGCCGACCATTGTACCCTATTTCATCTGATCCCCATTCATAACAGATGGCGAAGCATTCAATTTATGGAGATCTTCAGCAGAAAGTTTTCTACAGCCGCCTATTTGGTCATTATCCCCACCCCACCCTCCCGGCCACAGACACCTTCAGTCTATGCTCTTGTTGTACTGTGAGAAATCAAATTACTCGTATTATCTCACTCTTCTAGTACAAGTTTTAAGTTTTAAATCCTTTAAATTGTTTGATAAAACCGGCAGTGGAGAAATACGTTACGGAACTTCCTGTACTTCTATAAAAGTCCCAGTGGGGAGATTTTACTTCTGCCTGGTTACCCTTGGGATATCAGTCGGAGGGGTTACCTATCTCAAAGAGTAGACAGATACGAGGCTTGTAACTATGTTTCAGTATCCGGTTCTTCTTACGTCTTTTCTACTCTTTGCTCTATTTTCTTCATGACGCAAATTTCTTGTGCGTCTGACTTCGTCTTTTACGTAATTCTCAAATGTACATACACTACGGACTGTAGTATTCTTGTACGAGTTTCCTTACATTGCAGTTACCTAAACTATAACACCTTGTAGTTTAGTATACAGGAATGTATGTGTCAAGGGAGGTTACTGCCTCCTTCTGCCCTAACGAAGAAGGCAGTAGAATCCTCCCACACGCTGGTGTCCATAAATCAGTCCACACGACCCCACTTCCCAAAATGAAATAACACTGACCAGCATCTCCCATTCAAATATTCTCTAATTACCACAGTAATTAATTATTACTGTACATATCGATATAACGCAGACTATTGGCACAGGAGCTGTAATTTATTGCTGTTCACAGTGCTTACGCAATTATTTATGTGTGTCACAACAGCCCAGTACGGACATATGCCGACTCATGGTTGAGGTATATAGATCACATACAATTAGATACAAACATACACACAAACACACACAGTAGGGCTCCTCTGAAAGTGTGATCATCCCATCGACGAAGCCGCTACCTGCATAGCACACAACAAACACAAGAGACGAACATCCATGCACTCAGATGGATTCGAACCCGCGATCCCAGCAATCAAGTGGCCGCAGACCTACACCATTGATCGCACGGGCACCGGGATCAGCCACTTATTACTTACCTCTTCATACAATATTGTGTCTACTATTTACCTCCTATTTTAACATGAAAATTTTTCACTTTCCTACAGTGTACATTTGGGTATTTGTATGATACATAGAAGAAAACGCAAGTACTTCCCGAAATAGCATTAACATACTGGTCACTGTCATGGAGACGTGGTTTCTTTTGCGAGGTAGCTCAGTCTCGAAGTGCTTCATCATATTCATGCCGCACTGCCTGTGAAAAAAACTCGTTGCATGCACAAGTCAGCGTCTCCCACTGCTGTTACGAAAAGGAGCGATGCGGTAACTTATCGCGCCCCCTAGTGGAATCTGACTGTCGGGTTGCAATTTCCCTTTTTTGTTTCGCCTGCCGTCATTCTGGAAGCCACATATCAAGTTATCGGATGTCTCATTTACATACCCGATTTCTCTGTTTACAGCTCCGTTACAAGGCAGGGCAGTCATTAAGATACTGCTAACATGTTCGATACCAGAAGCGAGTTATGATGTAGAAGGAAGAATGGTGCATAGTAAGACAATGTTGCTATTTCTGGTTCCGGTCTGTTTCGTTAAAACCTTATTCTGTGCCCATCTGCATGGCGATTTTAGTGCTAAATTGAACTGGAACTGGAACTGGAAAATGTGGGTCCCAAGTTGAGCGTTATAGTGTCACAGATGATATTCATTAGAGGGTTAGCGGAAGACTCTTCAGTGCAATAACGTGACTGTGGATCAGACTTCCTTGTCAAATTTCTGAGGGAATTCGAATGTTCGTCTTCAGTCTCTTAACAAGTAAGAACGGTGCATATAAATAGCATAGACATTTCTTCACATATGCATTCGTACCCCTATTAGGATCATCCAATTAACACGAACTACCCAGTTTCTGTAATTCAAATTTTACACCGTAATTTTGCAAGAAACATGTGCACGTGTTTACGAGAGAGTGATGATAAGTCCTTAGCCCGACCTACTTCCCATGTCGTAGGACGGAATCTATAGTGTCGTTGGAAAGAGGGGTTTGTTCATGTGCCGAATTGTAAGTCTTTTCTTGTTACAGAGGCTGAAAGGAAGCACGTCAGGCGACCCACGCGATTTCAACACCATGGAGACGCGAGATGTTATCAAGTTTTTTTTTTCCCCTGCAAGGCAAGGCCCCGAAGGAAATTCAGACCATTCTGATAGAAACATTATGGGAATATGCACCATCGTATGCCACCGTCAAAAACTGCGTAGTCCAGTTTAAACGTGGTGATTTTTCCACCTGTGATACTCCTCGTCCTAGATGACCCAAAACAGTACCCATCCCGGCGATTATTGAGAAATTCGCGAGTTAATCTTGGAAGACCGCCGGATTTCGGCTAAATCAATAGCTGAGCAACCGGGCATCTCACGTCAGCGGGTTGGGTCCATCATTCATAAAGATTTGGACATGCGAAAGCTCTCCGCGAAGTGGGTCCCGAAATGCCTGAACGCGGATTAAAAACGTAAACGGTGCCAGTCATCTGAGCAATATTTGTATTTTTTTCGGCGCGATCCAAATGATTTCCTGTCGTAATTGGTTACCATGGATGAAACATGGTTATATGACTATGTCATGGAAACAAAGAAACAATCAATGGATTGAAGGCATAGCGGTTCACCCCGCCCCAAAAAATTCCGAGTGTCAAAATCCGCTGGAAAATTTCCCGCTTCGATTCCATTTTTTTGGGTGTCAAGACGGCGTCCTCTTCATTGATTATGTTCCAAAGGGCCAAACTATCAACGCGGAGTATTAGTCATTTCTGCTAATGCAAGTGAAGGACATTTTGAAGGAGAAACTCCGCGGGAAGTTCACCAAGGGAGTCTTGTTCTTGCACGACAATGTCCCGGCTCACCGGGCACTTGCAACCCAGAAGAAAATGGCCTACCTGGGCTTACAATGTCTTGACAAACCACCTTTTTCTCCGGATCTGGCCCCGTCGGACTACTAACTCTACCCCGTACTGAAAAGACAATTGAAAGATCACCATTTTTCGTCCGACGCGGAGGTCATTGCTACCGGGGAGACCTGGTTGGACGGACAATATTCTGATTTTTTTTGAGTAGCTTGCAAAAGTTAAAGCAACGAGCTAAGATGTGTATTGGATTTCTTGGGGAATATGTTGAATAAATCCAGATTTTGGTCACTGTAGCTTGTTTCCTTCCTGGTCGGGCTAAGGACTTATCAGTACCCCCTCGTAGACTTAAAACATTCACGTTCCTCTGATATAATGACTGGGGTTCGCATCACATTTATCACTCTTACAAATTTAACAGCAAATCTGACGTACCTGTTGCCAAGGAGCACAACAAACTCCACCCACCCGAAACCCTTTCAACAGTTTTGTTTGTTTGAATGCGTGCGAGTAGAGTGTCACCAGGGCTATAAATAGACACAACCATAAACACGAAAACTCAACATCACTGCTGCTTCTTTCGAACTGAGACCAGGATCTGTTCAACGCTCAAGTTTACACCTCCCAATTCTAAGAGTACCTTCTTTACTTTCCACGAGCAAGTTTGTGGCCAGATCTGGTTCAGAATTGGTTTCGATTTGAGAGTTGCCAGATATCTGGCGCGGCTTATTCGAACAGAAGATCGGCCAAATTCACTGACTCTACCTACATCGAAAAATGCAAGTAAAACAGGGACGAACCTGAATAAACAATCAACTTCTTGTGTTCAGAGCTCGCGATTTAATTTTCGAAAGTTCCTGTGCCTGTAGTTACGATAAAAATATCAAAGTTTTATGGAATAACACTTAAAATACAACAACGTGAAGATTGTAATAAAAAAGTTCTTGGGGTTAAAATTGGTAGTGAATTTCAGTATTTGACTTGTGTTTTAGATTAAATTTTACGTTTTTTTGCACCATAAATTACATATTTAATCTACAAATCATTAAACAAATCAGTATTACTGTCTTCACAACGTACGTGTACACAGAATTTGCCGTTTGAGTCGTTTGTGGTTTCCAAATAGGTGCTACACATTTTGAGTATCTTCCATAACTGTTACAAATTTTAGTGCAGCTTCATTCCCCGACAAGCGCCATTGCAGTAATCGCCGCATCTCCACCATCGCTGCCACTGTCCCAGCCCCTTGGCCAGCTCAACCCGTTCAACAAATTGCATTGCTGCCAACCAAAACGCGCCTTCTTCATAACAGCTCATATACAATAAATCTAAGCTGTTTGTTTATGTGTATTAAATCCACATTATGCGACTCGTGTAATGCCTGTATTGCACCAGTATTGTCAGCTCCTTAGTTCAAGTCAAATACGTAATCACTAACGCAGGCACTATTTCAGTCCCACACAATCGCCACAATTACGTTTTTATTAAAAGGTAACTTAATCCATGTTTGGACTTCGTGTTGTCACTTTCAGGAAAATTAAGCTACGAAAATTAAAAGCATACAAAGCTTAAGTGCTAAGTTTTCTTGCGACCCAATAAATACTCTCAATTTAAGTAAGTTTAATTTTTTTAATTTAAAATAAATGTATACATCACACTAGGATTAATAAATGTTGTGCTATATATTATATGGCACATCCCGCAATATAAAAACACCCGTTAAAGGACCAGTGAGAGACTCCGCTTGTCTTTTGGACACGGCATCATGCACGCTGTTGCTTTTGGGGCCTGTAGACTGGTACAGTATGTATAGGAAGAACATGCTACCATTGCCATGAACACGGAAACAATAGGTTAACTCGAAACACTTTTAGTCACCTGCCAGACTAAGCATTGTAACGAAAAACCCCGAATTCTAAATTTCTACCGTCCTGAAAACTTCAGTAATATGTCATGAATTATTCAGCCCATCAAAACGACTTATGTCCTCGAACTGTCTGGATAGCGGATATTGGGGAGGTTCCAAATTCGAAAATAGGGGTAGCAATTCAGTTCCTCCAAGCGTGAGTTTCTTGCGTAAATGTGAAGTGTATCGTGTCCCAGCGGAAGTAATCCCGTAATATAGCGTAACGAATCACAACAGTGTGGTGGAAGGAAAGTTCGCTTCGAAAATCCGCGCCACACACGAGCTGAAGCTGAGATGGCCGGCACTTCGAAAGAGCAAACCCTAGATTCTGTGTTTGTAATTAGTAATTATAAGCGACTGGCTGATCCCGGTGGCCTTGTGGTCAAAGACGTAGCTCTGCGTTCCCCCTCGATTGCTGGGTTCGCGGATTCGCAACAACCTGAGGGCAAGGATGTTCGTCTGTTGTGTTTGTTGAGCTTTGTGTAGGTAGCGGCCTGTGAGACGGCCTGATTACTCGTTCGGATGAGTCCTACCGCCGTGTATGTCTAATTGTGAGTGATCTAGAAACCTTAACAGGGAGGTGGCCTAGGCGTGATTTGGGCTGTAACGCCACAAAAAATAGGGGGCCAATTGTGTTGGTCGTCCGACGTGCAGTTCCTGTCTGCCCAAGAGTGGCTATGCACAGTCGCTCACGGTCTTCAAGGTTGTATTCAGATCACAACGACCTTGACAGCCGCTGATGTCACCACACAGCTAACAGGCTGATTATCTTCGGGACTAGATCTTACGTAATTTAATGACACAGTTTCAGCTGAATTTTTTAGTAGCTAGAGTAAGAAAGGACGATTATCAGTGGTCAGTACTATCTGTAAGGAGACAGTCGTAGTGTCTTTCAAGGTGGTATACGGCAATGGATAGCGAGAGAGAAGAAAAGAGAGAAAATAACACCCCAAACGTCACTCAGGATAGCTCATAACCCGACTGAGATTTGAACCATGTACATAGCGAATAAAAGTCCATACGTTACCACTATAACACGTTGTTCGATTCTGATCCCACACGTTCCTGATTATATGGAAACCAATAAAGGCTTAGTCGTGTCAGTACATAGAAGTAGCATCAGAAAACAAAACGCAGCACATGGTGCAAATTACGTAAATAAAAAAATGCATAGACCTGGAGTCGTCCTCTCAAAGCGAATGTACCCAGAAAGGTATCACATAGCGCCGCCTTAAAATTGAAATGCTGAATAGAAGCAACTCTTTGTCAGCGAAAGAACTTACAAATATAGTTGAAAGCATTACGTGTGAATAGTACGCAGACGAAAGAATTCTAATAATGCAGTCAGTTACGAATCGACTGTATTATGGTTTATGAGTAGCCGTCATATTTAAGTGTTCGTATAGGAATAGCGAAAATTAAGTCTAATTAATTTTGTTTAAAATACATTGAACGTATTCTGTAATACCATAATAGCTGCATTAATGTGTGCGCATTTCGTAAGTATAAGCCTTTAAAACCTAGTGTTTGGTAAACACATCACCAGGTCTTACAATAGAAAACGTGCATTATACCCGCAAAATATGTGCACGTGAATTGTGTGACACCAACAACAAAAATCAGATAATTTTGATGAGAAGAATGACATGCTTTGGTCTTTTAATGGAGAAGGAGAGTGTTTACAGAACGGCAATAATTGAATGTCTGAATATAATTTAGGTTAAATTCAATTTTCAGAGAGTTACTGAACTTTGAAAAATAAAAGACCAACTTGAAGTCACCTGCTATTTTATTCCACTTCTTATGTGCTCAACATGTTTCAGACATTAATATATCCATCATCAGGAGCTTGCGACTATTCTGTTGAATTACCACATTGGTCGTATTGTTCTTGGTCCGATGTGTGTTGGAGTTTCGGTGTGGTTGGGTTGGAGTGGTATCCGTG
>Ga0123357_10005399_pt1 | contig 15299 bp, 9 predicted proteins | sample TergutEmb28metaG_FD_89873 | JGI IMG/M metagenome (GOLD analysis project Ga0123357, IMG submission 89873) | Embiratermes neotenicus P4 segment gut microbial communities from Petit-Saut dam, French Guiana - Emb289 P4 | ecosystem: Host-associated > Arthropoda: Insects > Digestive system > Gut ... | reverse complement strand
ATATCACCACTCACATCATCGAGACAACGTAACCGCGCCTCATGGGCGTCCCAACCTCAGAAGTCGGTTACACTTCTGCCATGCCCAGGAGGGAAGACCACGAAGTCCACAAGGACATGTGGGAACATTGGGGAAAAAAAAATTCCTCATCTCTGAACTGCAACGGAGTCGGAATGCGAGCTGTGTGCAGGTGTGCCGTACCAAGAATTACTGAGGCCTCACATCAAGTAGTAACAGACGTAAGGAAGATAAGAAGCTTCGTCGAACATATAAAGCTCTCGCCCATATGTAAGTAGGCAATATGTAGAATTAAAAATTGTTCCGATTGCCTAAAGTCGTTTTTAGTAACTGGAATTTTACATGGTCTAAAATGAATCGGGATGTATCAGTTGAGACGTACATGAGGATGTTACAAACGACAGACTGATATCGATACAAGTGCATAGGTCGGTCAGTTCAGAACACGTGTTAGTGAATCTCGGTACGTTCATTACGACTAGGCTGATTCACAGTCTTGCCGTTAGATGTCAGCTCAAACAACGACAATGCCAGGTTAAAACCGCTACTGCGCTTCATGTCGACGCAGTTAAGCAAACTTGGCCGTGGCTAGTATTTTGATGAGTTACCGCGTATATCATTCCTGTTGGTAAGAATTTTTTTCCTTTCATCTGGAACGTAATGTCGTGCTGCTGGTGACGCCTGTAGCTTTTTGGTGTACTGTGAGGAACGAATCGTCTCGATATTGTATTCACAATTTTTGTGGATTAATTGATATTATTGTTAATATCTTAAATAGTTATCAGACAAGTGCAACAGCCTAAATGTTCTAAAATAAAACGGGATGACTTTACTCAAGGTATTATTGTTCCTGTCGTTACAATTGCCGGTGCGGTACACGTTATATTTTCCCCACAGTGTTCGTTTGCCTCCGTTATCTCCTGTTGTTCCTGGTGTCTTGGCCTGCAATGCTTATTTCCTTATGTTTTGAGGCACGAAAAGCCACTGTTAACTTCGTCATGTCCATCTGTCTGCACTGAACTCGGATCCCACTGGAAGGATTTCCATAATATTTGATATTTTAGTATTTTTCGAAAATGTGTCGCAAAAATAGTTTCTCATTAAATTCTGACAAGAATAACGGGTACTTTACATGAAGACCAATATATATTTTTGATTATCTCTCTCTCACTTCCTCTGACAATGAGAAATGTTTCCGGCAAATGTTGTAGAGGAAATCAAACCGCACATTTTACATTCAATAACTCCTTTTCGAAAATTGTTCCTTTTAAGAGATAAAGTGGAAACATATTGTAAAGCCGGGCAGGCCACAGACAACAATTTGGTGCAGCGGCATTACATGCTGGATACTTAAGTCTATAAATAAAGAGTTAGAATAGTCGACACTTATTGCTTTTCCACTGCAACAATGGTTGAACGAAAGCGCCGCAATGTTACGTACTTTGTCTTGTTTCTCACTGTGGCCTCTCGTCTTTTTCCTGAGCAGGGTCAGAAAGCAAGTGTGACGCGTATGCATTACTGAGGTTGGAGGGACCTACTTCCTCCTTTATAGCTGATTGACAAATACCACCGAGTTACAAAGGCGTTCCCCGTCTTTCCTTGCAGCCCAAAAACGCGTCAGTATTTGCTGAGGAATGACGATAATTCCAACTTCAATCGGCTATTTTTGCTGCTCTTTCTGAGGGGTTTGTTCGCAGGCGCCTCTCGACACAAGCTCGGTTGCTGTGAAGTTTACTGTGTGTGGGAGATGGGTGAGAAATAACCTGAGCTTTAACGGTCACTAGTAAACATGATAATTTTTGAAAACATAGAGTACACGTTTGCCTGCGTAGGACGATAATTACTTGATTTAAGAAGATATCGTGCTTTGTATCCAGACTACATAATTGTCAATAATATTAACTCTGAGTACAGGCATTTATAAAATATATTTAGTGTGTACATATATTGGATATTTATAATTCTCAAAATACGAAGTACAGCGTTATCAGTATAGTGCCTAAACTATGGGCTGGACAGCCGAGGAATCTCCTTGATAATTATTGTTACTTCGAAACCAAATAACGTAGTTTACATGGTGACTATGCTACAAGATTGACGATTGCAGGTTCGGTTCGCGGTATGAGCAAAGGAATATTTTCTTCAGAACACTCAAAGAGGATCTAGGGCCTACCCACCCTCCCATTCATTGGGTACAGTTGAAAGAATATTTCCCGTAGAAATGAGACCGAAGAGAGAATTTGACTTCACACCTACACCCGGTAACGATGACAAGAGTGATTGCAGTTATATTTATACAACCCACGAATGCATTAATGACGTGGACAGGGTCAAATTTAATTTAATTTATCTTGTTAAATTGCATGTTAAGTGACTGCTAGTAAAAATCAATTTAAGTGAAGTCGCCTTGTTAAGATGACGAAGTTGTCTAACGTATGACAGCATGTGAGGAAGTAGAAATACAGCTCCATTCCTCTTAACCTCAACACCAGATAGGATGAGTTGTCAGCAGCACATCCCATACGCTTTGCACTGAGGGAAAGATTTACTGTTATACACTGAATGGGGGCTCCGTAGGTCCCAAAATCTTTATAGATCATTTGAAATAGACAAACGTCACTCTTCTCGACGAGAATCGAACCAAGATTCCTCGGTTGTCAAATCCACAGCGAGCACACTACTTCGTTTTAATAGAGCAAGAGGTTAATTGAGCCACAGCACGAAACTGAAAACCAAATAACACCGTACCGGCTGTTTGGTTAAAGCGGGTTTTTTTGTTCACTTTGAATGTTCCCTTTGGATAAATCACTAAACCTATCGGTGTAAACAGTCCATTCATCAAAAGTGATCATCCAGGATGAAAGAGGAATTTCGCCGCATTCGGATGGCTCGCTCCCAGTTAGGAAGGGTAGCTGTGACAATACTAAACCAGCAGTCTCCGCAGGCAACAAGAAATGGTTCAGCTTAGGGGTTTGGCGAAGGGTTTTTAAGTCCACGCCGTAAGAAAAAGACATGATCCAAACATTACACGTGGCATCGGCCTTAAAGAGGTACTTTGGGAAGACCAAGGCAATGGAAAATGGTAAACAAATACGGAACGTGGCTTAAAGAATTACAAGGTTATGAAATTCACTGGAAAAATTTGGTTCAGAATAAGGAAACGCAGCAGGGAACGAAATTTTGGGTTCATAAAGCGCGGGAAATTTCTTGACTAAATAAGGGACTACTAGTTCATCAAGGAGAACTGCCTTCCATGACGTCAGTTCATCAGTTAGATCTATTCTTAAATTAGCAGTTCTACTGATGTGTGAGGAATTAAAAGGTATGAAGTAACTATTGGCAAAGATTTCTTTAACCATTAACCTACTTAAAAATTGCTTTAGCAACTAACTAGCTGAAAGTCATCAGCCTTGCAGTAACCAAATGAAAAGTTCCTCCCAATCAGAACAAAAGTGCTGTTTGATTCGACTCTGAACAACTTCCAAACTGTTTATACAATCACTGTGTCCCGGTGGTAAAACCGTTGGGGATTGGCGCTAACCAACCACGTCCTTCTAGTGCCGGGGCCGAGTATGAGTAGTACTATAGGTGACCTGTGCCGCCACTCAGTGCCTGACTGGCATGCAACGGGACAGCTTTTCCTTTCTTATTCAGTCACCCTACACCTAAGACTAAAGTGAATATTATTCATTAATTTACAAGCTAGTATGCACATAAACATATATACATACATATACATATGTATATATATATATAGAGAGAGAGAGAGAAATAGAGAGATAGAGAGAGACAGAGAGAGAGAGAAAGAGAGAGAAAGCTACGCTTACGACACCCCCAGTTCGCCTTAACGTCATCAAAAATTGTTCTATAGTTTATATACCAATCATCACCTTTTTAAGCCAGTACGTTACCTCATTTTCATCCTTTATTTTTCATCTGACGTTTCTAATTCCAAAGACTGCTGTTTGGAAGCTATAAAGGAAGACGAATACCCTAGGGTTCTTCATTGTTTTATCCAGGCCACTGAAGAAAATCTGCCAGAGTGGCGGACATCAGTCAACATCCCTTCCAATACATAATGTAAAGCTACACTAACTGCTCGATATTGCCTAACACATACAGTTGAAAGAGTATGGCAATGGTAAGGAGTTACGTGTAGAATACACACAGTCAAACACAACTATACAGTTGTGTTTGACTGTGTGTATTCTACACGTAACTCCTTACCATTTTATAAAAAGCACAACGAGAATGACGCACATCAGAATTAAGAGTATGGCAAATTGTAGTTATTTTAATTATATTAATGATAATTATCAGTTAATCCAACTTCATTGTTTAAACTAAAGAAATAAAGAGAAAAATATGTTTATGTGTCATAACACAACCAGATGCAGTGATTAAATACAGCAATCCTTTTTAGTATTATCCAATGTTTATTTCAAAATAAAACAGCTACTGATTTTAAAATAAATTTCAACCCTACTTTTATTTTATTAAAATTCGGTAAGAAATTTGTGTATATTTGTATGTAATTTGGAATTTAATAATTGTCGACGCTGTTGTAGTATTAAATAGACAAATAGCTTTAGGATACTGGATTTTAGGATTTCTTGGTGAATGTCACTCATATGTTTTATGTGTTGACAGTGATGTTTCTCAGAAATAGGTTACCCCCATTTTAGGACTGAATAAATTGCATCCAACAGTACCGTTTCGCTATTTCACTTTGCCCGCGCCACGGACTGTCCTGTCTCCCTTACCCACTATTCTGACTGGCCATATTCCTTGCAACATGCCCGCATAATCTACCCACATACCACCTTCCACAAATAAGCCAACCTTCTACTGAGACATGTCTCCTTCAATCCCCAAGATGAAAGCAGCTTATTTCTCCGAAAACTTAATATAAACCTAAAATCCTGCACTTCATATAAACCCAGAAAAACATAATCGGGTTCTAAACTCTGTACCAAGCAGTATAAATGCATGTATCATAACAGAGAGCTAAACGGTTAACAGATTTATACAGTAGGCCTACAGATCTGAATTTACAATATTCGAAGTACGTGTAAATCTAATGCAGGTTTCAAAAAATATATTTTTAATAAAATCCCCTCTTCATGTAATTTTAATTCAAAGCAGTGTACAGTAGCGATAAGGTAATTCGTCCAAAACTATTCTCAAAGACTTATAGTTATAACCAATAAACAATCATACACATTCGTGTCAATCTCCCACTGTTCAGAACAGCATGTGTCCTGTGTGAATTACACAGTGCGCCTACTAAGTTTTAGGACTGATTGTGCAGAGCGAATACTACGCACTCCATCAGGTGGTCACCCACAGAAACGCGTAGGAACAAATTTCGCCACGTTGTGTGCTTAGTGTCGTATGAATGAATTGAGCAGTATTTGTGATTTGTGGCGTGAAACGAAGCTGTGTGTGAAAACTTCGTCATGGTTTTGAGTATGGAGCAAGGATTAGCAATAAAGTTCTGTTTTAAAGCTGGAAAAAGTGCAACGGAAACTCTCCAAATGGTAAATGCAGCTTATGGGGACCAAGCACTATCCCGTTCGAATGTTTTCCGATGGTATGGACGATTTCGTGATGGACGAGAAGACCCTGAAGACGACTCCAGGAGTGGTCGGCCTACAGAGTGTCGCAATGACAACAATGTCGAGAAGATTTCTCAGGTGTTGTTTCAAAACCGTCACCTTTCGCTAAGAACGCTAGCAGACGAGGTGAACATTAGCAAGGACACAGTGAGAAAGACTGTAGTTGTAGATTTGCAAAAACAGAAGATCTGTTCGCGCTTTGTTCCACACTATTTGACTCCAGAGCAGAAAGCCCGCAGAATTGCAGCTTGCCAAGATTTGACTGCCACAGCAGACAGTGATCCTGACTTTTTTAAGAAAATTGTAACTGGCGATGAGACGTGGTGTTTTGCTTATGATCCGACCACTAAACGTCAATCCGCTGCGTGGGTCGGATAAACATCGCCACGGCCGAAAAAAATACGATTTCAGAAGTCTCGTGTGAAGACCATGTTGGTGATTTTCTTCGATTGGCAAGGCGTAATCCACAAATAATTTGTGCCGGAGGGTGAAACTATCAATGCAGTGTACTACAAAAGAGTAATGGAAAGGCTCCTAAACAGAATTCGGCGTGTTAGACCGGGCACGTGTGAATCTGGTGACTGGTTCCTTTTACACTACAACGCCCCGTCCCACAACGCGACAATAATCAAGCAGGTTTTGGCCCAACGAAAAGTGACTGTGTTCAACTACCCTCTGTATTCGCCAGATTTAGTACTTGCTGATTACTTTCTGTTCCCAAAAGTGAAATCCCACTGGAAGGGGCGCCTCTTTGACTCGATTTCGGACATCCAGAAAGCCGTGACAAGCACATCAAACACCATTGCAAAGGACGACTTCTACAAAGGCATCCAGAAACTGTAGGACCGTGCAAATCTGTGTGACAGTTACAAAGGTTCTATGTCGAAAACTAAACAATAAAAGTGTCATTTCTTTCACGCAAATACTTTTTATAATGCCAGTCCTGAAACTTAGTAGACGCACTGTGTATGCCACGTGGTTGTCATTGTGCCATTCTCATTCAAAACAAGGATCATCGCTTTCGACTTTCAGGGAACGTGCTGCGATATGTAGTGCTTGCTCTCATACAAATTAAAACAGATGTTTATTCAAAAGCGTTTTGTGCTCCTAGCTTTACAGCCACGAAGTACAGACGAAACTTCAAGATATGGTAAATTTAGGATCTAAAAGCGCTCAACAAGATTTTCACTTCTCGCATCTAAACGGCATCTCTTTGATGTAAATACACGTACAGTAGGTTAGAACAACGACCGCATGTCAGTGTGCGTGCGTATATCACAGCTACGCTGGTATTTCACGGGCCACATATTGCCCTCCAAACAAATCAGCATAGAGAGAAACCATGCCTGAAAGTTGATAGTCGCTCAGCTATCCCACAACTGTGTGGACAGCTGATCACCACCGTTGACAAGGCCAATTAATCTAGTCAGTACAGTCGTCGTAAAAACTATTTTAATCTTATCATCCTACCTACTATTTAGCCGATCCCAGTGGCCGCGCGTTCTGAGGCGTGGGTCTGCAGTCTGCTAAGATTGTGGGTCGAATCCCACCGGGGGCGTGGATGTCTGTCTCTTGTGAGTGTTATGTGTTGTCAGGTAGAGGTTTCTGCGTCGGGCTGATCAGTCGTCCAGAGGAGTCCTACCGACTGTAGTGCGTCGTTGTGTGTGATCTAGAAATCTCATGAATGAGGAGGCCTTGGCCCACTGGGGGCTGTCGCACCAAAAACAAAAAAAAAATTCTAAGATTTGGATTACCAAGTGGCCTTCTCCCTTCACGTTTTACGAGAAAAGTGGTTGTCCATGTGTATATGTCATCGCTCTCATCGTTTTTCACATCCAACAGCTCTACCGATTTACAATTTTTGGTCACGCTTTGTAATGAGGCACACAACAATAAGAAAATATAACAATGCGATATGAGATACTGTCAGCCCTAACAATGACTGTAATTTTACCCTAACAGACACGTGTCGAAAACCACGTGATATGTTCAGATGTAGCACAAGCATGTTACATGTGTCCTGGTCTTTCTTTTTAAAAATCCAGGACACAGAGATAAAAATGCGTATAGAATATGAACTGAAAATTATTATGGAAAATTACCCTTGGGATACTAAGGGAAAGAGGGTGCGAACTCTCACAACATATTTAAAAACTGGGTAAGGCGATGTGGACTAAGTTTCACTAGCTCAGTAGCAGGCTCTGATGAACACCGTAATTAACCTTCGGTTTCCACAGTAGGCGGATTCTTTCTTGAAGAACTGAGAAATTGTACCTTCTAAGACAGCGGCATAATTCAAGGAGCTAATTAAATGTAGACTGTAAGTTAATTCCGTCGCGTAGGTTTGTTAGTCAGTTGGATGTATATTGCGTTTGAATTATATGTTAGTTTTGTTTTGAATCGTAGCTGGTTTGACGGTACGGAAAATACTTTGACTCAGGTCCGGTACTGGCTTAGACCAGGGGTGCCTAAACCGTAGCTCTTGGCAACAATTTGCTTGTGACAGTGTTACACTTGCCACGGAGATAATGAAATGACAACACGTCTTTTAAACCTAACAAGGTGACGTAGTATACAAAGCAATTTTGAAAACTTAAGCGCTGTTCGTTTATGGAGACGCACAATACATGACTAATCCACGACGTATAAATGTGCTATCAACCGGGATATCCTAGCCTACAGTGTAAAGTGCATTTTAAAATAACTTTCCCTACTATTATCGGTACATTTTATACACACGATATATACAAATATACAAAGGCAATGTGGCACACGTAATTACACATATGCCTACCTATTCGATCTTTAATCTGTGTCTTGAATTTCATTTCTCACACATTCATACCAAATTTTGATGAAGTTTCAGGCGCCATATGCCAGTTTGAGCAGTTCTGGCCTCTATTAGGCGCAAAAAAACACCAGAACCGTCAGAACCGTCGTCGGTCCGAGACTGGAATCCTGGACTTCCCTACCACGAAGCACAATTACTGACAGCTCACCAACAATATCAATTTACTTCGACAAGTTTATGTTTCGAGGATCAATCAGGAGAACAGCCGAGGATTCCTTACTTCTGGGATTTAATGCCGCTTCACTTGACAGTCAGCTCCTGACGTTTCAAGGCAACATGACGCCCTCATCTTATTGTCCAACAAACACCGTCATATCCCACAAGAAGCTAATCTTCAAATTTCTCACATTTTATGAAGCTTAATCCTGCGATCTCCAGTAGCTATTCCGTATGGCCATTCTGTTTTGTTTACCTGTAACAATGCAAACTGTTCGAACTTGGATCTTCTTTAACATCGCCTTGTCCATGCATTAAAATACTTAAGTGTGGGTACTGTCGCGGGTAATGTCAATATCTTATTTTGACCAAATATTGTAACTTATTACTGACCACACAGGGCGAACGTGGACGACAGTCAATTGCAACGCGTCTATGAAAATAAAACTGTATAGACTGTGTAAATCCCGATGGTTTGTAATTCCAGACCCCACAATTAAGATACATTATTGTACAGAATAATACCAAAACATGGCAACGCACCTATTCATAGTTCGCGAACTGAAAACGTACGTTTAATAACCACTTGTTTACAGCATGTTGGAAATAATGAAAACAGAGAACCGAAACAGCTGGGAATTGTCCGCAGCAATTATCGACAGAAATGAGGCGTATCCTGTATCTAAGGCAGGTACTGAAACGGGTGCATCAAAAATCAATGGTGTTCCTGTATTGTGCCAAGTCCAATAACGGACTTCGCTACTGTTTGTTGGTTACGTATGGCACGATCTTTTATAAAAACAGTAGGGCCACGCCCCAGTTAACATCCTCCCCACCCAACATTTTCTATTGCTTCATAGACAGTAGACACTGTACTAAATCATCATTATTGTATTCCTGAACCCTCCAACAGGTCGGTCCATTTTCGCTCTCCCCCTTGCTAGCCTGCCAGCATGGATTCTCTAGTCCTCTCTCTGGAATTGTCTTCATAATGTAAGAGGAAACAGACGCGGGGTCCAGCAGAATGTTCCTACACATCAGCAAATCCCACTTGCCTCAACCAAACCCCAGATATTCATGTCTGCAGTCGAAACAGAACACACAGACTGGGTAATCGTAGCTCACTGATGAGGTAACGAACAGCACGATTTGTTGAAGTTTTGTTTCATCTGAAATGTGACGCCATGTAATCTGACGATCGAAACAGCTGGTTTCTACGGATGTTCATCTATTTATACAAGATCATTGGAAGTTACATTCAAGAAAACGGCATCTTCGCACTGTCGCGAGACCCTCAAGTACCGGGCAGCATTCCATTGTCTTCAGGCCTATTATTGCAAGCTGTTGTCAATTGCTAAGGATTTGTTGCGTTGGGATTTCTTTGTTAAGAAACAGGAAATTCAGCTGTTCTCAGCACATGGACCTTGAATTTATGTGCATTTATTAAATTCAGCATATCTTCGTGGAAAGATGAACGTTCTGTCAGTTACAAGCAAAGATTATGGCATGTCAGATGAATTTCCGACTTAATACACTTCAGAATACTCTGTACCAAATATCGACGATAATATGCTGTATGTAAGGCGCACGCGCGCGCGCGCGCACACACACACACACACACACACACACAGTATTATGATATTCTGGGTTCACACTAAATAGAAGTCTGGTACGTGCGTTAATATATCCGAACAAGAGCGAATGGCTGTACGATGAGAAAAGAAATTAGTCATTCTAAAGAAGAGCTGTGATAAGACCACAGTGTTGTATTTAATAACCAGGAACTTCAGCGCCCTAACAAGCTTGACAACCACTGGTTTTGGCACAAATATTTCGAAGGAACATAAGGTACAACAAAGTGGCATAACGAAAAAGAACACAACATTTATTCGCAAATTTGACGCCATTGAATCTTAAACCTTGCAGACATAAATGAAAGCAGTGATATATGAATTACACGTCTCTTCTACTGACAAGCAATTTCCTGTGAAATATGGGTAATTATCCGTCAGACCACAAGGCGTCACATCCCTCAAGACAAACATCTTCTCACTGAAACGCCGCATTAAATTTACGACTGCTTAAATACAGAGCGATTTTTCTTCTTTAAATCCGCGTGATATTTGCGCAGTTCACAGGGTAAATATCCTGAAGATGGTGGCAGACGGAACCTCTGAAACGTCAGCAAGCTAATGGATCTACCCTAATAATAGGGTCAGAAGGTGCTCTGTTACCAGAATAAATGGCGCTATGTCTCAAGAGTAAGGTTCTTCATAAGCACCACTGTGAGAACATCAAATCCCAGCTACAATTGACTTTTACATCTAAAGCAAATCCTATAATACTTGTTTGGTGATAATAAACGGAATTTCATATCAAATGAAGCAGCCATTTCTGGGAATGTAGTGTTTACATTTGAGGTGCAGCTATGATGTGCGAGTTCCATGATCCAGTAAGTGCTGCTACTACATTCAATGGATCGCGATAACGTAGAACGTCAGTGTGTTCCTTGTGATATCCCCACGGTACTTCCCCCATTTCCCTAGCATCCCGGTAACAGGAAGGGCGAGGTTTATGCGTGGGAGCGGTGTAGGGTTGGTCTCAAGAGAAGAAGTGAACAGCCACTGGTTTTGTCTTGAATCAGGATTCAGATGCTTTGTTGGGCGATCACTGTGTTATCAATCGTTGTTAGGAACAGAGTATTCCTTCCATACACGAGCTCATGACAAATCCATTGTTCAAGGTGCTTATGGAGCGGCCCTGCTTTCTCGTTGGTTTTATGTCTATAGCCATTGTTGACGTAATTGGCTGAAGGAACCAAATGCAATTACCAGAGCAGGAAATGGTTGTTTCTGTGTACCAGTTAATAACCAATATTCTGTTAATTACAGCCAATTAAAAGTAGTCTTAAAGAAACCGGATGTGAGGATGTGTACGGATTCAAGTGGCTCTGGAAAAAGTATTTTTACAAGCTCTTTTTGAACACATTATTACACTGGCGTGTCAAAAGAGGGAGGTTAAATCTTGAACGACTTAAGGTAATAATTCTATAAGGATATAGCAGTCATAACACAACTATATTATGAGGTTTATGTAACTTATCAACTACATGTTTCGGCCAATGCTGCTGTGGCCATCATCAGGTTGGATACGATTTATCAGAGAAACTATATAGATATAACACAGAACAATTATCAAAGATTTTGTTGGGAAAGATGGTGTGGTCGCCATTCAGATGGTTTCCGGCTGCGTGTTCCTTGTGAATGTACAGCCTCTCAGTTGTGTTTAGATATGTCACTTTTCTCTGGTGACGTAACGCCTGCATAATGTTGCTGATGGGGCCTGAACGACTATCAGTTTCTGAAGGACTTATTTTACTGTTCCAATTAGTTATGGGCATAGTGCCAGGAAATCTCTTATTTATGAGCATGTCAGACAAAAATACCGATTCGTCAAAGTAATTACTCTATTAAGTACAGATACACGTATTGTCACGAATAATGTTCTTTTCCTTGTTACACTTCCGTCATGTCACACACTGTCACATGTTTGAAAGGTACTTAATGCACACGACATCTCAGAGACTGATCAGTACATTCTTTACGTAACTGGTCATTTCCACTGTTATTGCAATTACAGCGAAGTTTTGAATCCAAACCAAAATCTTTTAATCATTTATTAAGTTGGGAAGTCGTAAAGAGCTCCAGACTCTGGAACACCGTATGGCTACATACGGTAGAAGTTCATTAGCTATGCCGATTGCAGTCGGTGTTTGGTATGTCTGTACTTCAGTTTATTAACAATGCCGATAACAGTCGGTCTATATCGTGCACTCTATTCTACCACTCTTGAAAAATTCGTGGATTACACTCCAACCTGGAACACAGATACTGTTGCAGATATTCTTATCTCTTCTTCGTCTTGTATATATATAGGCTTTGAGACAGGGCTATTCCTCGCCCGTGAGTACTATTGACTATCTAAAAATACGAATCCTGAACCCCGAAAATGGGAGAACTAATTACTATACCAAGATCCTGAAATTTTCTGATTTTTTCGTTGTAAATATAACTTTTTCAGGCTAGCAGCCGCGTCCGGTGGTTGAAGGGTGTGGAAAAGAAAGCGGTTCGAGAAAATAAATAGTTCTCGAAACGATGGTTGGAACATCTGACGCGGTAGCTGACCCAAGCAAGTTTTATTCAATTCCGTTGTCGTCGCAGCTTCACATTCCGTTCAAACAGTATCCAGAAGAGACCCTTGCTCCCACCTACGCTTCCTTACGAGTGCAAACAAGATGGCTGGCTCTTCGCACAATTATTGAACCTCGTAATATAATCTACATTGGTCATTTCTTCACTAATTAAAGTTGTTGTTTCATATGAATTTTCGTGGCAGGAAGAGTGTTCATGATAAACGGTAATGGATGAGAAAGGAAACAATAATGTTTTTAAAATGACACAGAAGAACTTTGTGAAAGTAAATGGTATAGAAATCGAGGATTCAACATCTTGCTAATTTACCATACACGTTTGAAGCATGCGAAGGAATTGACAGGTCTTACTACCTACATCGGTCTGACACGAATTGCTAAGATTCTGAAAATAGATTGCCTGAAGATTCAAATAAACAAAATTAAAATAAGAAAAAATATAAACCATTTTCATATAGCTTATTAGAAAGTTAAGTGTGTGCATCAGGTTAGTGTAACCTGCCCAATCACTTCTGAATAATGACACTACATACAACAAACATGACAGCAGAAGCCAACATATTCCGTTACATTTTAAATATCCTACCATCAGCAACGAAAACAGGCGATTCAATACAACAATTTTCTGAAGCCAAAACAATTGCACTGTCCTAATATCTGTCAGTATTTTCAATCACACACAACGCACCATTTTGCAGTCATTTATTACTAGCAACTTTTTTCGCTCCGATGATGACTTACATTCGGGTTCGAAACTAGTTGTTAGTAATAAATCATCGCAAAATAGTGTGTGAATACTGATAGATATTATGACTGTTACATCAACGGAGATGTTTCATCCAAAGACTAATTGTACTGTCAATATGCACAACTTATGGGCCTATTACAAGCGGTGATGGATATTCCGAAAAAAAAAATTACAGCCTTTGTCAGTAAATTCCTCGTTAAACTGTAGAATCAAAATGGCTGCCATGCGAACTTTACAATTATCTCTCACCATGACGACATTTGGTGAAACGTTGAAGTCAGACGTATAGGTGCTTTTATAATTGCAAGTGAAAATGAACATAAAACCTCTACAGAAAAGGTCTTTAATAATAGTGATTACTAACATGGCTGATGTATGAAGCTTTACATATATTTGTCTAACTCTGTGACAATTTCAAAAGCGTATGAGTTATCTAATAAAGGAAATTACACACTGAAATTAATTTATTAAGTTGTCTTCGAATGTTTATTAACCCTTTAAACACCAAGTTAAATCCCATCTGCCATTTGCTGGCATTATCAGGAGCTCACCATATTCTCCACGTTAGCAGGATAAGGGTTAAAGCACAGCCTTGTACAAAAATGTATACTTCTACAAGTTTTTGTAAGGCCGTCTTAATAAACATTCAAATAAAGCAGAAAGGTGATGAATTACCTTAATATTATAGAGCTGTCGAATTGCATTTACTGTTCACAACGTCAAAACGACATTAAAATTGAAAGAAATTTGAGGTTCCTGTGACGGTGACTAAACGTTTACTGTCTTTAGGGATGTAACGCCTTGTAGTCTGGCTTGCTTGACACCATTCAAGAAAAAACTAAAGCCTTCATGAGATATTCACTCTTCTAGGATGTTATGCTGCGTTGATTGGAAGTTAGTTACTGAAGTTTCGGGGCAACCTATCCGTCCCATCTTCAAGGTAAAAGTCATGGACAACTTGATCCTTGAAAATGAGATCCATGGGTTGTCCCGAAACGTCAATAAATAACTACTATTAGACACTGCACAACACCCAAGAGGACTGAAAATCTCATTTACATGACGCCCACTACCTTCGTCAACACGACAGGCAATTAAGCCGAAAGCTAAATTTGTTAGGATGGTTGAAGTAACACGGTGAGGGCGGCGCTGATGATAAGGACAGCTGGCTCCTCCGCAACATAGTCAAATTTCTACCAGATTACAAAACCTCTCATCTCAAAAGCCAACAATCTTCATAAGAACTTGTTCTAAAACCATTCCACGTCAATGTGGCAAGACTGCTTCACACTGGAGGTACGTACTGCCTGAATATTCAGGTATTCTGAGGCGTCAAGAAGTGCTGACCGATAGTTACCGACAATTTGGAGATTACTGCTTGAAAAGGCACCAAGCCCTTCCGAAACGTCGGTATTTATTTACAAATATACAAGCCGTCATACGCCAGGAGACATGAATCCCCACTACAGAAGCTGCAGAAACATGAAGCCTGTGAATGTTAACTGCCTAGAATGGTTTTAACTATTAATCAACAAATGCACCTATATAACTTTCACTTAAAACACTTAAAACCACTCCGACATGTTTCGATCTTTCCAGATCATCATCAGGGAGTTTCGTCGTTCCTTGCTAAAGTTATTACATATTCACGATTTAGTTCGTTTTTGTAAACAAGTTGTTGTGACAGCATATCATGTT
>Ga0123357_10005398_pt1 | contig 15300 bp, 8 predicted proteins | sample TergutEmb28metaG_FD_89873 | JGI IMG/M metagenome (GOLD analysis project Ga0123357, IMG submission 89873) | Embiratermes neotenicus P4 segment gut microbial communities from Petit-Saut dam, French Guiana - Emb289 P4 | ecosystem: Host-associated > Arthropoda: Insects > Digestive system > Gut ... | reverse complement strand
GTAAACACCGTGAGGGCTGAGAAACTACGCACGTGCACGGCGTTAGATATATCGAACATTCGGCCACTGGGGAGTGCAGGCTGCGTTAGATATATCTAACATTCGTCCTTTAAAGGTTAAAGGGGGTTTCACTGTATGTCCATTTAACCTTTAAAGGATGAATGTTAAATATATGTTTTATTATATTTGTCCAACAAATGCACAATATATATTAAAAATACATGTTTCTTAAAGCATTCCTACATGTTTTGATGTTTATACACCATCATCAGGGAGCCTCTTATTGTATATGCTAAAGTTAACAAAATAATGAAATGGGAACATTTATACAGGTGATTGGTACAGAAATTCAAAAATTTCAAAAATTGTAAAATGTGTCAGGTTGTTTGTAATTCTTAAAATGCTTGTTTTATTTCAGTACACAGAACATTGTAATGTGGTTGGTGGCTGTATTTACAGTCAATATAATCTCGAATTGTCTTTCTTGTGTGTTCAGTCCTGCATTGAATTATGATAAATTACAGTAAGTCAGTGAAGTGATGATATGGAAATGTTAAATTTGTATTAAGTGATAGACTTACACTATTCATAGGGTTTCCTGTGTGAAGGTTTGAAGGGAACTGAGCTGAGAATAGAGACTGAATTATGTGGTATGCTTTTTGTACCACCCTGTGACGTTAGCCAATGCTTAAATAGGGTTGAGGTCAATGAACCTCTGCGCCTCAGTCAATACTCCTTGTTGTTGGTGGGTATGTGTAAAATGTGATTCCCAGCAGTTCATTTTTGCTGCCTTTTTGCATGTTTTAAGAAACATATTGTTAATATATGTTGTGCATTGGTTGCACAAATATAATAAAATTCCACAAAATGCAAGATACATACATCAAGTTAGATACATGTATTGCAGTGGGCGCTTTGTGGTGGCTTAGTGATACGTATATTGCAGTGCATGTGCCATGTAATTTGTGTGTTGTGTGGACTGGCATGCTCAGCATTGGGAGATGGTCATCGTGAGCATGTGGAGTCACTTGAGGCTCCTTACAGCTGCAGTAATCATCCAGGATAAGAATGGCTGTGGTGCCTTCTATAGAATGTGCATATTTCTCAAAATGCTGAGTCATTACAGGAAAACAAGGGTTCGTATATCTGGTTCCCTGCATATGTGGGATCAGATTTTTGAGGGGAAAATTGTAAAACTTCGGTACATTTCTGAGGATGACCAGCGTGGGCCACGAATTTGCGAGCAGAAAAAAGTTATTTTCCATTTCCAAACATTCAGAGGGCCAAATTATTGACAAACTCTGTGCATGTATTCCTCATTCTCCTGGAGATTAGCCATTTTCTCCATTCTTTTGCTTATGTACCAAGCTTTTCTGTACATTGTCTGAAGAACCATTAAGTCACAATCACAAGAGCTTCACATAAATGTTGTTAATGTTTATTAGCAGTAGTGATGATGACTATGTTGTTAACTCCGTGGAGCAGAGTGTTTGTTGAGTAGTTAGTACATTCTGTGCTACTCATGAAATTCCCTGCATTTTGTGGAAACTGAACTTTTATTTCTGTGTTCACAGGAACTCACCACTTGCCCATTTAATAAGTCACTTGAATCCAGTCCATATCCTCATATTCTCCTAATGATATGGATTAATGTTATCCTGCCAACTATGCCTAGATCATCCCAGTAGTCTGTTTCCTTTGGGTTTACCCACTGAAATGCTGCTGTATGCATTCCCCCACCATGGCCTGTATGCAGGAAGTAAAAGATTTGTAATATACGGTAGATATTGTGAGTTTTTTTCCCCACATGGAGTCAGCAGATACATTAATGATGTGAATGTATCAGCGTTACACCTGTGGCAGAGCAATTACTGAGTGGTGTCTTCTTACGTTCAAGCCGTTCTGGCTAGTAAGGTTAGGAGACCCCTTGGTGTGTTCCAGAGAGTTGGCTTTGTGGCAATATCAATGCCATAGTTGCGGAACAGACAGACGTCATTGTTACTGAGTTTGTTAGATGTGTTCATGAGAAGACTGCATTCCTTGTCTTTGCATTGGTGTTTGTATCAAATTTAGTTGCATTTCTCCCAACAGGCCTAATCCCTATATTTCAGAACTTGGGACAGAGTTAAGGTTCTCACATGTGCCCACTTCAGTGCTGTGATTTGCTTCAAAATATGCTTTAATGTTTTTTGCTGTAGAAGGCCATTTTAAATTTGGCTGACACACTTCTAGTAACCTTGTAGTAGATGGTTTGAAATGCCATTTGTATCTTTTGCTGATGTGAGATTTTCTGGCATAGGGTGGATATTTAAATCTATTCCAAGTAAACACACAGAGACCAGCATATGGCATGGGAGGCCATTAGCTGTTACATTGTACAGACCAGCATAAGATGATAAAGCTTAAAGTGTTAACGTGATGGGTGAAGGTAAGGTCGTCCCATGGGTATATCATGAAGATGTATGTTGAACTGGAGGTATAGCTGCGCCCATTCTTAACCTCATTACCTAGGCAGATGTGTGAGGTCACCATTCATTGGTCACTTTACTTCCAAGAAAAGAGCTCAGAGGGCTGGATGGGCTCCAGAGCCAATCTGCATGCTTTGGGAGTGCGAAAGATCTCATTTCCCTGGCACAAATCAGCCCAACAGTTTCTTGACTGTCGACCTCATAGCCTTTTCAGTTGATTACACTCTCCTGGCTCCCACACAATACACAATGTTCCATTATTACATTCTTCAGTGCATCATTATTAGTAGACATGTCAACATGTATTCTGTGTGTTATGTCACTGTTACTCATGAGACAGTTTAAAAAAGGTGTGTGGCAGGTAAAGTTTTTGTCTTCATTTTACGTAACTAGCTACCTGGAGCAGAATCCTTGAGAGGCTAATAAGTGCTCATCTAGTCCAGAAATTACAGTGGTGTAAGGATTCTGAAGGCTCATTGCCATGTTCAAAATCCTGCCATCAGTATGTGGCCACATGACACTAGTCCATGCCCTCCTATCAGTTTCAGTGTTACTGTCTTAACAACACGTGTATCTTGCTAGTAGAGTCTTTCCTTGAGGTTTCCCCACCAACAACCTGTATCCATTCCTTCTTTCCCCCATAATGTTACATTCCCTGCCCATCCCAGCTTTTTTCATTTGATTATCCACATAATATTTAACAAGGAGTGCAAGTCATGATGTTCATCATTATACAGTTTTCTTTAGCATACTGTCACATTCTAAACAAAAATATCTTCCTTAACACCCTGTTTTCAGACACACAGCCTGTGTTCTTCCCTTAATGTGAGAAACCCAAGTTTCACATCCATAGAAAACAATAGGCAGAATTGTAATTTTTTATATTACTAGTGTGTGTGTGTGGGTAGCACACAGAAGACAAAAAATTCCATTTAAAAAAATAACAAGCTCCCTGAATGTAATATGCCGTTAATTTCATCATGCGTGTTGTACTGATTTGCTGTTGATGTTCACAAATATTTAAATATCTTCATATAACTGGAGGATTTGTTAGCTATCTACTGTGTTGTGCTTTTGCTTAAACTTAATGGTGACCAAATTAGCTCAAGTATCGTAGGAACAGGGTGGGCCAGGTAGCTCAGTTGGTATAGTGACTGACTACAGGCTGGATGGTCCGGGATCGAATCCCAGTGGGGACGAGATTTTCTGCTAGTCCATACTGGCCCTGGGGCGCATCCAGCCTTCTGTAAAATGGGTACCGGTTCTTTCCTGGTGGTAAAGTGCGGCCGGGGCGTGCTGCTGACCACTCACCCCCTTCTAGTGCCGCGGTCATGGAAGAGTAGAGCTATACCTCTACCCACCCTCTGGGCCACACCGTTCAGTTTTGTTCACAATAATTTTCCTTCCAGTGATTTTCTTGTAGGTTATTATGTGGTATACGATAATAGGTTTGTTCCATCTTCTTGGAGGACCATGCTGCCTGCATCTTCAGGGTGATTGAATTAGGTTCAGATGGTTGCTGAAGTGACTGGGATGAAGAAATGTGTCAGTCACATAGGAAAGTTGCAATGATTGGCCACTCATGGCTATGGAAAGGAAGAGGGGATATGTCTGATTAGCCACACTTCATGCAGCCTTTCTATTAAATAATATTTCCTTCTCCCAGTAACCTAAACATCTGCTTGGATTGAATTCATTCAGCATGAAGATGAAGGCTGCTCTTTTTTCTGAACATTTCAACAGACATACTAAGTAGCCTAGAGCACTGTCACTTGAACAACACCACCGTGGAAGCCTAAAAACATAACGCAGGTTGCACCCCCCTAATTGGGCTCCATCGGGACCCTCCTGACACTGGATCAGGGAATTCCCCCAAATTATGGGTAGGTCAGCATGTTATGGTATCAAAACACATTACGCAAGCCTTTGTAAAGTAAAGCTTTAGTGTTGTACACATATTTAATACACTTGCAGAAGGCAGTAAGTATAGGAAGCACAAAAAATGTGATAAAGGAAATGTTTAACCACATTTTAGTGTAAAAGAATAAGGAATTAAGGAAACAAAGCGTAAGAGTCATAGAACAATACAGTAAATATAATCACCTCAAATGATGAGTGAATTTCGCATACAGGGAGAGGTGAATCGGGTTGCTCCGCACCCTGATTGCATTGTAAGTTACATTTGCTCAGCTGGGGTGGCATCGAGGGGTCTCGTCCTTATTGATGTCTGGCGCGGCTGAAGTAGATGTATCAGGATTTTCAGTTGTAGAGCATTGCTCCCTGCCCCTATTTGTTTGCTTGAACCACTTCCATATTGCTTGGTTTCATGTTGTTTGAGATTTCTTTAATGAGACACACTTGCATCATGAAGAGTCATAATCTCTTGTATAAAAAAAGGTGTGTCATTGCTTGAGACCTTTTGTTACATCTGTTACCAGTTGAAAACATTTGTCACTGTGTACTTTTTCAAATATCCACCTCATCTTCTGTGTTCACAACAATGTCTACGTTACTCTTTGGAGCCATACTTAGGGGTTAATACAGTAGTAAGTTTATTCTAGCATAAAACAGTGACATTTGCTGCTGCTTTGCGCCAGAACCACTAAACATCAACAGACTCTTCCGCAGTGATTCCTCCTCACTCGCCTCAGAAACATAGTGCATGGCCAAACCACATCGAGATTGATAAAATTTATAATAAACATGCAACTTAAGACTTAAAAAAGAAGAAACAGCAAAATTCTAATGTTAATGGGAGACAAATGCATGTGATTTGATCCACAAGTACTTTCCCCCCTTTTTCCTCTTTATTTCCTCTCCCCTCCCCATTAAATGGCGCTGGTCTATGGGTGGTGCAGGATCATGGAATTTTAGATTAGGGAGGTGCAACCTGTACTAATTTTCCTTGTTGAACACATCCAGTAAGTTAAATGGAACACGACACTGCTAACCTCCAACTGTTCCTGATGTGACGATGTGAAACTCTCCTTCTGCTTAAAATGTGCTCAGTGAGATGTAGGGACAACAATTCTTTGTGGCTGTTGGGTTTTGGTTGTTTCCTGAGTCATGACCCAGATGAGCACAAAACTTATTAATAGCTTAACACAGAAACAGTTAATCAAACAGCCAGGACAGCTCGGTTGGTATAGCAATTAGGTTTCTGGTTGGAAAACTAAGGAATTCTTCATTCTTGACAGGGACAAGAGAGTTTGTTGCCCAACACATGCACACTGGCTGTAGGGCCTATTCAACCTCCAGTTCATTTGGAGCCAAAGGCTCTTTCCACAGGGGTAAAGCAGGCAGTGCATAAACTAGACCACTCACCTCCATCTGGTGCCAAGGTTGAGAATGCATGGAGCTGTACCTCCACTCCTCCACATGCCTTTGTAATGGGCACATTGACAATTTTTATCTATGCTGTGTATCATAGAAATATGTGGAATGATGACAGTTTGAAAGCTGCAAATGTTGCTGTATCTTTCCACCCAATTAATATTAAACCAGAGCCCATTACCTGCTATGTGTAAGTACCATACAGCATTGTGCTGTGTATCAGTGTTTTGTACAAATTATGGAAAATAAACCACAGAAACTGTACTAATATGACCGTATAATTGCATGATCTTCCAAAAGGGAATTACATTTCATGTGACATATGCCCTTAATGGCTACTGTTATTAACCTTTTGGCGCCGGAATTATTTTTTCAAATTTTAGCACATCCTGTATATTAAATGTGAATAAAACAGGAACCAAATCCGTTAGAATTATGAAACAAACTGCATTTGGAAGAGGAAAAAACGGAGAGTATACACTATGTTTAAAATATTCAGTACCAAATTTGTTGAATAAATATATAAAATGCAACATTTAGAGGTTAGCAGTGCGGTACGACCACTATAGTCGTCGTTAGGCACCAAAAGGTTAATGTCTGCTATTTCAGATAACTGTTTTGAACATTTTTATGTAAAATGCTTTTGTAGGATCAGAAGATTGTATGAGTTATACTTGTGCTTGAATTGCTCACTTCTGAGGGGTCATGTGGGCTAACACCTCAGTAATTGTTGTAGAAGTCTTGTCTCTGTTGGCTGCTCTTGGTTCCAGAATAGAAATGCCCACTTTATGCCAGCGGCCAACTTAACAGAATCTGATCTAAAATAAGTGTTTGTTAAAGATACATTACTTGCAGCTGGTAATATGACAGCTGCTGAAGGGCACTGAAGGTAAAAAGTGACTCACTTGAAGTTGAGAGTTCACACAGGAAAGGTTAAAGCCCTGTGTCTACATATTATGTGATATGCCTCGTACGCCATTTACTTCGTTGTGGTTTTAACATATATGACAGTTTCTGCTGGGTGGGCTTATGTGTAAGCAAGTACATAATGGTGAAGGCAAAGTCCTGTGTTGGAATTATTTCATCACAGAATATATTGTAACTCCTGTGCAGATTTTAATGAAATCTGATTATCACCCGGCTTTGGAGGAGAATGAGTGTTTAACTGAAGTGAAAATGTGTTCTGCAGAGAAATTAGAATGCCATTACAGCACGTGCTGTAGAAATTGAACATGAGAGAGTGAAGACCTTAAATTTAGTAATGTTAAGTGGGAATCCCTTATTTGACCTCCATAGTGTGTTGAAAGGTAAATGATTTCTGTGTATTTAAAAATAGTACTGTATAGATTACTGTGTCATGCTGCAAATGAACTGATAATTTAGGCCCTTGAGGGTTAGAGTGTTGTTGTTTTGTAGCTGCTGTTTGCCTACGCTTTGGATGAGGTATGTCTTGAGGATGGATAAAGGAGGCTCAAAATTCTCACTGGTGTGAAATCCTCAGATCTCATAATTAGCTAATAGTGTTATAGTGTATGAAATCTGATTACTTGAGTGTTGTGAGTTGGGCCTGGTGTGTGCTTTCCATTTATGCCTTATGTGAGAGAGACATTGTAACTGTACATTTTGTATAATTTGGTAAGAACTAGCAAATATGAATTACTTAATGTCCTATTTTATGAACGTGAGCTGCTATCTTATTTTCACAGGGTGTGTTAAAAATAATTGCAGTTTGAGAGTGGCATATGATGTATTCATATATTTTTATTTTTCCTGCAGAGCTGATGTCATCAAATAAGAAGTACACTATGAAGCAGAGGCAGTATAAGCTGTTTGCAGGTATGTTGGTGTACTTTCATACATTCTTTGTGCCTCCCAGCCATTGCTCCCCTCAGAAGGGAAGTACCTGTGGATAAAAACTTGGAATTGAAAATATTACATTGGATTAAATTTTTGATGTGCAGATGCTTCGATTAGAGCCCTGGTAGCATAGTTGATATAGTGACAAAGCTGCAGGCTTGTTAAGTGGGGGGATCAGGATTCATTTCCTAGGGTGGGCACAAAGCATCTCACTTCTTGAGAGCATTCCAGTCTGCTTTGTGTTATTCAGCTGTTACTGATGGCTCTTACTGTGAGTTGTACGGTTGCCATATCATGAAACTAACCACTCACCTCCATGGTTAATAATGAATGGAGCTAAATGTGTGAAAGGTAAAGGTAAAGTTCACCCTATAACAGGCCACGAAGGCCCGGAGGGGGAGTAGAGTTTTAACAACTATTTCTTAAACCTTGTTGCTCCACGCCCTGGCCGCTTTACCCCCGGGAAAGACCCGGTACCCATTGTATAGGAGGCTGGGTGGGACCTAGAGACAGTGTGGATGGGTGCAGAAAATCTCACCCCCACCGGGATTCGATCCCCAGACTGTCCAGCCCATAGTGAGTCGCTATACCGACTGAGCTTTTCCAGTTCGGAGCTAAATGTATACTTCCCTATATGTTTACATAGCTTGCATATTGGCAGTTTTCACTGTACTTTTTACCTGTACTGTTAAATGCTGTTCCACCTTTTGCCTCTACATTTGAATGTGCTGATATGTTGCCAGTTTTCAGTGCATATATTGGCATGCAATCTGGACAGTTTGCAACTGGGGTCAGGGTTTCTTACTTGCAAGGTTTCTGAATCTTCAATTCAAGAACCAGTAGAAATGAATGTGGTGTGGTGTGGCAGATGTCTTGTCAGATGGTGTCCTTGTTAAATACGGCGTGCCTTTCTTTTGTGTCTTGCTGTACCATAAGCGAGGTGCAGGTCAGTCAGTTCGATCTAGCTAAAGTGATGCGTGGCTGCTACTCTTGAAGCCAGCTGCAAAAACAGATGAACTAAAGGGTTACCACTTGCACTGTACAGAAGTGTGTGCTGCGCTTCCTGAGATTATGGGAAGGAAGGGTAATTAACATATTTTAACCCTTTGACGCTTAACGACCCCTATAGTGGTCGTACTGTACAGCTAACCTCTAAATGTTGCATTTTATATATTTATTCAACAAATACAGGTACTGAATATTTTAAACATGGTGTATAGTCTCCAGTTTTTCCTCTTCAAAATGCAGTTTGTTTCATAAATCTAACCTATTTGGTGGTTCCTGTATTATTCACATTTTATATACAGGTGTGCTAAAATTAAAAAAAATAATTCCGGCGCCAAAAGGTTAATATTATACTGAACAGATATCATCTGTTCTCCTTGTTTCTCCTGACTCTCAACTGACTACCTGTCAAGTACCATTTGCTCAATACACTTCTGCCATTAACTGAATACCCATCTCCTACTTGATCCCTGCAGATTTTTTAATTACATGATGGCTTGACAGGTTACTGCACAGCACAGATGCAGGAGTTATGTCAACATGGAATCAGCTGGTGCATAGCATTATGTTTTGTGTGTGTGATGTTACAGCACAAGTTGCACTCTTGACCCATGTGGTCCGTAATGCACCAACTTTGAATTTGATTGTATCTAGGAAGGAGAAACAGTATATTTTTCATGTGTGCGTCAGACTGTAGGCTTCCAGAATTCATTGAAAATCCAAGGTGGCTATGTCAGCTGCTGTGTTGGTATGACATGGAATGGCTTCGCTGTAAAATGAAGGCCTGATCTTAGAAGTACTGCATCGTAGACGTGGGGTGAAATGTTTATATTTTGTAACTGTAGTTAGGGCATGCTATTCTGAACTATTTTTGACCCCTGTTTCGGGCTGTACCGAAATCAGATGATTACCTCTGTTCTGATACATGAATGTGTGATACAGCGTGTAGCAACTGAGTTTTGTGTCTCACTGTATTGTTCTGGGTTTTTACACCGTATAGGCAGACATGAACATTAAGAGGAATGTGCTGCCGCCATCTTCAGGGTTGATGAAATTGGGTTTATTTTCATGGAGATGTGATAAGTGTGAAGATGCGGTTTGATTACATAGGATTGGAGGAGTGTGGGTAATCAAAACTGTAGGATGGGGAGAGAAGAGGAGGTTTGAGCCTATAGGAACTTTGCCATAGGAGGTTGAGAAACATGGATGCAGAATAGGTTTCTTCAGGTCTGGACTGCAGTCCCTCTTCTTTTTTGGGCACATTTGCAAATGTGCATAAAGCTACTGTTAGTGTCATCATGTCTGTGTATCCATCTGTCTGTCCACGTGGAACGACTCGGCTCCCACTTGATGGATTTTCATGAAATTTGATATTTGAGTATTTTTTGAAAATCCATCGAGAAAATTAAAGTTTCATTAAAATTGGACATGAATAGCAGGTACTTAACGTGAAGACCACATCTTGTTCATTTCTTTCTCGAATGATAAATGCTTCAGACAAAACTTGTAGAGAAAATTGAAACACACATTTTATGTTGAATACTTTTTTTTTTTTAAATCGTGCCGTTTATGAGGTAATGTGGAAAAATAGTGTAGAGCGGGGCATGCCTTAGATAAGAATACCATGCATGCTGGATATCTAACGCTACAAACATACACTCAGAATATGTAGTGCCCATTGCTTTTCTACCGCAACAGTGGTTGCATGAACATGCCTTAGTGTTACGTTATATGTACATTGTCTCTCTTGAGGTTCTGTTTGGCCACATCCCTTGCTCTCTGCCTATGTAACTGTACAGACATGCACTTATCACTTTGTCAGCTTGTGTGAATGCAGAAGAGGATGGAAGCTAATGCATGCAGAGTGATCTCATGTTGTGGGTGAGGGAATGCGGACATTACTCCTTGCTATCTGTCACAGCATTATCACCCTAAAATATGTTCTTCCTTTCCAGTTGTGTACCATGACGGAAAAGAAGCAAGCAAAGGACATTACGTTACAGATGTGTTTCACGTGGGTTACGGTGGTTGGGTGCGGTACGATGACAGCGTAGTGAAGGCGGTACAGGAGAGCAATGTCTTACGCCCACGAGTACCTCGCGTTCCGTACTTACTGTACTATCGCCGCTGTGACACAATCGGGAGTCAGCCTGCCAGTGACAAAACTAGATAAGTTGTGTGTGTGTGTGTGAGTGAGTGAACATTTGTGGTTGAGTGTTAATGCGTGGTCCATCATTTAACAGTGAAATTCTTGTTGAAACTGAACATTTGAAACTTGTACTGTAAGTGCAGTTGTATGACCTACTTGCAAGGTGCATAAACATGTTAAATTATGTTAAATAACTTGTATATATATCAGAAGGCAATAAGCATTGAGCTAGAGGGCTGACGTTTTGTATGTTGTAATTAAATGGGGAACCCCCTGTAAGTACATAGTGTCCTGTAAAATTTGCTGTGGTTGTGTGTGACATACAGTGTCTTGTTTATTGGTCATTTGTGATACAGTAGGAACTGTTCTAGCTTAACACATGTCACAAATATTGAAAGTATTTTTGTGAGTGATAGCATTATGACAATGTTTTTATAAGTCCAAGCTTTATAGTATTGAAACACTGTTCTGTTATTATGTGGTGCCGTGGTTGGTACTAGAGGGGAAGAAAGATAATATGGTTGGGGGGAGATGGCAACAGACTTGGGGTGAAACCCTTACACAATATTATGCTCATGTTCTTTTGGATGTCTTAATGAGTTGATATGTCTGTGCATAACATTTACTGACTACCAAGGATAAGCCAGCTATGTTGTGTGGGCACCTTGGTGCCCTCAGAAATGTTTTTGAATGCTTGTGAAAATTTTAAAATACAGTAATTTTTTTAAATGTTCATGATCACCAGGCTGATAGTGGTTTCTGCTCTATGAGTTGAAGCTCTGTGCTGTTCTAGAGTTACACACCTGTACATTGTAATCTGTCTAAAGACTTCCAACAGCATGCACCATACACTTAACCCTAAAGTTCTCACGTGATCAGTCCATATTCCGACATGTTTCGATGGTGGCCATCACAACTGTCATCAGGGAATGAATCTCCTAAGCTAAAACACTACTGTTAAAAACTCTTTTTCTTGTTGCACACTCACTAAAATCTGTATCATGTCAAACATGATGGGCTAGATGCACAATTTTGTTGGTGAAATCAGGCACCACAGAGATCATGCTATCTGTATTGACAGATTGAAGTCCCAAGTATAGATATCCCAGCAATAGTTGTCACTATGGCAACCAGGCAGTCACATTACAGCTTGTGACTTTTCTTGATAAACACCCAGGTCAGGATTAGTCCTGCGCAAAGTTTTACTTAATTAATAGTGTGTGAAAACATTAACACACAGTTTTATGTGTGCAATTAGTGTGCATAAAAACTTACCGTTACGTCAGTGTATATATGTTTCTGTGATGTCAGCTACATGCATACTATTGCATCACATACACTAACATACAGCAAGTATTTATACATACTAAACATACAAATAAAATTATTTGTTTACATTTTCACGTACTGTTAATCAAGTAAAACTTTTTGCAGGAGTAATCCTGACCTGGGTGTTTATCAAAGAGAGTCACAAGCTGTAATGTAATTGCCTGGTTGCCACAGTGACAACTATTGCTGGAATTCCTATACCTAAAAAACTTCCTTATATTGTTATAGTGTGATCTGTATGGTGCCTGATGACACCAACAACGTTGTGCACCTGGCTACCACCATGTTTTATATGAAAGGGAACATGATGTGGACTTTAGGATGAGTGCACAACAAGAGAAACAGTTTTTAGCAGCGGCATTTTAGCTTATGAGATGAATTCCATTACGGCGGTAGTAGTGGTCACCACCGAAACATGTCAGAATGTTGACTGATTGTGTGAGAACTTTAGAAATAAGTGTATGGTGCATGTTGTTGGAAGGCTTTAGACAGATAAATTAATAAAATGCACGCTATAAGTAACAATGTGAGACCTATTAAATTGTGTTCAGGGGACTTGTTAGGTACTTATAAGACAGAGCGTGCCAAACAGTATTTTGAAAAGTGTCTTGTTACCAGAACACAATTTTCAAAGCTATTCTTAATATGATGATTTAGATCTGCTTTTTTTATATTTTAATGTGTTGCTCATTATGACTGATAATGCTTCTCTTATTTGCATGTCACCCAAAATAAATAGCACCCTCTGCGTGTTGTTTTGTTATCTGGTCAACACTAAACATCTTGGCATCACCAGATATTAGGAACAAATTTAAATACAGTGTACAAAGTATGCCAGGGTTTGTATTCAGACTGTTGCATGTTATTAAAATGGCTGGCTGTTTCATTTGAGGCAGGAAGTTTTTCACTTCTCCAGTGTACTGACTGGTTGTGGACCCCACAAGCCTCGTGTTGTGTGTGTACAGGAGTAAAGTGGCTAGTGCATGAAACTGACGACTCTCCTCCACCTAGTGCTGAGGATGGGATTGAGTGGAGCTGTAACTTCACGTCCACATGCACCTTCATGTTGTGCACAGAGACAGTACTCCGCGCTTGTGACGCCACAGACCGAAGCAGCAAAGCATGCAGCACAGATACTGACTAAAGCCACTAGCAACATTACAGGGACTTCAGTTTGGTTGCTGCACTTCTCCATTGTTTTCTTTTTGTCCACATTCACCCACCTATAAATGTTACATTCTGCGTTAGTTTGAATTTATTTGTCATGTTCACTGCTTCAATGAATTTCGTATGTTTTGAAACATGTACATATTTCCCTTGGGTGATGAGTGTGAATATTTCCTACATCTTGAATGTAGTATTTGCTCTGTAAACCTCCCCTTTACTGTTGCTCACGTTAATTCCATACTGTTTAGGTTTGGTTGTTAATCTTCAGGTTGATGTGGAGCTTGTGTGTTACTGAATACAAATTTGTTCACATTCTTCTGATACGGAATTGCCCTTCATGCCTGAACAAAACGAATGTGTAATTTTATGTCATTGTTGGGGTGCATTAATAACTTTTAGTTTGGTAAATGGAGCCTTATTTGTCACTTTTCTTATAAAGTATTGTAATTAGCTTTCTTTTTTTCCATTTTTGGCTATTGGTCATTGATACATTTTGAAAATTCCCCATATTTAGTGAGATTTAAAATATAAGTATGTTTCATAATATCAAAACTGTTTGACAGGTGACACTGTTGTTGTGACTGTTTGATAACAGGTTATGAAGGCTTATCAGCGATCTCTTTGTGTGGTGCTGTAAGCAAAGAAGAAACCACAAGTTCATTACCTTTCACTACATCATTCTTTTTAAAACTTCTGACAGTACCGTTGCCTCTGCAGATTGGCAGATGAATGGCATGCACTGTAGCAGTCTCATTTTTCATGAGTGTGCATTGACTGCTGTATGTAATTTTGCATGCAGTGTGCATGCCCCAACGGTAAAATTGCTGTACCTGACCTATCTCAGTGGCCTGTCCCATACACCCCCTTTTGAGTGACCAAGTCTGCAATGGTCCCAAACGGTTTTTATTATTATTTACGTTATATTTTCCTCTCCTCCAGTTTTTAATTTGCAAGCGGTGAGGAGTTGTAATTGTTTGTGTTCGATGTGAACTGTATAGGCTTGCATTAGAGGGCTGCTGACAAGCACTGTGACAAGTTTGTTATGCCCTATGTTAATCCTTAGTAGTACAATGCTTTGTGCCTTAGCTGTGGAGTTATGAGCATTGCACATTACATAATTTACTTGATTTGAACTGCTGTTATCATAGACATAATAATCCAGTGACAGTATTTGTCATTGAGTTTCCTTGTAGAATTATGTGCATTGGTGAAAGCAGTTGTGTTTTTTAAGTGCTAATGAATCTGTAGGGATATTTGTTGTCTGAAGAATGGCCTTTGAATTGTAAATAAGGTAGGTAATAAAACAGTTATATGAATAAAATAATGAAAGTGTTGGATCTGTAAGGGTTCAGTACTTGTCTTGATTCTTAACTCTTTGGTGCCAGATTTAATGTCTATTTCAGTCTGCAGAATGCCGGGATTAAAATTTGTAGAGTTAATGTTTTCATGCAGACATACAGAAAGAACATGTCTCTGAATTTTCCTTCAAATGAAATTAAATAAAAACATCTGCCTGTTCATCAGTCAGTCGACAACTTGGGATGTCATTCCACATTACGTTCCTGTGTGTTGCAATCATGAGACTTGCTAAAGTTTCTTGCCATGATCACATTCAGAACAGTGACCATTTTTCTCAGATATATGTAAAGGAATTCTAATTAGTTTGCTTTAGTCTTTTTTGTATAGAAGTAGGATTTCAGTTGCTGCACCTCTCGCCTGATTAGTTGAAGTTCCTGAGTATGTTCGCTGTAGTGCGCTAAGCTCTATGACAGAGAGAACTACACTCGTTATCACTAATCTTGCCATTGGCTGGCAAATGAGATCACCCTCACATAGCAAAGCTGCCTTGCTTGAAGGATCTGAAAAATGTAAGAATTTATACTACATGATTTAGCCCCCCCCCCCCCAATTCCTAATTTTTGTTATCCTTTTTCATTTTTTTTTTTTTTTGGGGGGGGGGGGGGGGTCTGTTTTTTTTGTTTTGTTTACCTG
>Ga0123357_10005397_pt1 | contig 15300 bp, 17 predicted proteins | sample TergutEmb28metaG_FD_89873 | JGI IMG/M metagenome (GOLD analysis project Ga0123357, IMG submission 89873) | Embiratermes neotenicus P4 segment gut microbial communities from Petit-Saut dam, French Guiana - Emb289 P4 | ecosystem: Host-associated > Arthropoda: Insects > Digestive system > Gut ... | reverse complement strand
TCGCTCGTCATTAAATTCCTGCGCTCCTCGATCTTCAGGGAATTTCGCGGCGATTATGTCCGTACCGCCCGGAGCAAGGGAGGAAGCCGGAACCGTATACTCCGCCGGCATGTTCTGAAAAACGCGTGCCTTCCGTCCATTACCCTTTTGGGGATGATCGCGGGGGAGATACTTTCGGGCAGTATCGTGATTGAACAGGTATTCAGTATTCCTGGAATCGGGCGGCTTCTCATCGCTTCCATTACTGCCCGTGATTATCCCATGATCGAGACCCTGGTGATCTACATGGCTTTCACGGTGATTCTGGCCAATACCCTGGCGGATATTGTTATACAGCTCATCGATCCCAGGATCCGGCTCATGGACAAGGTGTAGGTAAGACTATGAAGGGAACAGGAACAAATCCCAACTTCATGGCAGGCGCGGTACTGGTCCTGCTTATAGGGGTAATTACCCTTAGCGGTCTTTTTTACCCTTACGACTACAACGCGATGGATAGCGGGAAAAGGTTCAGCCCGCCGGGACTCGGCCACCTCATGGGTACGGACAACTTCGGCAGGGATGTTTCCATCCGGATCATGGTAGGGGCAAAATACACCCTCCTTACGGCCCTTCTTACTGTAGCCGGAAGCGCCGCCGCGGGTTCCGCCCTGGGAATGTTCTCTGGTTTTTCAGGCGGTATCTGGGATGAAATAATCATGCGTCTTATGGACACCCTGAGTTCTTTTCCCGGGATACTCCTTGCCCTGATCATGGTATCCCTCCTGGACAACGGTTACTTTACACTTATTATCGCCCTCTTTATTCTTTTTATCCCCGGCTTTACCCGGATCATGCGGAGCGGTATGCTCCAGTACAAGGGCCGGGATTTTGTACTCACCGCGTTAATTACCGGTACACCCCGGTTAAGGATCATCTTTGTACATATCTTTCCCAATCTTCTGCCGTCCCTGCTTTCCGCTTCGGTGCTGGGGCTTTCCAATGCCATACTGGCGGAATCCACCATGAGTTTCCTGGGTCTGGGCATTCAGCCTCCCAAACCGAGCTGGGGCCGTATGCTCGCGGAATCGCAGACCTTCCTTTTGAACGCGCCCTGGTGCGCCCTGGCGCCGGGCCTCATGATCATAATCACTGTCCTGGCCTTCCATTATCTTGGCGAAGGGCTCAGCAGACGGATCGATTAGGAGGCGATATGGAAACTCTGCTTGAAGTCAGGAATCTCAGTATCGGCATACACCGGGAATGCGTACTAAGCGCGGTAGAAGACATTTCTTTTGATGTATACCCGGGGGAGATTCTCGGCATCGTGGGAGAATCGGGCTCGGGTAAAAGCCTTACCGCCCTGTCTATCCCCGCTCTCCTTGGCAGGGGCGCGGAAGCGGACACAGGCTCGATACTTTACTACGGAAACGGCATTGCGGGAGGCGCAGCAAGAACGTCCCGGGATCTCCTTACCCTTCCGGAAAAAGAACTCCAGGCCATACGGGGAAAGGAAATCTCAATGATCTTTCAGGAGCCTTTTTCTTCCCTTAATCCGCTGATGAAGATCGGCGTCCAGATTGCGGAAACCCTGGAACTCCACGGCAGTAAGGACAGGACCCTTGTAAAAAGCCGGGTAAGGGAACTCATGGAAACGCTGGGGCTCAGCGAACCGGAAAAACTTATGGAAGCTTACCCCCACCGTCTTTCCGGAGGCATGTGCCAGCGTGTAATGATCGCCCTCGCGGTCATCTGCAGACCGCGTCTCCTCATAGCCGACGAGCCAACCACCGCCCTTGACCAGGGTACCCAGAATCAAATCCTCGGACTCATAAAAGAGATAAACCAGGACCTGGGAACATCCATCCTCTTTATATCCCACGACCTGGAAGTGATAAAGAACCTCTCAAGCCGGGTGCTGGTTATGTATGCGGGACGTATCCTCGAAGAAGGCCAAACTGAGGATATCTTTTTTCACTCAGCTCACGAATACACCCGGGGCCTCCTGGGTTCCATTCCCGGCAGAGCAAAGAGGGGAAAAGACCTGGCGAACATTCCCGGAAAGGTTCCGTCCCTGGATGAAGGCAGACCCTCCGGCTGCCCGTTCCATCCCCGCTGCACAAAAGCCGAACCCCGCTGCAAGGGGAATTTTCCCCCCGTAATATCCGTAAGTCCCAGTCACAAAACCCGCTGTGTTTTGGAGGAAGGGAAATGGTAAAAAACGCAGGGGAACCCTTCCTCAGCATCAAAGGTCTCTCAAACAGATACGTTTCAAGGCCCTGGGGCATTTTTGGAAAAAAGGAATTGAAGCCTGTCCTGGATAACGTGGATCTGGAAATGGGAAGGGGGGAAATTCTCGGCCTGGTAGGTGAATCGGGCTGCGGGAAAACCACCCTGGCAAAATGTATTCTGGGACTCATTGACTACGAAGGCGAGATACGAATCAACGGACACAGAAGAGGGAAAAAACCTTCAACCGGTGAAAGGCGGAAATACGCCCTGGATGTCCAGGCTGTTTTTCAGGATCCCGGCGCTTCTCTTAATCCGGTAAAATCCGTGGGGTGGATTCTTGAAGAACCCCTCAAAGTGCATGGTATGGGCAGCGCAGCCGAAAGGCAGATACAGGTAGATCGCATGCTTAACCTGGTGGGTCTTGATGCCGCTTACAGGAAAAGGAAACCACAGGAACTCTCTTCGGGCCAAAAGCAGCGGATCTCAATAGGCGCGGCCCTGATGCTGAACCCCGGCCTCATAGTGGCGGATGAACCGGTAAGCGCTCTGGATGTTTCCGTGGCCGCGCAAATTTTGAATCTTTTCCGGGAACTGAACAGGCGTCTGGACCTGGGCCTGCTCTTCATCTCACACAACCTTGACCTGGTATACTATCTCTGCGACCGTGTCGCCGTTATGCGCAACGGAAGGATTACTGAAACACAGGAAATTCTTCCAGCATCCGGCGTATTTCCCGCTCCGGATCACAACCCGTTCCGCAATCGATCCATTTGACGCCGGAAAGGGAGGCAAAGAAGGTAATCTGCCGTTTGGCGTAACGGCGGCTGTTCTGGGCGACAAGGTTTTCGACCCCTGCCAGATCTTCCGAAATCCGCCAGACGCCGCCTTCCTCGACAAAAAACTCCCGGTAACCAATGGCCCTTAAGCCGGGGTGGGCGGGGGAAAAACCCGCCTCAAAGAGGCGTCTGACTTCCCCGGGAAGACCCAGGCGGAACATGGCGCTGGTACGCGCGTTAATGCGGCGGTAGAGCTCCTCCCGGTTCCACCGTAAACCAGCGAGGAGAAAGCGGAAAGGGTTCTTTCCGGAGAAAGACAAGGCGCCGTCCGCCTTTCCGCTCCAGGGAGAAGCGTATGAACTCAGGGGCCGGCCTGTAAGACGGTAGACTTCCAGGGCGCGGAGGAGCCGGTACTCGTCATGTATGTGGATACGGCCCGCGCTAACAGGATCGGTCTTCGCGAGCTCCTCCATGAGCGAAACGGCGCCCTTTTGGACAAGTTCCTCCCTGAGCGCCGTGCGTATCGCCTGGTTCGAAGGGGGAGCTTCGGAGAGACCCAGGACCAGATTTTTGAGGTAAAAGCCCGTTCCTCCCGAAACCACCGGCAGATTTGAACGGCGGTTTACGGCAAAACAGGCTTCTTCCGCAAGCCGCACAAACTCTCCCGCGTTGAACTGCTCGTCCGGGTTTCTGATGTCTATAAGGTGATGCGTTATTTTTTTCCGTTCTTCCGGCGAAGGCTTGGCTGTTCCAATGTCCATACCCCGGTAAACCTGCATGGAATCGGCAGAGATTATTTCAGCAGGGACCCCGGCGCCGAAGAGCCTTTCCAAAAGGGCGGTTTTGCCCGACGCTGTTGGGCCAAAGAGAACGAAAACAGGGATTTCCAAAGTGTTTCTCAGTGCTTAATTATTCTTGAGTCAACACGTGCAACTTACGCACTTTATTCATAGTTCAGGCGGAATTCTATTTCGGTGGTAAAAACCTGCCGGGCCGCCAGAGATACCACTTTACCTTCGTTCTCATCAATCCAGCCTTTAATCTGATCATCGTTCGCCGCGTAAAGAATAGAGAGCTGATAGGAACGCCGGGTGGAAGCGGCGGTTATTTCGTACATATTCTTGTCGTATTCAATTAATTCCTGCAAAGGGAATATCATGATCATTCACTCCTTATTTACTCTATTGATATTTTCACTCTATTGATATTTTTCGGCAACTTTCCGGAATTCATCCTGGATTTTAACAATGGCGTCGGTAATGACAGGATCGAACTGCGTCCCTTTGCCATCGGCGATAATTTTCACCGCTTCCGGATAGGGGAAAGCGGCTTTGTATACTCTGGCACACACGAGGGCATCGTAAACATCAGCCAGCGCCGCGAGCCGGGCGGCAAGGGGTATACTTAGCTCTTTAAGACCCCGGGGATAACCTTTTCCGTCCCAGCGCTCATGGTGGTTGTAGCAGATATCCTCGCAGTGTTTCAGATACAGAGAAGTATCAACATCCCCCAGCTCCCCGATGATCTCCTTGCCCCGGGTTGTGTGGGTCTTCATTATTTCATATTCATCCGGATCAAGGCGTCCCGGCTTCAGGAGGATACGATCGGGAATAGCTATTTTTCCGACATCGTGCAGGGCCATGGATTTAACGATAATATCCGGCTGCATCTCAATAAGCTCCTTGGCATATATCGAATTGGAATCTATGAGGTAGTCGGCCAACATTTTAACATAGAGCTGGGTGCGCTTAACATGCTCACCGGATTCCAGATCCCGGTGTTCAATAACGTTTGCCAATCCCTGAAGGGCATTATCAAGGGTATCCCTTGCCTCTTCGGTTTTTTTGATGACCTCCGCGGTTTTTTTGGCCACCATTTCTTCCAGGCTGTCGCTGTAATTCTTCAGCTCTATCTGGTTCTTCACCCGGAGCTTAACAATTTCCGGCATAAAGGGCTTGTTGATAAAATCCACCGCTCCGACAGCCAAGAGCTCACTTTCGGAATCATTTTCCGCGGTAATGAAAATAACCGGAATACGTTTAAGAACATCATCGGCCTTGAGAATATCAAACATCTCCCGGCCGGTCATTTCGGGCATCTGAACATCCAGGAGGATAATTTTAGGAAGAACCTCGGCCTTACGGAGTACTTCCAAGCCTTGTTTTCCGTTGTTCGCAGTTAAAACTATATAGTCATCTTTGAGGATCTCTTCCAATACCATGACATTAATATCAATATCATCCACCGCCAGAACCGCGGTGGTTGGGAATATGGGATCAAGCATATTTGACAATTACCTTCTCCACCTGAACCACAGTTTCAGCAAAACACAATTTAAGATTCTCCAGAGACACCGGATTTAATGATTTTCCTTTAAATTGGGTCTCCACGTCAAGGGATTGGTTAAAAAGTTCCGTCAGGGAAAGGTTTGCGGCTATTCCCTTGATGGTATGGGCTGCTCCCTGGGCTTTTTCCCAGTCCTGCGCGCCCGCAAAGGTCACAAGATCATTCAAATTCGTATCGGTCTTGAACTTGGTGAGCAGTTTTGCGTAAAGTTTGCCGTTGTTCATGACCCGCTTTTTGCCTTCTTCCTCATTTATATAGACAACGTCTGCCATTTCAAACCTCCCGATTTTCTTATTTTAATTTACAACAAAAAAAACCCTTTGGCAATAGTACGCGTAGCAGCCTACAAATTGAAACCTCCTAGAGCCTGCCGGACTTGTAAAATTTTTCGGTTTTCAACCTCAAAATTCTCCGATTTAAGGGCTCCTAAAACCTGAGACTCGCAACAAGTTCAACAAAAAGTTTAGAGCCCATGGTTCCAGGACTGCCGTCAGGGTTAAAGGGCTGATCCGGAGGAACAGGTCCCAACTCCCCTGCCCTGCCGCCCGAGATGGTTTTCTCGTCCAGGGGAAGGCGCGCGGTAAGACTCAGGTTAAAACCCTGAAAAACATCGTAACTCAGCGTTACAAAGGGTGAAAAGGAAAGATCGTCAAAACAGAAAACGGTTGAGAGGGCAAGTGAAGTGTAATCGTTGAAGCGGTACAGAGCTGTCCCGTAAAGGTAGTTATGGTTTCCCCAGCCCAACAGGTTACTGGTAGCATTCCAGGCGGTACTGGACGCTGAACCGTTAAAGAGATACTCAAACAGGATATAGAGATCTCCGCCCAAAAAACTGTAATCAAACCCCGAACCCAGCGAAAGACCTTCAATACCGGCGGCCGCATTGGGATCAAAGGTATAGAGGGTATCTACCACAAAGCCAAGCACCATGTCGGCCTTAACTGAAAGACCAAAACGGTGGATACCCCATGGCGAGTCCGCAAGAGGGGTCTCGAAACTGTAGAGGGCCTGAACACTCGCCTTGTTCCAGTGCTTGTCAAGGGAGAGCCCCGGAAGAAAACCGCCGCCCCTGGCTTGCAGTGGATCTTTGGGGGAGGCGGCAAAGGCCATGATCTTAAGGGAATCTGAAGGATAGAAATTACAGTCCATACCCAATACACCCCGGGGTCTGGCGTCCGGGAAAAGCGGATTCCGGGGATTAAGAAAATCCGAGGAACCCCAGACCTGGCCATAACCGAAATTTATACGCAGAAGACCGGCTTCGGTATCAAGGTAATCGCCATTGATTCTGAAATACAGGCGTTCCAGTTCCATTGCCGCGGCGTAGTTTTGGCCGTATACAAAAGAAGTGGAAGCGAGAGAAGGATCGGGGTTCGCCCCCCCCTGCATTGAGGCGTTTTCCAGATAATTACCGGATGCGGCGATAAGGTTAATGGCGGAATAGAGTACTGCCTTCTTGCCTGCTTTTACCGTAAGTCTCATGTTTGCGTATTCCTCGCTGCCCCAGGAGTTTGCCGGGGCATCCCCCGCCCCCGCGGTATAGTTATGGGTACTGGTAAGGATACCGGACAGCTCCTGGGCGTGAAGAAAACCGCCAATCAGCAAAAAGATAAACGGGAGCAGTAAAAAACGACGCACGTAGCTCCTACCTCTCCAGATTTCTCTGGCTGAAAACCGAGTCGGGAATGGGTTTGTCAAGGATGACGTTATTCATGATAAAGGTAGTCTTGCTCCCCTTCCGGAGCAGATCCTGGAGTTCCGACTCCACGGGGAAGCGCCTCCCGCCGATAACTTCTACCCTGACAAGGTTATACTCCTTGAGTTTGGCGCCGGAAAGAGCGAAGAGTTCATAGTGGAGCACGTCGTCGTTTTCCTTGTCCATCCAGAATTTTCTCTTTGGGTAGCTTTCGGTTTTCTGCTTCGCGGTAAGTTCCAGTACCCATGCTTCGCGGCCATTCCAGGTTTCAGAGCCCGAAAGAACCGCATCGTAGCGGCTGGATAAAGTATCGTTGTTGAGCGTGTCCTCGTAGGACATATCGGAACCCATCATGGACTCTTTGAGCATATGGCCGGAAATGAGCATAACTCCTTCATTGTCCGGAGAATACATAAACAGCCTGCCTCCCCTTTTCAGATATTTGGTTCCCTTGTCTTCCTGATTGGTAAATTCCATAAAGCTGTCGGAATTACCCCTGCCCCAGGCGTTCATTGTTTTTACATAACGCCGGTTTTGGTAATCAATTATCATTTGCCCTTCGTACGCAATGGTCTTGTATACCTGGTTATCGTCAACCCGCCGCATGAGCTCGGCCGCGGTGGGTGTTTGGGGAAAAACGAAAACTGCTGCAATCAGCATCATTGCGCTTACTAAAATCTTTCTGTTCATAAACAAATCTCCCTATTCCCGCTTCATCTCCGTAATGCTTCCACTGGTTCCACGAATGCGCTTTTGAGCGACGGGATAAGAGTGAAAAGCGAGGTAACGATCACGCCCATGAGCCAGGAACGCAGGAGTATCCAGGGGCTGAACTGGAAGAAAATCGCGTTGCCGAGGGGCATTTCGCTGAAAGTGTTCCCATAGAGGTCTCCCATACGGATTGGAAAGTTGGAAGCAAGACCCGAGACAAGCCCCCCAACGATCACACCGGCAAGTGCGCCGAAGACGGCAAGAAAAACAGACTCAAAAAAGAACACCGATACAATTTCACGCCGGGTCATACCCAGACTTCCCATCATGCCGATTTCCTTGATCCGCTCCTGGATGATCATTATCACCGTATTGATGATAAGGAAATTGGCCACGATGAGGAAAACAAGAAAAACAACGGTGTATATGGGCACCACCGTTTTCATAAGCGCAACCCAATAGTTATCCTCCCAATCGCTGACCACATCGCCATCCCCCAGAAGATTCTGAACCCCGGCGGCGATGGCGCCGCTCATTTTTTCATCATCGGCATAGATCACGAAAGACTGGGTTCCCTCGCCCAGCACCAATAGCTGCTCAAGGCGTCCGAAATCCACAACGATGTACTGCTCATCCACCTTGATATAATCGAAATTGAAGATACCGGTGATCACCGGACTCCATATCTTGTCGGAAAACTGGGCGGATATTGTTTTAAGGGGGATCCGATCGCCAATGGACAGGGCGGCTTTCTGCGCGAAGACCCGGCCTATTGCGCACTCGTTCGTTCCCGGCGCAGGCCAACGGCCTTCAAGGAGGCCGTCCCCGCGGTTAGTCAGATTGAAATGATTCGCCGCCATTTCATCTTCTATGCTGAGACCCCACAGTACCGCGTGTTTGATCGTATTTTCCTGCAATGTCGCAATTGTAGAAATCCGGGGAAGAACCGCCCGCACTCCGGGGATCTTTCTGATGGAAGCAGCCAGTTCCTTCCAGTTTTTCCCGTCAGAAACCGGGTACTGCACAGGCATATATTCGCTTTCCGCGTTGTACCCGGATGAAACCACATTCACATGACCCAGTTCGTACACTTGTACGGTATCGTTAATATTTTTTATCATCCCGTTTATCAGGGATGAATAAACCACTATAAATAAAACCGCTATGCCGACCGCGGTGAAACAAAAAATTGTCCGGCGCTTGTTCCGCCAGATGTTACGGTAGGCGATCTTGATCAACGCTGCGGCGCCGCCCTGTTTATATTCGGTCGTCACTCAATACTCCTTCTACCTACTCAAACCGCAGACTCTCGGTAATTGGCATCTTCAGCGCCCGGCGGGTCGGAATTATTGCCATGAACGAAGCGAGCAGCGTGGCCGCAATGCCTGAGACTATGATCACCGGAATATCCCACATACTTTTGAAGTTGGATGTAACACGGAAGCCGATTCCCTGGCTCATTGTATCCATCATTGAGCTGAAATCAAAGCCGTACTTCACCACAGGGTAATTGATACAACAGCCAAGAATTATTCCCAGTACCGATCCGATAAAACCCAAAAAACCGGCTTCCAGCATATAGGTAACGATCATCTGGTTATCGTTCATACCCAGGGCGCGCATCATTCCGATCTCTTTGGTCCGTTCCAGAATCGCGAGAAGAACGGTATTGGAGACTCCCAGAAAGGAAAGGATAAATAACAGGGCAATAAGTATTTGGGGTACGCCCCTTTGGATCGCCTCATAGCCCAGATAATCCTGTATGTACTCAAGCCATGTATGGACGGCGAGTTCATTGCTCAGGGAGAGTCCCTTCGCGGCAAGACCCCGTTCAAGCGCGGCGCCAATCGAAACCGCGCTTTCACTTTTTCCGGGGAGCCGGGTATCGGGGACGTTCTTCTCCCTGATAAGGAGTTCCGTTACCGCCCCCTCAAGCATCATGCCATCTTCACCCTGCAAAACATCAAGCGGAATATAGGCGGTGTTTCCGTTGGGAAGCGGATCGGGCGAATTGATGACCCCCACCACAACCGCGTCCACCAGTTGATTCACATGCCGTACCGCCCCGGAATAATCCGCGCGGATCATGGCGGACAAAACCTGTTGAAGCTTTCCCCCGTCTTTTTCAGCCAGAAGATACGCATCCATAAAATCAGCGTACTCGTAAGCCGCCTTAACAAGGTTCCTGTCTTCGTCCTTCAGGGCAGGCATGAGCTCACCCTCCCACTTGTCCCGGCGTATTGTTTCGGGTACGGCCTTGATATCGATTACGGCGCTTATCCGTACATTGTTCCGGCCCGAAGAAGCGGTCAGGTTCCAGTAGCGTTCAAGATCCTTCCCGGAAACGTTCTTTTTAAGGATCATCCGCTCGTTGCCGGCGGCCGTTTTTTCCTTTACTGCAAAGAGACCCTTGGGCGACGGAGCAGGCTCATACAGTGAGCGGATAAATTCCGCATCGGCGGAACCGGCTGCGGAACCGGCGGTAGTACCGTTTGAAACAGCGGAAACAAGATCCTCAAGTTCATGCCGGAGCGGTCTTGCCGGAATTCCTACCTGCAGCTTTTCCGCGGCAACCGTTCCCAGGGCAATTTCAAACTGCCCGTTCCGCACATAACGGCCAAAATCGACATACCTGGCGTAGCGCAACACCTGCGCTTCGGCTGCGGGCTCTACGGCGTTAAACAAAATGGGAGCTGAACCCGAGGTGGAAAAGAGCGTACCGGAAAACACATAACGCGGGGCGCTGTAGTACCCTTCGCGATCCAGCGCATCCCGGTAATTTTCCCAGCCTGTAAAATTTTCATAACTGGGCATATCATCTTTTTTTTCAAAGTAGAGTTTAGTCTGCAGCTTTGCGGCCCCAAGCTCATAATTGACGATATTCCTGCGCGATTCAATCGCCATACCGCCCAGGAAACTATTCAAAAAGATAAACATCGCAACGCTTACCATAATTGCCGCCGAGCTGAGAATTGTCTTGGCCTTGTGCCTTGCCAGATTACGCAAAGCCATTTTCTTCAATTCCCAAATACCGGACAGAGTCATTACGCGCTCTCCTTTACCTCATCACTCTCGATCTGCCCGTCACGGATACGCACAAGCCGGCGGGCATAGTCCATGACCATCGGATCGTGTGTGGAAAAAATGAAAGTGGATTTTTCCGCCCTGTTCAGCGTCAGCATCAATTCAAGTATTTCGCGGCCAATGGCGGAATCAAGGTTCGCCGTGGGTTCATCGGCCAGAATCAGAGCCGGTTTTTTCACCAGGGCCCTTGCGATAGCCACCCGCTGCTGCTGGCCGCCCGACATCTCCCCGGGACGCCGCTTCGCCATGCCGTCAAGCCCGACATCATGCAGCGCCCGGTCACAGCGTTCCTTTATTTCCTTTTGCGGAAAACCCAGCAGGGTCAGCGGGAAGGAAATATTTTCCTCTGCCGAGAGTACCGGGATAAGATTATAGGCCTGGAAGATAAAGCCTATACTCTTTCTTCTTAAAAACGCCAGCTCCCTGCGCTTCATCTTCGCCGTATCTTCCCCGTTCACCCGCATGGTTCCGCCCGTAAGAGTATCGAGACAGCCGGCCAGGTGCAGGAAGGTAGACTTTCCGCTTCCCGAAGGCCCGGCAATGGCGGAGAACTCCCCTTCGTGAAATTCCAGGCTAATCCCGCGCAGTGCATGGACAATTTGGTCATTAAGACCATAATCCTTTGTTACATTTTCAGCTTTTACAACTGTCATTTATACTGTCCCCCAAAAATTACCGCCCGCCATAATCTCCATGGTATATAATAACGATAATTGTCGTGAGGCGTCAACCGCGTATTTGTTATGCGAAATTTACGCAGTTAACGCACCGGCCAGGAAATGTAATAATAATGGCTTTCCCCCATAAATGTTCGATATATCTTTCAGGGCCAGCGCACTATTCAAAACAAATATCAAGAAGACCTCACGCAGAGGCGCCAAGGCGCGGAGGAACGCAGAGGAAGACAGAGCGCATTCACCTAATTACCCAAGATTCTCTGCGTCCTTTGCGCCTCTGCGTGGGATCTTCTGGAGTTATTTTTGGTTTATTATTGCAATTTAGCTGATACTGCGCTGGCCCTGATGTACCTCTCGTGACAGAGCGACAAAGCTGGTCTTTTGCGGTATACTCTCCTGATGAATTTCACAGATATTTTAAAACCCGGCCTTAAGGCCACAACAACCGATACCGTAACGGATGGGAATATTGCCCGCGCATGGGGATCCGGGGGTCTTGCTGTTTATGCTACCCCTGCCATGATCGCCCTTGTGGAGACGGCGGCCTATTCCGCTGTGCAATCGCTTCTCCCGCCGGGCTGGTCTACTGTGGGTACGGAGATCAACATCAAGCATATATCCGCCACTCCCGCGGGCATGAAGGTCTATGCCCGGGCGGAACTTCTCAGTATCGATGGGGATGCCCTCGGCTTTAAGGTGGAAGCCTTTGATGAAGCCGGTAAAATAGGCGAGGGCGCCCACAGCCGTTTTATTGTTGAGAACGAGCGATTTCTGGTCAGAACTGAACGAAAAAGAACTTCAGCCAGGGAAAGTCCCGATTGTCATTGACAGTGGCGCACTTTCGGGCAGCAGAACGGCAAATTGGAGTTTGCGCGCTAGACATATTTTATGTTTTATTGATATACTTATTTATTCAGTCTTCTGTTCCAAGCCCCGTTGGGCCGGAAGATAGAGATGTTCCCAGTGAACAATGAGGAGGTCAGTTGTCGGACAAAGATTTACGGATCAATGAACAGATTCGGGTGCGGGAGGTTCGCCTCATCCGTGATGATGGTGACCAGCAGCAGGGTATTATTACCACCCTTGAAGCTCTCGAAATTGCCAAAGAACATGGACTTGACCTGGTAGAAGTGGCGCCCAACGCTGTACCGCCGGTAGTCAAAATTATGGACTACGGTAAGTTTAAATTCGAAAACGAAAAAAAGGTACGGGATTCCAAAAAGAAGCAAAAGCTGCTTAAACTTAAAGAGATCCGTATGCAGCCAAAGATTGACGAACATGATCTTGATTTTAAGTCCAAGCATGTGCGGGAATTTCTGGCCGAAGGCAACAAGGTCAAAGTAACGGTTCGTTTCCGGGGCCGGGAAATGGCCCATACCGAACTTGGTTTGGATGTATTAAAAGATGTTTTAGCAAGGATAGAAGGGGATTATGTGATGGATAAAGCTCCGGCAATGGAAGGCCGGTTCATGTCCATGGTACTGAGCCCCAAGTCCAAGAAATAATACGGGTTTTTTATAAAACCCGGACAGAATAATTGAGGTGGCACTATGCCGAAAATGAAGACCAAGAAAAGCGCGGCCAAGCGCTATTCATTCACCGGGACTGGCAAGGTTAAATACAAGAAACAGAACCTTCGTCATATTCTTACAAAGAAGTCAACCAAACGGAAGCGGAATCTCCGCCACGGCGGGATTCTTTCCGCCGACAATACCGCGGTTATCAAAAAGCGGCTTTTGCCCTACGGGTAAAAAGCCCGCGGTAAGACTCACCCATAAGGAGCGTAAATCATGGCAAGAGCGGTAGATGGTTCCAAACGAAAGAACCACCGTAAAAAGATACTTAAACTGGCAAAAGGCTACTGGGGCCGCAGACACTCAAATTACAAAACCGCAAAAGACGCGGTTACCAAAGGTCTCTTCTACGCATACCGGGACCGGAGGGATCGGAAAGGGGATTTCCGCCGGATATGGATCATCCGGATCAACGCGGCCTCCAGCGCCGAAGGCCTCTCCTATTCCCGGTTTATTGACGGCCTTAACAAGGCCGGGATCACCATCAACCGGAAAGCCCTGGCTTCGCTGGCAGTGGAAGACGCAGGGGCTTTTAAGGCCATAGTCGACAAGGCAAAGGCCGCATTGGGGGCATAGACATGGTAAGCCTGGAGCAGGTTAAGCTGCTGGAATCCAAGGTCTCAAAGACGATCGATTACGTCAGGAAGGTGACCGAGGAAAACTCCAGCCTGAAGGAAAAGCTGGATTCTTATCAAAAACGGATCGACGAGCTTGAAATTCTAATCCAGCGCTTCAGGGAAGATCAGAGCCGCATTGAGGACGGGATCCTTTCCGCCCTGGATCGGCTTAACCAATTTGAGGATGCGTTGGAAAGCAAGCTTTCCATAGAAAGTAAACGCCCCGACAAAAAAGATACTCCATCCCAGAAGAAGGAAGATATAACCCCCGTTCCGGTTGAAGATCCGGAGTCTCTTCAACCGGACACAGATAATGGGTCCAATGGCGAGTTGGATATTTTTTAAAAGTTTCCGGGCTGTACCCCGTAAGGGGTTGTCTGGATTAAAATAGATAACCAAGTAAACCATGGCAAAAAGCGATCTTCGTATTGATATTTTGGGAACAGTCATCACCATATCCGCCGATGAGAAACCGGAGTATTTAAAGAAGCTCCTGGACAAATACCGGCAGACCATTGAAAATGTGCAGCGCATATCCGGCCTCAGGGATCCCCTGAAAGCGGCGGTACTCACCGGTTTTCTCCTCTGTGATGATCTTGAGAAAGCAGCGGGTTCCGGCATGAAAAACGGGGCGGATTCAGGGGACTCAGGCGAAGCTGAAAAGCTCACCCTGGGCATGATCTCCCTGCTGGATGAGGCGCTGAAAGTAACATCCGGCGCCGAAACGCCGCAGCCTGTTGTTGGCGCCGCTAACGGCGCTGTTGGCGATTCCATTTTCAAACTTCAGAACACGGTAAAAAACTACGAGTGGGGTTCCTCCGAATGGCTTCCGGATTTTCTTGGAGAGAAGAACCGCAGCCGTATTCCCTGGGCCGAACTCTGGATGGGGGTAAACCCTGCAGGGCCCTCCCGTGTGGCCGGAGCTGAGGGACTACTCCTTTCGGAATTGATCGGCAGAAATCCGCAAGCCCTTTTGGGCAGGGAAACGGCGGAAACATACGGGAAGCTGCCGTTTTTATTTAAGGTTGAGGCGGCGGAAAAACCCCTTTCCATTCAAACTCATCCCAGCCGTGAACAGGCCCGGGAGGGCTTTGAGCGGGAAAACCGGGAAGGGATTCTCCTGGACGCCCCGAACCGGAATTACCGGGATGCCAACCACAAACCCGAGATCTTCTGCGCCCTCAATCCTTTTGCCGCCCTCTGTGGTTTCCGAAAGCCCCTGGAAATAAAAACGCTCATCGATATCCTTTCCCGGGGCTATACACAGGGCGGGGAGGGAGCGCTGAAAAACGGCCTTGAAAGCCTCGTTTCCGCCCTTGAAAACGAAAACCCCCTTAGGGCCTTTCTCGCAGCGCTCTTCAGTTTGGGAAGAGAGGCGCGCGAAGCCCTGGGGTTTTTCATAAAGGCCCGGCGGTCCCTGCTTGAAAGGGACTTCCCCGAATACAGGGATGAGTGGGAGCTTTGCGCGTATCTGGCAAATCTCTATCCGGGGGATCCTGGCATCATCGCCCCGCTGTACCTTAACATCATAGAGCTGGCCCCGGGCCATGCCATGTATCTTCCCGCAGGGGTATTCCATGCCTATATCCACGGCATGGGAGTTGAACT
>Ga0123357_10005396_pt1 | contig 15300 bp, 10 predicted proteins | sample TergutEmb28metaG_FD_89873 | JGI IMG/M metagenome (GOLD analysis project Ga0123357, IMG submission 89873) | Embiratermes neotenicus P4 segment gut microbial communities from Petit-Saut dam, French Guiana - Emb289 P4 | ecosystem: Host-associated > Arthropoda: Insects > Digestive system > Gut ... | reverse complement strand
TAGCAAGGAACAAAGCTCCCTGATGATGATCTGACAAGATCGAAACATGTCGGAGTGTTTTAAAGTGTTTTAAAAGTGTTTTATGTGAAATTATATGTGCATTCGTTGGTTTATAAATTGAAGTAAAACTCTACGTGTTTTGATCTTTCCTAGATCATCTGATGGGAGTTTTTTACATCAATTAAGCATATATAATATACTGATAGATAATAAATAGATTAAAATTTTTGTCCATAAAATGTGTAGATGTTATAAAATTTGTTGTAGAAGTATGTGGATTCATGTAGCTCAGGATAGGGACCAGTCACATGACCCTGTTGACATTGTCATGAATTTATGGTTTCCATAAGGCGTGGGGAACTTCATGATCAGCTGACTTTTAGTTTATCAAGGACTGTGCCCTGTGGAGTTACCACTGAATATTGGATAGCTCTGCTGGTAAGGTGACTACCTGCAGGTTGAACAATTGGAATTTGGTTCCTACCAGTGGCAGAGCTAGATAGTTTTGTTGTGGCAACCTTACGTAGGCTAACTCTGGGTTCCACTTTGCACTTCTGCAATAGGTAGCAGGAAGTTCTGTCCTGGAGCAAAGTGACTGAGTGTGAAGCTGTAGAATTCACGGTTTGGAATATGTGGTTCTCTATCTGTTGGCTTGCCATATATCTTTGGGCCACAGTGCTTAGGCACAGGTACTAAATAACCTTGTGTTTTTATTCATTATAAATGTGTGTTCCTTCTTTACAGAACAAAAGATTCCGTGTTCTGCATTTCTTTTGTAATTTTTGTCTGACTGTCTAGCCAGTGCAGTCAGTGTTTCTTTAGTTGTGCATTACCTTAACTTCTCTCCATTTCCAGCAGATGTCAGCAGATACTGATGCACTTCGTCTGTCCACTCCCCTGTGGAGCCAAACTTCAAAATGATCTTCGCCTTGGTACTCAAGTGGCTGACGCCAAAGCAAGTGATGTCTCCAGGCTTGTAGCTGACTGCCTCCTCATATAGCCCAGCTGCGTGATGGTTCGTGCAGTGGCAGTACATGTGGATGTGGGTGTTGTTGCTGTGACTGTGTTTCACATCCAGTACACCTCTTCCAACCAGGGCCTTATATAGAAGCGACACCCAGAAGTCCTGCGTCAAGACAACAGTTGTGCCAAGTCAGTAATTCAGGTACAAAATACTACCCTGTCACTAGTTGGGTCTCTTCTCTTATAGTGTGTGTGGATTTGGCTCATAGTGATGGGGCATGTAGGGTGAGCCCATTCCAAACCATTGTAAGGTATTTGTCTGAATGCAATAGTGCGTGTAGGTTGAACATATTCCAGCTTTTATACAAGTAACATGTCTGAATTTAGCTCATAGGGTTAGGGCACATGGGTTTAACCTATTCCAATTCCTATAATATGCCTGGGTTAGACAGAGTGATGGGTAGTGTCAGCTGAGCCTGTTCCAATACTTTTGATATGTATGGATTTGGCTGGGTGTCATAATATGTGTAGGTTGAGCCTGTTCCAGCATGTAATATATATGGATTTGGCTCAGTGTCGCTTGGATTGACCTTATTGCATCTCCATTACCAGATAAAGGCATAATAATATTTTGTCTCACAAAAGATGTGTAACAATAAAGTGTTACACTCTCCTCGTGTATGGTGGAGATTTTTGCGCTCCATGATGGGTGTGGTGGCCAAGATGACCTTAGGAAACTCAGAATCTTTGGTCGTATGGGTACTGGCCTGATCCTCCATGCTGGAGGTTGTGTAAAAGGTTCAAAACTCACCTACATAAAAATACTTTTCTCATTAAACTGAAAATAATGGCTTCTTGTAACATTGGTCCAAGTAGGTCAATATATACACCACCCTTGTACACCTGAAGTTATAACTACAAGTAAACTTTTTTATGTATGCTGTGTCTGACATGTATAGACTTATATGCCACATGCAAGGACATCTATTTGAAATATTTGCAGGCAGTATTTAAAACTTTCAACATCAGCAAACATATGTGTGCAAATTATACATTTTACCTTAAGTTAAAATATTTATACCTAAATAAAAGATGTTGATATATATACTGATGTAATTGACCGCACACATGCAGTTAAATGTGCGACCACTTAAGGTGGCCCAAGTAGTTTTAAGTGTCAGAATAACCCCAAGTGTCCTTATACATGGTCAAGTAGGAAGAAGTAATGTTTTTAAGTTCCAGTTAAGTTCCCATTGTACAGACAATACAAATTAGTTAATAGTAACATAGGGGCTATTGTCTTATAAATCATCATGAATATGAATTTTCACTATTGAACACAATCCTGGTCCAGTTCACACAATCACAATATATTTCAGTGTTTTCCATTTCAATCTTATCCTCACATCTATCTTTCACTTTTACTAGACAGAATTAAAATAAATGAAAAGATACCTCATATCAAATGATTAAGCTATGCAGAACTCTATACTTTATCCCAGGAATCTTTTGTTGTTGTGCTGGTGAGTTGCTTAATATGGTTGATTACAAAAACTTTGAATTGATTTAAGCTCCTTTAACATCTGAAGACATAAATCAAGATTGTATAGAACATACAAAATTTTTCAAATTACAGGATTTTATGTGCAAAGTGGTTGTGCCCAAGTAGGACGTGATGTTGGTGTACAAGAAGCATGGTGTACAGTTTATCACATTCTCACCCTTCATTCTTTAGTCTCAGGTTCTGTATATAAAAATGTAAGAATTAAATCTGCAATGAATTATTTGTTTAACAAACAAATTCACTTTTATTGTTCTGTGTTCTGTTGTATCTTTTGTCATAGGAAGTTCAGCTTTATTTTGGCTTTGCACTATGTATTTCGTGCTCAACAGAAACATTTGTGTAACCAACTTTTGTGTAGTTGGAACTCAGTGCCTGGATGTGAAAAAGCTTCTGTTCATCATTTGGTGTGGTGTTTGTGGAGGCATAAGTTATATATTGACTTCTTTATGTACACAGTTAAAATATTGATCAAATTTTATATCACAAAGCTCAGTCAATATAATGACCAGACTACAGGCTGGTTGACCATTCTTTTCTTCCCACCGTGTCCAGACTGACAATGGACTCATCCAGCTCCTATCCAGTGGGTACAGGGGCACTTTTAGAGACTCTAGCAGCCAGGGTGTGAAGCTGGCTGCTCAACTCCATCTGTTTCCAAGGTTAAGAGTATGTGGTGCTATGCCTTCGCTTACCCATACATTTCCATTACATCTCGTTACCATGCCAATATTCCTAACTGAGCACAGGGATAACTTTAACTTTTATGTTCATAAATTAATTCACATGTAGGAGCAACTGTTATCTCCAGCTTGTTAGTGACCATGGATTATGGATTCTAGTATCTTGAATGTTGGTACTTACTGGTGTAGGTTCAAACAGTCCATAGAGATGAGGCTGCTGCATGATGACCTGTACTCCGATCTGTGCAGCAACACCAAGCTTGTCTGCCCATTTTAAGGCATCCAGGAACCACCCCTGTGAACTTACACTCTGTCTGTCTCCTGCAAACCAAAGAATTGTCATTTAAATACCTTGCAACACATCTACAGATCAGATCCATTGAGAGCTGCATTTACTATAAAGAAAAACCTTACAGGAATCCTGTCTTTGAAAAGTACAACATTTCCATACTGTACCATCATCTTGTGAGAAGTTTTGTAACATAACACCACCTGGAAGAGCATCAGTCTTCTGTCCAATGTCATCTATTTGCTGTTGATCATCTTAAAACCAATTTATTTTCATAACAATTTATTTTGTGTTAGTGAAGGAAAAACATTGTCAGATACTAAAATTCCTATCTTAATTAACTGATTAACTAAGCATCTGACTTCATAGAACAGTGTTCTTCTTGAGAAGCTAATAATCATGCATGTGATCAGGAAATTTCCAAACTGTCATGGAACCCAAGGTTTCATTACCATTTTGACATGTGTGACTGTCCCACACTTTGTCCTGATTTGCCTGATGTCAGTTCACCTGACCACATTGCAGCTTTTTAACAGGCTAAATTAATCAATTAGTGGTAGGGCTCAATCTCACGATATACATGGGCAGTAGTTTGGGTGGTGGTGATGGTGGCAATTGTCAGTTGGTATCAGTAGAACTGTTAATTTTTTTAACACACAATTAGTGCTTTCAGTAAGTTCAAAGGTATTGATTATGAAACTATACATATCACATTATGTAAGCTCTGTACTAAAGTGCTGGCTGATCGCATGTTGTACTGTAGTATTGAATGTTACATCAAGAATTTTAGTCACAGTTAATGTCTTCAGTATGGGCACCAAACCAAGAATAATCCAGTGCGTGCAAAAATCCATGAACGCATGAATTTACTGGTGTGCACTCCTGACACTTAAACTTGCCTGTTGTTTGTAACTACTCTTCTATAGGGACTGGGGTGGACTAACGACGAGCTTTAGCATTAAAGTTGGCCAGTGGTAGCACAACTGCCATTCTCAACAAGTACTTTGGGGATCTGTGCAGTGTACATGCATAGGGAAGGGATTAATTTATTTAAGAAGCCAAAAATTTACCTTATCTTTTCATACCTATATCACAAGCCAAATATCTGGTTATTACTACACCTCAGAAAAGCCTCTTCCAGGAATCGAACCAAGGATGACCAGTTACGCGAGTGCACACCATTGGTCCCTGTCCTAATCAAAGTGAATCCAGTGTATATTATCATACTGTTTCTTTAAGATCCATTTTAACATTATGCTCCCTTCTGTGCCCAGTTCTTCCAAGAAATCTTTCATTTCAGCTCTATAACCTAGAATTCTATAGGCATTTTTCATCCATAGTGTAAGAAAAATTACCTAAGCTCCCTTTCAGAACATTTGTCACCAAGTTAAATCTATGTAGGTCATGTACACTACCTTATCTTCCTTTGCTTAACTCATACTCTACTAGTAATGAACTTGACTTGTGAGGACAGTGAACTGTCCAAGCATTGTTCTACATACTTGATTTTATGACGTTTCATGGGTATGCTTGTCCATTTGGCTTTTTATAAACGTGGATTTTAGATTACTCACTGTCTCTTCAGAGTTGGACTAAAGGAAGTAGTAAGCAAGTGGAATGAAATCTTGTACTTCACATCTAATTTCCAATAGATAAAAATGCATGTGATTGCATTAAAGGTAAGCATAAAGCAGAAAGCTGTAAATTATCCTACCTTTGATGCAGAAGTCACATTATTTATATTTGGTGTCCATAAGCAAAGAGCCTGGAAACTTGCGGTACACCACATTAGAAATACATGGATTGACTGTATGAAGATAAAAAACACTTAAAACTTATGGTTAATATACTGGGTGTTTAGGGTTTTATTATGTCCTCATCTTCACAAATGTAAGAAACAGATTTACTGAGCAAGTTGGCTATAGCAGTAACACCTCCGACTTGTATCTAGGAGGTTCCTAGTTCCAGTCTCGTCTCTGACACCTGCTATTACAGCACAGTTTTTAAAATTATTTTTTAAGTCCATCCAGGCAGTTGCTAGGGTAATACATCTACTTATGTGAACAGTGTTCCCTCCCACGTCCTTTCCAATTTATTATCGGTCATAGTAGCATTTGACATTGTATAGCCTGCTTTTTTGACATCATGAAACAAACCATAAAGAAATAAATATCAAACAAAGAGATTTGACTTTATACTGGTAATAATGTGTACATGTTCTGCCATCTGCGTTCAGTATATTAATGACATTTGTACCAGTCTTTGATTAGCTGTTGATGACAAAGTTTGTCAAAATACATATAATGTTTATAATAAATGATCAAGGAATGTGTGATGGTTAATTCATTAATACACCATTTCATAAATGTCTTGTTCTTGTATACTGATTCATTTATCTCTTTTACAAGGCCTTTGTCCTTTCCAGTGTTTGGTCTGTAAGGTGTCCAGTATGCAAAACTAAAATGCTATGCCTTGAAAGTCACATGTTAATTTTGATCATAGCAGTGAAGATCAGATATTTATTACTTACCAATCCACAATGGTTTCTTGGCTATAGGCACTCCTAGAACATTGTTCAGCACCTCCCGGTCATGCATGAGCTGATTGATACCCAGTACCACATTTTCTGACTTAACTATTGACGTATTGTCCTGATGAGTGAATTCTCTGTGAAGAAAGCAGTAGAAAGAGTAATTGGCTGGACATAACCTAATTTCTTATTTGAAAATATGGTATGACTCCTTCCTTAGTATAAAATATGGCAGTAACAATAACATTATCAGTAGAAATTATGACTAATTAAGCATTTTTCAATCATCATAACCCAAAGTTTGTGCCGCAATTACAGAAGTGCACTCATGCATGTTGATCTACAGTAAAAGAGTTATTTTATTATTGCTCTTTATAGATAAATGTACTTCCATCACAATCAAGGATCCCTGGCCTCAGTTTAGAGTGCAGTAGTGTAGAACTGTGTCAGTTCTTCACTGCAACTCAAAACATCAAGGCATGCAGTCATAAGTTTGCACTAATACAGAAGCGAGAAGTGTATCTTGTGGCAGACAGAATTGTTAGGTTTTTATAGACCAATAGCAGCAATAATTCCGGCAAACACGTGACTTTGCTGAAGCTGTTTCGAGGCAGACAGCACTATATGCTGATATGAAGGATTATACAGTTGTGGCCAAACTGTATTGACTATCACTTAGGTATAATGAGAAAAACGTCTACTTAAGTTTGTATTTACTGTCATAAGTAATGACTGTAAACTAAAATTGTTTTTACAAAGTCAAAAGGTTGGGGTTTTATTCAAAGTGAAGATCAAACCTATATAAATGGATTTTATGAATTTTTAGCAAGGGGCTGAAGTACCACATATCATTAAAATCCCTTCAGCAAAACCATTGTTTACACCACAGTTGTGTTGGACATTACCCATTATTTGAGATATATTTGATATACATGAAACTTTGGGAACTGACCAAACACTTTGCTTTTGGTTGTTGGTTGTCATACTGACAACTATGTTTGTTATATAAACACCTAATTACCCAATTATGCACAAATGTATAATTCATAGATACAGTTAAAATTATAAAATATTTAAAAGTGCTCCAACATGTTTCGGATCACAGAGGATCCATCATTAGGGAGCCTTGTACAGTACTTGGCTAAAATTACAATAATGGTTCTATCATGTCCGTTGACATGGACGTGGTCGGTATTATGGCAGCATATTCTGACCCGTTTTGTGTGTGCGTGTGTGTAGTTCACTGTATAGGAAGGCACTTGAGTGTTGAGCAGACAAGTTTAGTTTTCCAAGACACCTAGTTTGAATTACATCTGTTGCCACTTATCTCAAAACAAACTGGAAATGGAAATACTGCCAACTCATGCAGTGGCATAATTATCAGATACACTTCAGATAAGAACAATTAACTAACTCAGTCATTCACTCTGTCTCTGTCATAGTACAGCCAAAAGACTTAAAAACACTTACAGAATCAAAGCTCAGTTGCAGTGTGTGTAAATAACTGGATAAATGAACAAAATATGGATAATGAGTAGATTTCCTCCTCCATATTTCTTAGATGTTTCTACTTCAGTATTCCAAATCCTTCTCAGAAATAATTCCTTCTACTGGTCTTAACGTCATACAATCTTTATGTATGTCAAGAATTCTAAATCAAATATTAAGATGTGGTGAAACATCATTAGAATATCTACACACAAACTCAGATACATAGAAGACTTACGGGTGCCAAGTGATTCCATTCAGGGCTGAGCCTCCCTCATTAAAGTAATTCTTCAGAAAGTCAATATCCTCTTGTTTCTTGAATCGTGTAATATCAGGACCTATGATGAGGGAACGTTGGTACCTTGGGAAAGCATCCAAGATGTTTCTGAGTCTGGCCACATCTTGTCCATACTGAGCTGCTGATATATCTGTCCCTAGCTCCTGGATTTCTGCAGAAATAACCAAGATTTAAGTGACATTATAACTGAATCTGTCTTATGATATGAATGTTGTTTCTCTGATTATTAATCCTTGCGCCAACTAATTTATTTCTTGCTAAGTGATTCTGATGTCTCCTTACTTCACTAGTCGCGTCCAGTCTGTCTTGGTGCTGAGTTATTTAATAAAATTGGCAGATCAGTTTTGGTTAAGGGGACATATAGGTCAGTTGTAAATACTTTCCAAACTTATGGTTATGGAATTCTGCCCAAAAAAATGATAATTATTTAGCTGTTCATGAAATTTTCTGTTGGTGTGGATAAAAAGATGTATTTCCATCAGCACTGAAATTTGCATTAAAATTTTTATCATAAGCTATCAATTTACATTTCTACAAATAGTTACAGAGTATAGTCAACAATGTAGCATTAATTTCAATGTGCTGTATCCCATACCATAACCAAGCTCCCACGTGACATTGTAACCCATTTCATCAGAGAAAGCAATCAGATCCAGGCTGTTTCTTGAATCCCATGCACCATTGACTCTGTTGAGGATGTTCAGGCATGCTACCAGTTTGAGTCCAGTCTCTTGAGCAAAGTTGTTTATATCAACCCAGTGCACTTCTGCAATGCAAGGAAAATTATGTTATGATGTACATTAATGATTAGAAACATACAGGATGATGGAATCCACTACTGAACAATTTTCATCACAGTTAAATACAAGTTATTTGTACACAGTGATGCTTATGTCGACATCAGTTAATTGTAATGCACAGAATACACTACATTGTACACAGTTGGATGTAAATCATTTAACAACAATAAGAGTTATTTGTGACAAGAAAATATGTTCATTATTGAATATTACTTGAATTAGTGATCTCATACACACTGCCAGATTGCATGTAGACAGATATTTCCGTAGACATACTATCCAGTAATGTCTATGAGACTTGCCATGATTCGTAATAATTAGTCAAGAGTGAGTTTCTGCTAGAAAGTAAGAATAAATCCTTTTCATTTTTTTATGAATGACTTATAACATTGTGGAAAATATAGGCAAAGTACAATAATTTAATAACCTTTACCATCCTCAGTTGTGAAACTGTCTAATCACCTCATATGGTAACAACCCCTACCACTGCACAGAAAAGCTGGAAAACAGACAGTATATTAAAATTATATAGATGGAACCTGTCTTATGATACTGGATTCCATTTAGGATGACCAACTATGCTGCCTTCTACCCATGACTGATATTGATAGGTACATTTAGGTTCATGAACAATTTTACAGAATGTTATCATCACCCTCCCAGTTTGGGCTGTTGTGGTCCATTTGAGCTGCAACATACAAATTCTTTCTGATCAGTTTTGTGCTTTTTTGCCCTGAAGACTGAGGAGGTAGGTCTGTCTGAAATGTCAGTAACCACCTACAAGGCCACAGAATGTTATGATCCTGCATATCACAGTCTAACTTCAGTGTTTACTCCCTCTATCCAGTTTCATCAACTTCTTTTCTGTAGTTTTGAAATTGAAATATGCACATCAAACAATCGTGACATCCCCATTATTTGTTTGTGTCATATACTTTGTATAAACACATCAGTTAAAGACAATCAGATATGCATTTTTGACCTGTAATAGTGTAGTTCTCATGTTGAGCTCCATTCATGTGAGATCTCATGAAGTTATAGTGGTTACAGTGTGGTCCTCCGAGTCTCAGGTACGCAGGATTGAGTCCTCTTGCCATGTTTAGGATTCTCGTTCTTCCAGAACTAGGATTGAACGCTCATATCAGTACACATTATTCATATACAACTTACTAGATAAAATCCAACGAAGGGGGGTTGTTTATACAGAATAGTTTGTGACTGAATACACTGTATTACTAATAATTTCTTGAATTATTTAGAAAGCCTGTACCATGAGTAATGAGCTTGTTTATAGGAGATTACAGCAAGGGTATGTGTACAGAAGTAGATGTCATCCTCAATAACTGACAGAATTGTTACTTTTTCACAAAATTCCAATTATGAGACACACATTTATGCCAATGTTATATCAGTTTGAATATGCTGCCATGAAATTCATTTTGTTTCTCTGTAACCATCTACTTATGGCTTTTAGGACTGCCACATCGTTCTCATAATACCAACTGCTTGTATGATCTTTCAAGGTCCTTAGTAACTGTTGGTTTGAGCGTGTTGTCTATAAATTGTAGGGGTGTTGGGGTAGAACCTCCCAGCCTACTTCTCAGTTGCTTCCTGACATCCACTGTGATCTGTGAGGTCGTACACTGTTGTGTTGAAGGACGAGCCCCTTCATCAAACACTTTTGACAGAGTGCATGTCAGTTTCAGAAGCATCTGAATATATGTAAGTAGTGGCATTCATGGTTTACCTCTGGGCAAAGAATCAGGCAGTATGTGGCCCTCAGTAATCCAGGAGACATAACTTTACCAGCTGAGGGCACTGTTCTGATTCTTATTTGAAGGTGTGGCTTGATGTCAGTTTGTGCTGTGTTGTTTTGTTTCAGGGTTAAAATGGTGGAGCAAACTTACATCACCAGTAGAATACTGTCATCCTCAGCAGGTTGCTTTTCAAGATGTAAAGCCACTTTAACATAAGATGTTATGTGGAACAGAATTTCCATTCTATTCTGCTGTTTTACATCCTGTCACTGAGCTTCATGTTGTTGCTAGCAAATTATACATGCCCTTTTGCTTCATTTTTTAACAGATGGGGAGCCCAGTGGCAACAAACATCCTGGTTTCCCAGAGTTGATATGATGCCCTGCACACCATTTTGTCCAATTCCAAGCTGTGCTGCAATAGTGGTAACTGCCTATGTTCGGTCATCATTATTACATTCCATGCTGGTGGTTCTGCTATGATTTCTGCGAGGCATATTGGCAGCATCCATGTGGCCATCTCTGACTCGATTTAGTCAACAGTGTCTGTGGCCAAACTGTTCTCTTTTATGAGATATTCAGTCACAGTCTACTGGCAAAATGAAGTATCATTGACAGCAATTTTGTTGCAGTAATTTGTGGGCACATTTTGATGCACATGTGCTATACTTGTATTTCAGGTTGCAGATAGGAGATGACACTGCCAGTCATATGCTAGAGTCTGCAGTATGTCACTGTAATGCATATAATGTGACACTGCCCACAACTCATGGTAAGGCCCCATATAGAAGTTTAGAACAAAAAAATATCTCTGAGAGAGTATAGATACATAATTGATTTGTTCAGAACTAACTTTATGTATTCTTTTATACAGATGTTAAACTGGCACTCTCACTCTAAAGAAAGGACATGAATTCAGCAAGTCTGAGAAGAGTGAGTACCCTGGAGAGTATTTGGGTATATAACAATAACAGTAGGATAAGGAAATTATACATTGTGTACTCATCACCTGTTACTGCTTCAGGGATTATGTCATGGAGGAGTGGAGGGGTATGACATTTAGAATGCATGAAGGAGATTAGAAACACCAGATTTTGTTAAGAACCCCCTTAGAGAAGAGAACTAGGTGCAAACAGAAGGATGATATTCCAGTGGGTTGGAATGGGATGCAGTAGATTCATCTGGCTTAGGTTACAGTGTAATCTTCTGAAACAGTAATACACAGAGTTGCATGATCATAAGGAATTAATTTTGAAGCTTTCCACACCGTGCATTCTTGCAGTCACTCACTTCTTTTTATTACAACTAAATAAAAAGAAGTGATTGATAGGGAATTAATGTCTTTACCGCTTGAGGAACTTCCAACTTTTCAAGAAGTTCCCAATACTATGGAATGAATTAGTCAAATTTTGCATGTATTCTTTATTTCTGCCATGTCTGATGATACATGAACTGCAGTTGTCATCCTTTGTTATCAAGGAAAGCTAGGAAATGAAACTAAAAATATAAATCATGAAATTATGTGCTGTGTCATTATAGTGTACTCCTACCCTCAGTCAAAACTGAAGTGTCTGTCAGTATGACAAAAATGCCCACCTGAATTCCTTTCCAAACAGTAACATTGCAGGATCAACAGTCAGACTGAGGAATCGTTCATCAACGACATGAAATAACTTGGCAGTGTTAATTGTCACATCATATTCCTCCACTGGCTGTGGTGCAGCCCCAACATTGGCCATCCCAATCATCATACATGCCACCACTACAGACCACCAACCTTTCTCCTCTGGCATGCTGCAACCCTGCAATTAAGAAGGGTTTATTTTATCAGCCCTTTATGAAACAGTTACCACGGTCATACTATACACAGGACATTATTTACAATAGTCAGTCAAATTTAACCCTGTAAACCACAGCAATTATTGTACTACGTACCGCCCGTCATAATACTAAATAATGTCCACTATTCCTAAAGAATGTATTTATGGCTGTCATATGATTTTGAGAATAGGCATTAAATATTTTCTTAAGCACCATTAACGAGTGTTGTCTTTGTGATGGAGACACAGTGTGTTCTCTGTGAGGTAGGGATTGAGTTTGTAAATTATACGAATTTAAGGCTTCAATGTGTTAAGTGGGCTATTTTTTTTTAATGAATTAATGGTGTTGCTGATTGTATCTGTTCATGTGAACCTGAATAACATGAGTGATTTGGTCAGATGTGTTGAGTTCCGGCAAACTTCATTCCTTTAGAGGTTGGCATAATCTCACACTCTTTTAAAATTCACTATTCCTTAATTTCAGTCTGGTGGTTGTCTTAATATGTAGAGAAGGATCTACGGGGGATGAAGTTTTAGAGATGGCGACAGACGGCAATTGGTAGGGAAGAATAGGCATCCGTAATTAAGGAGGCCAAGGATGTCAGAGGTCCGTAGAGCCATGGCATAAGTTATTAAGTAAGGTTGTCTTAATATTTGAAGTGGAAGGAAGTTCAACACTATGCATTGTACAGTTCTGCAGGTATTTATGATTGTGGATCTTGAAGTAGGGTGTGATTTTAGGTATCTAGCTGCTAGATATCCCCTGATGTTGGATTCCAGCACCAGGCATACATCGTATAATATACTCATACATTTATGAATACCTTTCAATTCCATATCGAAAACTAAATAGCTGTTTAAGTAGTTATATGAAATTTGGTGTGGTGAAGGATTATCAATGTGTACAATTTTTTTCTTAAATGTTTTTATATGTTTTATCCGCACAGAATATAAATATCAACATATCCTGGGGTGAAGTGCAGTGTATCAAGTAGAAAACTGAACAATTCGGAAGTACTCATTTCCTTAATTTGCAAGGTAGCTTCTGAAGACAGAGGCAGCAAGTTCCTTCCAGCAGATAGCAAGCTGCATGCGTTGTCAGTGATATACGAATGTGAGAAATTCAAATCACGTGTAACAAAAATATAACTGACGTTGATTACAAAAAACTATGGCCGTGAATATTCTTACAACAGGCATTCTTAGTTTTGTGAATAATATAGAACATCACTGTAATTGCCCTTAAATACTGATATTCTTAGTTTTTCATTTATTCAGGCCATATTGTGAAGTGTGACAGGCTACAGTCGCTTGCAGTGCTGTGAATTCGAAAGAAAATAATTGACTGATTTCATTTTTCATACATCCAGTCTCTCGGAAATAATTCTCATCATAAAGCTTTAAAAGAGCTACAAAATGTATTGGAAATGCTTAATATTTAATATTGAACATTTCTTAAAACCAGTTGCTACAGAAATTGGCATCTTATGTGACATTTTAAATTCCAGTAGTAGCTGTATGTTTTTTTATTACTCCGATAATTAACACTAAATAGTTCTCTATACATGATTGGATAATTGGTCTTTATAAGGGAGATGGACCATGTTCTCTGTGAGGAACAAACTGAAGTTTTGTGTTTAATTTAGACATATGTAATTTCTTTAAAACATGTATTCATCTTCATGTGCTCTACCGTAATAAGAATGTACAGGCAGGGCAACTCCCACCTCCCCCCTTCAAATAAAAACAAGAAAGATAATGTGCATTTAACATAACATTGAGTCGTGTTCATGTAACCATTGTTGCCGCCAAAGCAATGAGTATTACATATTCTGAACCTGTGTTTGTAGCCTTTGTTATGTAGCTAGCAAAGCACATGTGCCATATTGTCATCTGTGGCCTGTCTTATTCTGCTGCATTTTTCCACATTATCTCATAAACGGCACGATTTTCGGATAAAGGTTATTGAATGTATAGGCCTATGTATGTTTTGATTTTCTTTACAACGTTTATCTGAAACATTTCTCATTCTAAAAATAATTGAGTGAGATATTGTCATAATTTTACATCTTCATGTAAGGTACCCATTAGTCTTGTTAGATTTGATTGAAAGTTGAATATTCTGCACACACTTTCGAAAAATAAACATCAAATTTCATGAAAGTCCATGCAGTGGGAGCCGAGTGATATATTACGTAAAATATAACGTCACTGTGCACTCCATGAAGGTATATGGGGGAGTAGAGGTATAGCTCCACTAGTTCTTAACTTGGGGAACTTGATGGAGGCGAGTTTTCAGCATCACGCCCCGACCACTTTAATCCCAGGAAAAGAGTAATCGTCTGGGTGGGCCCCAGAACCTGTATGGACTTTTTGGAGAAGACGCTAATTTCCCTGCCGATAATCATACCACTTCTCGGTCGTCCAGCCCATTGCCTAGTCACTATACCGATTACGTTATCTTGCCTCCTTGTACATATTTTACATATGCAAACCAAAATTAAATTTATGAAATTACCTCTTGTGTAGGCCCTTAATACCAGATTTATTCGAAATCTGATCGGTAGTTTCGGAGGTAAAACGTGGGGCAAGATACAGACGGACAGCCACAACCTTCCTTTTGCGATCATATTGTGCAACGCTTTCGTCGCAAGGGTATACAGTAATCGAAAACAAGTCGCCTAAGGAAAAACTGCTAATGGCAGTTTTTGACATCGTGAGCCACAAGAACGTTGTGAATTTCTATAGTAAAACCAACTTGATGCACCAGTGTCTCAGTTTATTTTATTTTAGAATAACACTACATGTTTCGGACGGTCTTTCCGTCCATCATCAGGAGTTCAAGACTGTACATACAGCAACACGCATATGTCAAACAGATGCATGTTGCTGTATGTATAGTCTTGAACTCCTGATGATGTACGGAAAGACCGTCCGAAACATGTAGAGTGCTATTCTAAAATAAAATAAATTGAGACATTGGTGCATCTAGTTGGTTTTACTATAGAAATATATTACGATGCACGGCCCTATGAACGTCAAACGTTGTGAATGTTTCGCACAACTTTATTTCTTACAATATATTACCACTGCGCGTTGTGTCAAACGCTAT
>Ga0123357_10005395_pt1 | contig 15300 bp, 9 predicted proteins | sample TergutEmb28metaG_FD_89873 | JGI IMG/M metagenome (GOLD analysis project Ga0123357, IMG submission 89873) | Embiratermes neotenicus P4 segment gut microbial communities from Petit-Saut dam, French Guiana - Emb289 P4 | ecosystem: Host-associated > Arthropoda: Insects > Digestive system > Gut ... | reverse complement strand
TTACACACCAACAAAAAAAAAAAATGAAATATTTTTTTTGTCACTAACAAGAGTTTTTTTTAAAAAAAGTGTGTGTTTTTTATGAGAAGAGAGGAGAGAAAAAATTTTTTTTAAATAAAGAGGGGGGGGGGGGGGGGGGGGGGGGAGGGAGAGGACTTTTTTAAGATCCAGCATATTTCCCTTCAAGGGTACGGTGCAGTACGATTTATTTGGGTGTTTCTGGGGCCAACGGTTTTGAGTAACAAGTCACAGAAATAATGTAAGAAGGAAACCACTTTTTCAGGATCATAGTACAGGGAATGGCAAAGCGAACGTCGGAAGCCGTGTTGCCAAAATTTTCAGGATCAAATTATCTCACGCTTTTCCTGGCATTATATTTTATTTCAGACGAAGTTTATTGCGCTGTCCTGCAGTCACTGTGTTCAATAATTAAATAAGATTAAAACCAGGGACTTCTGTACGACGCATAGGGAAACCGTGAAAATATTGTGTTGACTTTAGAGCTTGGCTGGAAGAGATCATTCGAGATAAATACGCGAATACGTAATGGAAATATTAAAATATCTATCAAAACACTTTGGAGGATGTTAATTGGATGGAAATGAATCAGGATAGGGCTTCGCTAAAATTTATGACAAGGATTTTTAGTGCAACTGAATATCAATTTCAGATCAAAACTGTAACAGGAAATTATTTCTGTACATAGGATTTATATTCGTCTTTGGAGATACAAGCTGAGAATGGTCTAAATGGGACACAGTGTCTGAAAATTACGGTTTTGATAGGTGAGAAGCAACTGAGAAGTATAGTTAGACAACCCAACCAACTTAGCAGTTAATGTGGTTGTCTGTCCTCTCTGCATACCCCCAGCCGGTGAAGGCAATGCACAGGTGATACGTTGTCTCCATCGTACAAGTGGACCTTAACATGCTTCCCACGCACTACTGCCACTGTTAGGCTCAGCGATGTAGTCATTAGTGCAGACAACAGATATGAATGTCTGTCACACGTGCCTGTATTTATCGCTGGAAGACTCGTGTTAACAGCTGCTTTCCTCAGCTATTGTATGGATTTTAAGGGCAGGATTATTCTTACCATACTTGTCTTTGACGATTGACATAAGAACGGAAAAACCTACTTCAAACTGGGGTGCGCATTTTCTTCAAAATCGTTCTTTAAGTCTCTCGTCTCTTCGACCGAGTTCATCAAAAGTTTCGGTTTTGAATTTCTTTAACGAAATGTGTAAAATGAAAACATAATAGTGGTTTCATGACGATTTGTCTATCCGACTGTGTGTACGAATATTTCATCACAAAAATAATGAATTTATTTCGATATATTCGATATTGGAACCTACACCGGAACTTGTTGTGTAAAATTGATTTTGTTTTGTTTGTGTCGGCCCAGTATCATCCCCACTTTACGTGGAACTGAAGTTGAAGTTTCCAATTTATTCAAAATCCGCCCGTCTGCAAAAGTACAACATAACGTAAAACAGCGATCTGAACTTTCCCATTGGGTCGGATTTTGGGGGCTAGACGGCTTAAATGAATGAAAATTCTGTTGGTACACGTTGCATTTGCCACCTGACGCTGAAGTCTAGCGGAACGTAATTCCGTGAACACTAAAGAAGGAGGCAGCACGTCCCTCCGAAATGTCCGTGTCTTTGCACGAACCTACATAGAAACTTTATTATCTGAATATGTCCATAACGACGCTAAATTTATATGAAAGTCTCTGGCGCAGTAATGTTTTGGGCGCGATATATAGAAGTGGGAAGACAAAATGTACAAAATGAACACGTGTTATTATTTATTTATGTCTTCACTGTCACATATTTGAAGTGTCAAGATAATTGCAATATATAAAATGTATGCAACGTATACACTGAATATAGTTCATACAAAAACTTACGAATTTTATCGTATTTGGGACGGGGTTCACAATCAAGTAGCTTGCCGCATGTGCCGAGAACATTACTTAATTCTCGGCATCACGGTTACGTCCAGTGGCATGATTTTAGTATGTCTCACACAAAGTGGTTTATTCATTTAATTGTTAATAGGACGCACGCTGATGGTTTAATGTAGAATACCTTATCAGCTTTGCCCAGAAATAGTTGAGGACAAACTTCAGTAATCCAAATAGCAACAGCAAAATTTACGTTTCCCTTAATACATTTTTTCACGTCTGAAACTGAAACAAACTAGAATATTTACAGCATTTGTGCAAGGAAGCAACACATCTACGGAACGGAATGTAATTGAAACCTGTCAATTATCTGATGTGTTCCAACCACATGTTACCCCGGGATGGGACTGCTAACACCAAGGCTTCTACAGTATACCACTTATACATTTAGTTTTATGCTCTAAATACCTTTACGATGTATACAATAATTTCCTGACTTACGCTACTCCGCACTTACGTCATTTGCCCCCAAGGACGGAAGTTCACAAGTACCATGCTGAAGATGTCTTCCAATTTCTGAACTCCTACATTCAGGAGCTCACGATCGAAATCAAAGTGCCCTTGAGGAAGGCGACGAACCTGCGCATGAGTCAAAGGAGAGAACCATGGTGGTTTCGAAGTTGACTGACGGGCTTGGACACGTTGAAGCTGGCAGCAAGGTGATTGAGGACATTGATTTGAATGAGCAGTGAGCAGTAACCAGGCAAGGAATTGTGAGGATGCATGCTTGCTGTGAGGAGATTTTGGAGGAGAAAAAGAGGCCTTTGTCTCTTCAGACTGCAGCGCTTGATTCCTTGAAGTCAAATTCAGGGAATTTTATATCACCACCTGTACTGTAGAATACTGCAAATGAGGATCCAGATGACCTGCCTACAGTTAATAGCCAGTGCTTCTTCCTTACATACTCATTTGTTGTCATTTCATATTTTTTGTGTATTCTTCAGATGTGTGACTGCACGTGTTTAGATGCGTTCGCAAAATTGCGAAAAGCGAATATTAGCTTCGTAACGTCCATCCGTCTGTCAATCCACATGGCCAGCTCGGCTTCCATTGGACGAATTTTCGTCAAATATGATATTTCAGTATTTTTAAAAAATCTGTCAAGAAATTTCGAGTTTCATTAAAATCTGACAAGAATAAAGGGTACTTTACGTAAAGACCAAGATACACATTTGATCGTATCTCCCTCAGTTCTTCTTATAATGAGATCTGTCTCAGACAAAAGTTGTAGAGGGTTCAAAACACACATTTTGTGTTCAATAACGTTTTTCAAGAATCGTGCTATTTATGAGATAATGTATATAGATATTGTGTAGCCAGGCAGGCCACAGACGACAGTGTGGCGCATGTGCATTGCATGCTGGATACATAAGGCTACAAACACATACTTACAATGTGCAAGACTTATTTCTTTTCCACTGCAACAATGGTTGCACGAACGTGTCTCAGTGTTAAGTTATACGTATACTGCATGTCCTGTTTGTTGGTCAAAACATTCTGCCTGAACCACTGTTCGCATTGTTACACTGTGTATGGGAGAAAATATTTCTCCTCTTATGTCATCGCCACTAACATCGATGGTCTTGGAACCACCCATGACATAACTTCTGAGGATGACTGTCCTCAATCCATCAAATCATCTGTACAATAATGATCCCCTTTCGCCCTCTGCCCTCTTTGTTCTTATCTCCACCCCATTTTCCTACTTGCATTTTATCTTGTGTACAAACTCATCTAAACTTTTAATTTCTCACTTTTACTAAGATTAATGAATTTCTTGTATGCAATTTCATAATTTGTTTTCCACTTATTGTTCAATAGTTTTCTCCTTTATCTTTGCTATTTTTTTGTGCATTTAGTAAGTAAGATAATTTAATTCCCTGCCTTCTTCCATACAAGCCTTCTACCCTCTTCAACCCACCCAAAATCCTGAATGATACTGACAGGTGAAAACCAAATTACTCGAAGAAAAAGCCTTCTTATTCCCATTTCGTCGACCATAAATTCTAATGGACTGGATCAAGATTAAACCCGTATCGAAATTATACTATACAGAAAGTCGGTTCCTACCTCACAGAAAGAAAGCTGTTTCTGTTCTACAAAGATCGTCAGTTAGTGTTATTTAGAGAAATAAGGGGTGGGTATCTTACGAAATGACGAAAAGCACTGCGCGCGCAAACTGCATTTTGAAGTGTTAATGAGAAGCGAGGACGTGCAGTTACCACTGTCTCGACACTGTCAGTTTTACACAAAATAGGGCACCTTATTTATATTTAAATCTCGGTACTTGATCAAAAAGCTTCGAAATAAGGCAGCTCTATATATTTTTACAAATTACTACTCTAATTTGCCGGTCCCAGTGGCCGCGCGGTCTAAGGCGTAGGTCTGCAGCCGCTCGCCTGCTGAAATCGTGGGTTCGAATCCCACCGGGGGCATGGATGTTTGTCTGTTGTGAGAGTTGTGTGTTGTCAGGTAGAGGTCTCTGCGACGGGCTGATCACTCGTTCAGAGGAGTCCTACCGACTGTGATGCGTCGTTGTGTGTGATCTAGAAACCTCAAGAATGAGGAGGCCATGGCCCGCGTTGGGCCGCAACGCTACAGTAAAAACTACTTTAATTTAAGTGGGTCGATTTACTGTATGTTCGCGTGCTTGTTAAACAGTCGAAGTACGTATGTCGGGACATCTTTAATTAACTGAAATTTTGAAAGTATTCGAGTAGCTTGACCACAGCAGCTTTAAACATGTGGTCTAAATTCGCATTAATATTGATTTTTTCCATAGCAATGCTAGTAAATTTACCACCGTAAATAGAACGTTGCTTTCAGCGTGCCTGTAGCCCGGGGCAAGCAATTAGCCGAACACCCTGACATCTCCCCTGTATTCCGACGGTCATTTCATGGCAACACCCCTCCACTACACATACGTATGTTACGTTGTTTGATCTGTTTCCCCTAACTGTAGACAGTTATTAAAATCTTGTAATTTAAATTGTGTTAACGTGTTCATGGACCGAAATTTAAGGAAGAAACTAGTGAAATGCAACGTTTGGAACATAGCTTCGTATGATGCTGAAACTTGGACACTTCAGAAAGTGTATCATAAAAACCTTGAAAGTTTTGCAATGTGGTGTTGAAGAAGGCTGTAGTAGATCAGTTGCACCGATAGTTTGAAAAATGAAGAAATATTACGTAGATACAAGGAGGAAAGGAATATTCTGCCTACTGTCAAACGGAGGAATGCTAACTGGACTGGTAACATCTTGCGTATGAACTGCCTTTTAAAACACCTTATTGAAGGAAGAATGGAAAAAAGGATATACACGTACGTGACGGGAAAACGAGGAAAATGATATTAGCAGGTATTGGGTGACATTAACGAAAAGAGAAGATACTGGAAATTGAAAGAGGCAGCGCTAGCTTGCACTGTGTAGAGAACTCGCTTAGCAAGTGGCTATGAACCTCTCATAGGATACACAACTTAATGAATGAAGTAAAATGGTCAAAATTACATGCAGTTTGTGAATAAAATTTGGCGTCTGATGCAAGGCGTGCGCTGCCGGCTGTGTTGAGAACAGCAGAATCCCCGGCTTGTTCCCACGTGCGACATGAATGGTCTTTATGTTTTGTGTATTTGTGTTGTCTTATATACACAGAGGAATTGTGACTGGCCTGTCTCATTTCCCGCTATAAACTTGAAAAACAAAAAGCTCTGTGCTGCACTGGCTTTTAGCACAAGTATACTGTAGGCAAGCAGGCAGGCAGGCAAGCAGACAGACAGACAGACAGGTAGGTAGGTAGGATAAGCCCTTCATATACTGTAAAAGAGGCTGCCTCCTGCGGCCACAGTTGGAAGACTTGATGAGGAGAACCCGAATGAACGCTGTGATGGAAGGATTAATCGGCTGAATATGGTCTGCGGTAGTAACAGCGACGTTCAACAAAGTAAGAATAAGTAAGAAGAAATTGTATTGATTTCACGAAAGCAGTTCGGAAGGTATACAGACCATACTATATACAAAGCAACACATTGTTCCAAAATGGCGTGTATCGTACAGTGAAGAGCTGCTCTTCTATTTCATAAGGGAGGTACTAAACAGGAGTTCAGAATGAGATTGACGAGATCCATACTAGAATAGATAAGGAGGAAATAGCGCATGCATTTTGGTCGTAACATCTCGGGAGGAGACAAGTTAGAAGAGGGAGTCACACTTTCGGATGGCAATGTGAGATGATTCTTTGGTTAGGATTACCCGGTTGAGGATGGAGGTAAATGGCGGGCTTTTTCGAACACCGCGTTTCTGGTTACATCCGATAATGTTTCTTAAACTGACTTATTGCGGAGTGATAAGTAAGCTGCACTGCTTAAGTCAGGGAAGCTGGGTGTCAAAACAAATAATTTGCTTCCATTTAAATTGTCGCATGTCGGCTTTTGCGTTAGTGTAATCTTACAATCAGCTTTTCGAAGACGTTGAAAGATACTTTTTATATGAAAACGTGTCCATAATATCGATCTCTGACATTATATTGGAGAGTTTAACGGAGCGATATGGTAAACACTGGGATAAGGTTTTGGAAAATTACATTCCGAATAGTCTGCTTGCTTCGAGATTAAGTAACTACTCTATTTAAGAACGCCTATTTAATTAGTATATTGCCGGTCTATTGCATCATATTAGCAGCGTTAGAAGACCAACTTGTGTACCAGCAAATTACGGACAGAACCGGTCAGAGGAGTTCCTTACATTTACTTTGAAAACATGTACTGCTGTTTCTACTGTCTTCGTTTCTCTTCCGATGATCATTTGAAAATAATAGGAAATACCAAGGTCAGTACGTCGAAATAAATTAGGTAAGGTCATAGTTTTTGTGCCATGCAGCTTAGACTGCGAATACAAAACCTTAATGCTTGAATGTTAACTCTGTCTGATTCTATTATGCAGCAGAGGCCTTGACATTTCAGAACACATTATTCCAAATAGGCCCTAATGAAAATATTCTATGTTCAGTACCGAAATGTATTATCGTTTAATGAAACTGCATTTAATTTTATAGCTACAATGACGCTCTCAATAAACACTTCAGCCTGTTGATTTAATGATACCGAAGGACCGTGTAGGGTATGACATTTATAACTACTACTGTTGTGTTATTTACATAGAACGCTGCTATGTAAAGTTCATTGTCCCGTTTCAGTGATTCATCATTCGTCACCAAAACGCCGTGATATTTCATGCGGTTACAATACAAATATTTTAGATTTTTCCTGAAAACCCGGTATCGTAACAGAAATTTGGACGTTTTGCTGACCGTGCATTTCAGTATATTTATCTCAGTAATTAACCAAATTGATGAACAAAATTTTGTTTTACAATAAGTTTATTTCATGCCTCTACATGTTTCGAGCACATGTGCTCATCATCAAGATGTCAAAATTGCATTACACAGCCTCTGGTATCATCACAGCTATAGGTGTAATGCAATTTTGACCTCCTGATGATGAGCACATGTGCTCGAAACATGTAGAGGCATGAAATAAACTTATTGTAAAACAAAAATTTTGTGCATCAAGTTGGTTAATTACTGAGATACATCGTAACAGAAGTTACAGATTTTTCAAGTAACAGTTACCACATAAAGTGTCATGCCTTCCGTCGAATGGGGATGATCTCATTGTACTGTTTAGGTGGCCGCCATGCTGATACTGAAAGTAGCAGGAAGTAAAGGCCTCTTTCGGTATACCATCGGCGCCAGGTTTCAAAAAGTAAGGCAGTTGATGTAACTGAATCAGGCGTTGGATTTTCTATATTTTATCATATATCTATATTTTGACTCTTTCTTGTCATTCCCAAGTACCTGAACTGATGTTCGGGCCTATTGCATCCGAAGCCACCGACCGAAACCTTCATTAACAGTTCTGGAATTATGACTGTGGTCAGCATTTTGCTAACTGCACGTGAACATACAGCTCTGAATTCATGTATACTCTCCCCCACCACCCATGGTTTCCCCTGAAGGGATTTCTGTCCTTTCAATTACGCAGCTCTGTAGGCGCGTAGAGATAGAGTAAAATTGTCATTACGAAATATAAAGTAAAACGCCGGCAGCAATACTGTGAGCAGGTTCGCCAACACACCGCACTCACACATAACAACCCTACGATATATTTTGCTCATAGTAGTCTATGAGATGTAGGCCTAACACCACTCAGTGTCCACGGTGTCGACTGTTTGATGTAAAGTCGTTGACGATGATCGCATACTATTCCAAAGTTTGTAGGGTGGATTTGTTGAGAAGAATTGCGTGAATCTTACAGGCAGCAGATAGGAAAGTGTTTGCACATAGTGCAGAGTATCTTTGCGAGTTTCGTAATAAAGACCGGTTATCGACAAAAACTTTTCATGTACATTTATGAAATATCTGCAATCGAGAGAATTCTGACATTCAGAGGACCGTGCATCGTGATGTATTCTTATAATAGAAGCAGAGTCAGGATGTTCCATCCTGACCTCGCTAGCAGACAGTCAACATAACAAGCATAACAAATACCTATTGCTGTGTATACAGTGTTGAGACTGCTGATGATAGACAGTAGATCTCTCCGAAACATATAGAGTTCTTTACCAAAATAAATTTGAGAATTAGTGCATCTTGTTGGCTTCTATTATAAGAGAGAATTCTGTTTTAGCTATAGTAACGGCATTCACGGGTAGTGCTTTGTCCTGAACACAGACATTATAGTTTGCAACTTTGAATACTAACGTATCAGCAGTGTTGAAAATTATGCATGTTTGAAATATCGTAGTTTCGTCAGTGTCTTTAGGCCTGTGGTTTTTGGAAGAGTTACATATTTCTATCCGCGTTCATATTTATAATACTTCCCGTGAACCCTCCGTGTAGGCGTGCTGTTCCCATTGAACCTGGAAAACTCCGTACTTCACTTTATCCTGCTTCCCACGGAGCAGTTTGATTTCTCTTTCGGACCACTGAATATTAATGTTCGTATGAACATCTATTTACTCAGCCTGTCAGTATTTGTTTATTTCCTTTTTGTCCACTACAGTCTCATCTTTCTCTCCTACGCACCCGTGATGAGGGTTGCTCGTTAACCGTACTGTCTGTAGTGCCGACGTAGCAAAGGCAGCCCTTGGCTATGTGACATTGCCGAAAAATAATAGCCAATGTTTTTATTTATCTTAGCTTGATAAGAATGTGGAGAATGGCTATGATTAGCGTGTTTTGTAATGCGGACACGCAGAATATAGGAATATTTAAACAGATACGTAGGCTGGAAGTATTACTGTAATCTCTTGGCATTTGCTGTTATGTACCAACAGATCTAACATTCAACAACTCTGCATTTTCCCCACACACTTATTAACATTTTCTTTATACTGTGCATAATAAACAGCAAATGTGTGCACACATAACATTAACAGTGTGATCTTTATGTATCCGTTTTTGTGACGTAATGTAATGTGGAGCCCATGTTCGATTCCAAGCCAGTCCGCGTGATATTTGTGGTGGAAAAAGTGACACTGAGATAGGTTTCCTGCTGAGTATTTCGCTTTACCCTTATCAGCATCATTCCACCAATTTTACATAAGGACAAGGGGTGGAAACTTGGGACCTTTAAACAAAGTTTTCGGGCATCGGAGAGAATTGAACAGAAAAATAAGTCTGCTTGTTAACTGGGTCCCAATTTACTAGGGCATGGTTCATCCGAATATGGAGGACAATTGCGAATAACCTAAATAGGCATTTTCGGACAGCCATCTAGGGGTGGTCCTAGAGTTTAGGGGTTATGCTTCACCAAAAATGTTATGAATTGTTACTCAAATCTTCGGAAATGCGGGCTTATGTAAGCACTGCAATAAACCTGTGCGCTGCACGATAAACAGTAAAGGAATTTATTTTCAGAGAGAGAGAGAGAGAGGGGGGGGGGGAAGTAGGTTTGAAAGAATAATATCAAAATTCCTTTTCACGGTGATCTAAATATTGTAAATATAAAGGTAAATTCTTCCTTTTTTGGACGTGAAAGCATATAGGGGGAGTACATGTGTGGCTCCTCCCATTTTAAACCGTTGCACTAGATGGAGGTGAGGGATAAAAAACTTCACTCCCCGGCCATTTACCTCGACGGACAGGGCTAACGGTACCCAATACATGGGAGCCTTATTTGTGTTACAGACTTTTATCCGAATTTTACTATAATTTTTCAAAAATCTTTCAATAATTTGGAACTGATGTAGAGTTTTAAAACCCTTAATTGTATTTAATTACGCGAAAGAAGATGGGCAAAAATTAATGTCATCAAATTCCTTTGATGGTGAGAAACGGATATTAGACACAGCAGAACACAGTACACTGTTCTGACGAAACACAAGGTACCATGCTAAAGGTCTTTACCATTCACCTGTTTGATAGGAATGCGCCTGAGGCTTCTCAATTAGACTAGCCGCGAAACACGGTGTGTAGAGAAAGTTGCCTATAGATACCGGCGATTCCTGTCCTTTCAAGCAGAAGCAGGATCATCGGGACAAATCCTCAGAGCAGCAACCACTATCCGGTGTTTCATCACAGTGTTCTCCCCGAATTAATTAACGAACCCTGCTGTTAGATGTCGATTCTGAACAATGTTGTAAATGCCAGAAGTTATGCCGGAACGCCTTTCCTAGTCTAACTTCAATCAGATATTCTGGTCCAGGATTTAAGAAGTGCCAACACCGTTATGAGAAGGTCCATGTCAGCGAAAGGAGTATCTTGACTTTGGGATTGTGTACCACATACGTTACACAAATAATTTTAAAAATACCTTCAGAATAAATAGGCCTAGTTTTAACAAAATAAAATAAAATAAACATATTTTAATTTCATTGCTCTCTGTGTTCAGTGATGTTGCAGGATTATTGCAACACACTTCAATGGCTCTAATGAAATAGCAAGTGTGGAAAACAAATGCAAAAACGAAATAATTATAAAATTCACCAACTACATTTTTGTTAAACATAGTGGAAGAAATTTTAAAAGAGTGAGATTTAATTTATTTTAAGAGAAAGTGTTACAATTTTTAAAAATCGACAGCTAGAAAAGCGTCTAAAACGTATGTATCCTCCATTAATTGATAACTCAGGTCTGGGTAAAATGACCGGAATCTTAATGCGACCACTAGACTCAAGTGACCTTTAGTTTAGTATAGTTTTACGAAAGCCGGTAGCAACGGCCTCACGGTATGAGGCGTGGGACTGCGGCCGCTCGCCTCTTAAGATTGTGGGTTCGAATCCCGCAGGAGGTATGGGTATCTGTCACTTGTGAGTGTTGTGTTCTGTCAGGTAGAGGTCTCTGCGTCGAGCTGATCGCTCGTCCAGAGGAATCCTACCGACCGTGGTGCGTCGTTGTGTGTGATCTAGAAACCTCATGAATGAGGAAACCATAGCCCGCGTTGGGCCGCAGCGACACACACACAAAAAATAGTTTTCGAAATGCTTCATACGGCTGCATGATCGCTAAGTTCGCTGTATAAATTCCCAAAACCATTACTTTGAAGTGGATATAATTTATTAGAAGCTAAGTGCTGTTATGAAGAAATAAACTGTGTTCAGTAACTATTGAATCGCACCATACGTATGGGTAGAAAGTGTCTAATGAAAGGCAAGTTAATTTTGAATAACATAATGTTACATAAAATACAGGGTCCGGCAGAAATACCTGACGATTTGGCAACACAGCTGTGAATGGAATCGTTGGCGCGGGGAATTTGTCCTTGAGTGCCCTTCTAGCGAGACTCAAAGCATTTCAGTTGCCATGGAGCGCTGGTCTGTAGAGCGTCGGGCTTTTGCTGTGGAGACGTATTTCTAAAACAACCATTCTGTCGTTGTGACTCAGCGGATATTTCGTCGGCACTTCAATATTCATCGGAACGACAGTGTCCCTAGTGGCATTACTGTACTGTTGTGGGTGAGAAACTGCAGAGAAACAGCGTCTGCCGCAAAAAGAAAACCTCCAGAAAGAGAGCCTTCACTTAGAACTCCTGAGAACGTCGAAGGATTGCGTCCGGCTTTTGTCAGAAGTCCTCCGCTTGCGGGAATGTGCTGACAACAAGGGACGCCACCTCACAGACACTATATTCAGGGAGTGAATATTGTAATTAAAATGCTTTGATATAAAGATAATTTTAGTAATAAATTCACTTAAAAATACAGTATAATTATCATTTTATTGTAACTTAAAAATCGTCAGGTTTTTCTGACGGACCCTGTATATAACACGTTTTATGGTACCCTAAACCTAAAAATTGCATTTACTTTTCACGCCGGTAAATAGTTGTATTCAATTAAGGCTATTGTTGAGTGTTCCTTATGCACAACCTTACTGTTATTCGATTATGCCGAGCACCGTAGGACTTTGGAAAATATGGCAAAAACGTATGTTTTATTCTCCTCTTCAGTCAGTTCCGAACATTTCTCGCTAGATAAGCAAGTATATAGCGAATGACGTTCTAGAAGCACACCGGAGCTGTGGTTCTTAATGAACAGTGCACATTAGAATTGTCTGATCTAAATGAAAATTGAAATGCCTGGACAAATTTTTCGTAAAATTTCACAATATACAATTTCAGAAAAAAGGCTTTCTGTGGTTCTTAATTCATGTGCGTGATGATGAACAGACAGACGGATAGAGCGAATTGCACAGACTGTCTGTTGATATGTGAATGAGCCTGCATTATATTTTAATTTCATGATATAAGTGTATTGCACTGTAGATTACATAGGCCTATTACGAATCGCGTGCTTTTGGTAGTATTGTACTTAAATTTCATGTACGGTAGTGGTTATAATTGTGGCATGCGAGCCAAAATTAAAGTTCCCCATATCAACTTTATCCAAATTTGGCAAGAAATCTTGGAACAGAAATATGAGTAGGAAAAAGAGATTGATTTATCCTTTGGCCCATGTGCTTACTTTCTACAATGAGTGCAAATTTCTTTTCCCACATGGCTCGACAGCTCCGAATGGGTAAGGGCCTTCTCTTTGTCGAGGCTTCACCACCACACTCCGTTAGACACGTCACACTCGGTAGGTCTCCTTTGGACGAGTGATCAGCCCGACGCAGAGACTTCAACCTTACAACGCACAACACTCAAAAGATAAGCACATGTAATGTACGCAACATTTAGAAATTGTTTAACCTTTTGTAAAATCTGGAATGTGCTGGTAACGAAACTTTGGTTGATGTAACTAGGAAACACTGAGCAGCTTACTTCACAGTTGTTTGTTGACAGGTATATCCGTGCCCCAGATAAATGATGTAAGTGTTAAGAAAAATATTTGAGTCAGCACAACGCCACTATAAAATCCCGACGAAATTAAGTTAACGAGAGACTCGCAAGATTTGTCTTAAGAGGAGATTTACTGGTCTACGACTCTACGTTATTCTGTTGCCTGAAGAATAGTTATACTTTATAAAATATCATCGGTTGAGATGTTGGGCTGCTCCATATTCTGGCTGATAACTGGAAGTAAGCTGGACTGACCGATTATTTAAATTCTTTGTTTTAGCGAGTCACTTTCGGAAACTAAATACTTTCCTAAATTGTACGATTACTGATTGGGATTGAATAGTGGCGTGACGATGAATTGACTTACAAATTTGTAACAGAATAATTAGCGTAATTACGGGATTGAAGAAACATATTTCGGATTTGTGTAACCTACATGTATATTTATGTATATATAGTAGACAATAGAATCTTTTGTTAAGTTTCTTACGCAGTTCGTCTCCCACAAAACCCAAAGGAGTCCTTGATACCTAGGTAACCGCGAAGCCTCTGACTAGGCCATCGCTACCATTTATTCCCTGACTTCGTGGAAATTCCAAGTTAAGCCTATTTACGGCCACAGTAGGCTAGCCCAAACTTACCGCTCGGCTTGGGCACTACACACATCCATCCCCTCTGCGGGATTCGAACCCGAAATTCCAGCAAGCGAGCGGCCGCAGACCCACGCCTTAGTCCGCGAGACCACCGGTACCGGCCAAGAAGTGCAAATACGTTCCTTAAAATCCCTCATTAAATTCGTTGCTTTTTATTTGTATCGGCAACAAGTCGACTGAGTGAAGACTGCAACAAGGGACGTACAGTGGTTCTTCACGCAGTGGAACTGACCGTCTGCAACAGACGTATTCTGGAAGCAAGGGATGGCATGAAGAATAAAATTTATATCTCCATATATTTGAATATCATATCAGATAGTCCGAAACGTAAAATTGCACAGTCACCATCTGAATCATAATAATTAACAAGGGATGGCATGAAGAACAAAATTTATTTCTCCGTGTATTTGAATATCATATCAGATAGCCCGAAATGTAAAATTGCACACTTACTTAACATCTGAATCATAATAATTAAATCTTGGGTATAAAGACGGTTTCATTATTGGCATTAATTTGGGGTGATGCAGTTTGAACGCAGGACTTTCCTCATTTTGATTTTCAGTGTGCATTGCCTAATTAAAAACTAAAAGTTTCAAAACTTTCTCGTTCAAAGTACAGCACTTAAATGCACAGTTTCCGAACATCCGCTCTTCATTCGATAGAGTGTGCATGCATGCGCGCGCGCTCACGCACGCACAAGTGGATTCGAAAGGCATATTTTATGAAGTAGTTACGTAGCCCAGAAATACGTAGATACTCGCTACGATTCTGCTCTTAAGCTGTTGAAACAAAAGGGTATGGTACGCTATTTAACATGGGTAGAGGGATTTTGTCATTGTGCAAACCTAAAATATTTCAGTTACTGCTGGTAGTAATAAGATATATAGCTTAATAAGCAGTGGAACGTACTAGAGTGTTTTTCTGTCATTGTCACCCTTCACAAAATGCTGGAGTTTTACACACCGCTGTTGTGATGCAGATCATATCCCAACGGAACAAGACTGGAATTTTACAGCTCGGAGTAGGCGTGTTTTTCGAATACGTTCTTCGCGTGTTTTCATCTGGCTTTTCCTTTTGTTCTGATGCAATGCTGATATAAATCTACTCCATCAAATTTTGTAACATGACAGGTGCTGTTTTTTTTTCTTTTAATTTCGTTAAATGCTACCCACATCGAAAAATGTTCGAAACAACATTTCTGAATTTGATGGACTTTCTTTTATAATTTATATCAATTGATTATTATTATTATTATTATTATTCATTTTGTTTGCATTAATAGTAATTTTATCTTGGAGCTTCTTGTGAAATAACCCAAACAGAGAGTCACTGTTTGTTCACCGCAATTTATGGCAGTAGTCCTATACTGAGGGTGGCGGTAAATGGAAATACTGTATA
>Ga0123357_10005394_pt1 | contig 15302 bp, 10 predicted proteins | sample TergutEmb28metaG_FD_89873 | JGI IMG/M metagenome (GOLD analysis project Ga0123357, IMG submission 89873) | Embiratermes neotenicus P4 segment gut microbial communities from Petit-Saut dam, French Guiana - Emb289 P4 | ecosystem: Host-associated > Arthropoda: Insects > Digestive system > Gut ... | reverse complement strand
GCAAATTTTAAACGAAATCTTATGTTTTAAATTATTTTATGTAAATAAATATTTTAATAACATAAAACAGTGCAAGTAGTTGGACCATATTTACAATCATAAACTATTGCACGGAACAAAAATTTAAAAAAAAATGTTTTCACCGTAGTTAAAATACGTTAATAATTAAACTGTACGTATTGAAAATCATTTTTGTTGTCGTGTTGTTGTTCTTATCGTCAGTTAGGTCGACAAATATTTCCATCGTTTATTATAATGTCGAATATTAGAGCAATAAAAATGGATGATGAATGCTTCAAATTAAACAAAGTAGCTTTGATGTCAACAAGTTTCGTGGGGTTAGTAGGAAGGGCTCTTGGGTACTTTCTTTACTGACTTTCACTAACCCGTCGGTCTTCTCCCTTCTGTCGCTTTAGACTACTGTTTAGTTACTTAACGATTATAGAATTTGCATTCAGCTCCTTTTCCTTAAACTTGAAACTTACAGCTTCTGCAGAGCACAGTGGCTGCCCATTATCAGTGCCTTTGTTGTGATGTGCTGAAGAAGTACGTGGGTTGAACTTTTAATGTGTGTATGCGCTGAAGGGTATACACTTGTAATTTGTTTAGTGTTCTTACAGCCAAGATTATCTGCTTCTGTTCCCCTGTGCTGAAAATTTCCTGTATATATAATCTTCGTCTTTTCTCAATGGTTGGAGAATTTCGATCCGAGAGCAAGAAAGTGTATCCCGTGGTCAAGAACTTGGGTACTGTACATTAAATTGTTGGTCTTACTCCTGTTAGCCGTAATGCCGTTTCGGCCCGGTTTTTGTTTTAGTCTTTACAGATGCCTTAGCAGACAGCGAGCCTATGTTTATCCTGGTCTTGCCAGAAAATGTATTATCGTCTGCTACTTCGTAGCTTACTCTCTTCCAGTAATTTCTGTCATGCGTGTATATATCCTGTATCTTGTCTGCAGTTATTACCCTCTCAACCTAAGTCCATAATTTATTTTTGTTAAACGTTTAACGAACAGTGAGTTTTGTAATTGATGGAACTTCATGTATGTCAGTCATTTTTCCTGAGCTTGTTTAATTTTCTACGCAATTCTTCATTGCGTAGTTTTTATTTTCTCTATGTCTCTTTGTCTGGTAAGCAGAGACATCTCTTCATTATTTTATGACGTTTTAAGAATCTGGATTGACGCAGTCATAGAGTGAAATATCTTCCCAGGTTCGGGTTTTGAAGCTCGTGCAAACTATCATCTGTACTTCTCCTGCGGTGTGGAGAAATTGTCGTGCGCTTGGCACCATTTTGCCTGGCTCTTGCCCTGGAATGAAGCTGTTGGCATGTGATGGCCCAGAAACACTTGTTTGAGATACGGGTGTCTAGTATAGTGACCGGCGGTTCGATGAACGGCTTCCAGTGTGTCTGTTTACTTAAACGAGCGTTCTGTGGGCGATTGGTGTGTTTTCCCTCTTCTAGACGCGTTCGCAAAATGGCGAAAAGCGACTTCTCACGTCGTCGGGTCTCTCCGTCCGTCCGCATGGAACAACTGGGCTTCCATTGGACAGATTCTCATTAAATTTGATATTTGAGTATTTTTCGAAAGTCTGTTGACCAAATTCAAGTTTGATTAAAATATGTCAGTAGTAATGGGTACTTTTACATGAAGACCATCGTACATTCATGATAATACCGCTGCATTCTTCTTAGAATGAGAAATGTTTCAGACAAAAGTTGTAGATTAAATCGAAACACGCATTTTGTGTACAATAACTTTGTTCCCGAATTTTGTGCCGTTTATGAGATAATGTCGAAAAACACGGTACAGCCGGAAAGGCCACCTATGACAATATAATACGGCGCATGCGCTTTGCGTGCTGGATCACTAGGGCTACAGACACATTCAGTCTCTAATACGTATTGCTTTTCCACTGCAACAGTGGTTTCGCGAACGCTCCTCCATGTTACGTTATACGTACATGGCCGGTCTTGCTTCTTCCGTCCTCCTTCCCCCATTCCCCGCCAGGAACTGACATCAGCCGTGCGAGAGAAATCTTTCTGAACCGTACAACGGAAACTTGTAAGACCGTGTACAGCCACAAATTGAGATTTACAAACAATGGCATCCACGCAGTTCTTTTTTGACACTTTGAAGCAGAGTCCAGTTCTTGTTTGATGTCTATATTCGGGTTTTCCAGGATATCTCCTTGTAACCTCAGAAGTTCTAACAGAATAAAACAAGAATTTTGAGCATCCTATCAGTCCAAATCCCAGAAAGAGTTGCCTTGTGATGCTTTTGTCCCTTGCGCTTAGGTCTGCATATCCTTTTAGAAGAGCAGATATTCGTGAATTCTCGGTCTCGTGCAGTCTTCTTGTACTTCACTGTACATTATGATGGCCCCTACAAAGTAAGTATATTCTACGGTGTGTAATTTTCGAAAGTGTGTTAACAGAATGTCGAGTGTTACTACTGCAGTACTGGTTCACACTAATGCCTGTTGATAAGTGGTATGTCCAAACGAGCATGGAAAGACCCGGGTACAAATTAGGAGTGTCAACTTCCGTAAGGAACAGTGGTGACATATCAGCATGGAATTATTTTGTTACATACATTCTTTAAATTTCGCACAGAATTGAAATAACTATCATGTGAACACACCTTCGGGTAATCATATCAAGAAGAATGAGCTGGACGGAGTAGGTGGCACGTATGCGAGACAGGAGAGGTTTGTACAGGGCTTTGGTGAGGAGACCAGCGGGAAATGTACCACTTGGAAGACCCAGGCTTAGATGGGAGGATAATATTAAAATGGGTCTTCCAGGAGCGGCATGGAGAGGTATGGACCGGATTGATCTGGCTTAGGGTAGAGACAAGTGTTGGGCGCTTGTGAATACGGTAATGAGGATCTGTCAGCTTTTCTGGAAGGATCTTGCTCCATGGCATTAGTTGGTTAGTTAGTTATTATGTCAACACATACTGTCTGAGGAACATTCATATATTTTATTGTTTTAAAGTGTGTCGTCTAAGGCTTAGGTTCAGAGCGCGGTTTCGTAATACCGTTTTTTCCGTAATTTTCTGTGTGTGTGTTTGTGTGTGTGTGTGTGTCTCCCTGCAGTTTTTTTGGTCGCCATCGTGCTTTAGACAACTTTCGGTTTAACACGTGAAATGCCTCCATTCTCTGCTTCATCTCTCCATAAAGCCTTTCGTAAAATTTTGCCCAGACAGCGTTTCTTCGACATCAAGGAACTTGGAAACGGTCATTGAATGACAGGCCTTAGCTGAAGTGATTAACGTGTGACGGGTGATACACCCACGTGAAATGAGTACGTACAGCATTATATAAACGGCTTCATAATCCATTTAAAAAGATATTAACCTCTGTACGCTTTGTTAAATAACATACCGAGTTGTATGAAAATGTCACAATCCCTTAGGCTGTGGCCAAAAATACAGCAAGCTTCAAAAATGAAAGGGGCTTGGATTACATAACTGACTGTATATTATTCATGTGCATTGTGGTGTAACCCTAATAACGTCTTCATAAATACAAGACGTTCTGCAAAATGCTGGTGCAAAGTTTGGTGATAACAACAAGACAGACGGTTGACATATAACGTAACAGTGAGGCGCATTCGTGCAATCAGTCGGAAAGCAATACGTATTAGAGACTGAGTGTGTGCCTGTAGCCTTAGTTCTCCAACACGTAAAGCACATGCGTCGTGTTCTGTTGTCATCTGTTGCCTGTCCGGCTCTACAGTATTTTCCCACATTATCTCATAAACGACACGATTTTCGCAAAAAGCTATTGAACATAAAATGCATAATTTGATTTTCTGTACAACTTTTATCTGAAATATTTCTCAGTCTGAGAAAAATTAAGCGAGATCGTAATTTTACATTGATCTTCTTGTAAAGTCCGTTATTGTTGTCAGATTTTAACGAAACTTGAATTTCATGAAAATCCGTTCAGTGGGAGCGTAGTTGTTCTGTGCGGACAGACGGATAGACAGACATGACGAAGCTAATAGCCTCTTTTCACAATTTTGTAAATGCGCCTAAAATTGTTACAAAAAAGGTGTTCATACGCGTAGTTAGAATAAAATTCATATTTGCTTTTACTTTACTCTCTGGACACAGTCATAAAAATAACAGACATTTACGATAGAACTGCAGTAACATGTAATATGATAAGTTGAGAATAATAATCCGTATTTAAGGAATGAGGTGGAGAAATTGAGTTTAATCAGGCTTCGTAACAAACCCTTGCTTTATTTTCTGGGGGATTTTAATATCTGTCCCCACTCCCGGAAGTAGTTCGAGTTAATACCTTATACATATGCACCGCTGCTCAAACGCCAAAATTATATACATTCATAAGAACATCTTTAAATAATTCATCATAATTTATGCATTAAAAGAAACACGTATTAGCGACACGATGTTGAAGAGCAGGATGTAAATATTTTGGGTCTCATTCGGGCTGGAATAAAGGAAAGTCGGTCTTCGGTCTGATAATGGTAACACGTTTTGAAACTGAACTTTGTGATGGGGTTGAGTGCTCCTAGAACCGGGCCAGATAAGACTAAACGTTCGGCCCAAGCAGAAATGCGACATGTTCCCTTCAGTGTTTTGGGAAGTTCTGAGTTCCAGTTAACATTTTCCTTGTATTATTATGCAAATTCCGTTGAAGGAAAAAATTTTGATTTCATATTTATACTGTTGCAATTTCAGTTAATAATGTATATTTTAGTACGTTAAGTATATTTTGCCCCCATATATTTTCATGTTAACGCATTCCGTTATTTTATTCACCATTTTATTTTAGTTCGCATGATACAGTAGGAGCTATTATTTGTGTCATTAAGTAAGCTCTACATCATCGTGTACTGTATTTACCCATGGTTTATCACTGCGTCACTTGTTTTTGAGGGTATCGAAACAGATGTTCCGTTTAAGAGTTCAGCATAAATGTTTACATTTTATTACTTTTTGTTAATTTAATCTTAGGTTTCGCCCGATTTGTTAGGTTCTTTATTAGTCTAAGTTACAACACCAGAAATTTCTTGATCAGCCAAGGTACTTTTAGGCTTCTCGATGAGGACTGCTCCATGGAGATATTTTATTGATTGTTGTGGGAAGGACTGAAATTTGAATTGCCTTGAGGTCTCAGTTAAACGATTTTTGTAGATAACATGGAGTGTGTACGTAGCGTTACCGAAATACTTGCATACCTAGCCCTGTCTGCTGAATGTTTTATAGCTCATTATAGTGACGACGGTGTGTGAGGATGCACGTGGAAGAATAAATCTATAGCCTTCCCTCTTTGGTGTTTGATGTGACGACTTTCAGTTACTTAAAAGATGCAGCTGGCGATCTGCACAGACTTGTTTGAGAGATGTTACTGGAGGAATGTCAGTACGTTGTTTGTGATGGTCTAACCGCTATTTTTTAATGTAAGACAGACACTTGCCATCCTCGGAGAACTGTCCTAGGTTTTATAAAAGATTAGCGTCGGTTTATACTGGTTACAAGGTACACAAAATGTCGTGCTAGAGCTTCGCATGAAGTTCTGATCTGCGTGGGACAATAATGCGAGAACGAGTGAAGACTACGGAGTATAATAATAAGTTTCCAGAGCTGTACTGAAGTCATCCTTACCTTTATCCCTGTACCAATCAACTACTGCACTTACTGGCTGCATTGCCCTATTCCAGTGTGCAAAGTTTTCCGAACGCCTATCCCCGTACCACAATTAGTAGAAGGTTTATAAAGTCAGTTTACCCGTAAGGCAAGGGGCGCCCCGGCTATTGTCCCGCCAGAAACCGTCAGGGTAGCTGGAGCACCTCACCTGCCTTACAGCTCCCGAACTACGATAATGAAAAGTCAAGTATTACCCTTTCTCTAATTATATAAACGGGGTTCGTCGTCGTTGTATCAGTGTATACTTCGTCGTTGAGGGCACTGTCCCAGTCTGGAACTCGGACCTTGAGCATATACGAGTATTATTATAAACTGACTGCCTCATAAGGGCTTCTGAATTATGTGCATTGTGGCCTTTACCAGCGGAACTGGTTTAAGCATGCGTGAGCTGCCAAAACTGCTATCCCTTGATATAACCAAAAGACCTCACGTAGTTAATTGAAAATGCTAAGATATTTTGGCGCTATTCCCTACGGAAACACCTGTACCAAATTACTTTATGCTAACAAAGTGAAGGAAGAGAAATCATACATAATTCCACGTGTTAAATTATAATACCGACTGTCATTTGGTACACAACAACAGCCTTCGCCATTTCTGTCCCGGAAATGTACAGAAGATTGTTTTGAGGAGAGCAGAGTGAAGTAAGCAATGTTGCTCCATTTAGCTTATGGTGAGAGTGTACTGACTGCAAATACGGCACCTCCGAACACTTAATTGCACTACGTATTTGCAGTCAGACTAATGTGCTGGACGTATTTAGGCCGCAAACTAATCTGAATGTAATGATGTAAATTAATTTTCGGCACAAACAGTAGGTTCATTTTATACCTAATGGTGCAGAGATTTTGCTAGTAGCTAGCCAATTTCTTGCAGTATTTGGCGTCGATTTATGTCTTCTTCCATTTCATTTTTCTCTTAGTATGTTCTGAATATTCTCTTCCCAGATTAGTTTGGATCTCCCGGCTGCTCGTTTTCCTTGATTCTGCCTAAAGTTAATTTTCGCTTTTCATTCTACATCTTCTCCATATTCGAACCGCCAGAACTGTGAATTATCTATTACTGCATTTAGTACTTTAATATTTAAACTAGTTTATATTTTTTGTTAAAGAGTAGAACTATACCTGTGCTTCTCCTCTGTGCTTTCATGGCAGATTGTAGGTTGAACTTCGGCGTTTACTTTTTATTTTTACTTTAATAATTTCTATTCGGTTTGTCGAGTTCCATTAAGGTGGACAGCACTTCTGCTTGACATTCAGTCCCGGGTTCAAATCTCTTACGGAAGACCTACTATCCAACCTCAAGTTTTTTGTGATTTTATTAGTCAAATATGATTCCGAGGTTGAGAATGAGTGGATTTGTATCTCCACTTTCTCTATACGCGTTCGTAGCGTATGCAGGGACAACTTTACCTATACCCTTGCTTATTGCCTCCACATAATGTGGAATTCCTTACTATTACTCACTAACCTTTCTACCATCATGCACAACATTCTAATAACTAGTGTTAGTTTATTTAATTTTTGCGAAGAAAATAATAGTAATAATAATAATAATAATAATAATAATAATCTAGTTACCGAGTTCAAACCATCCTTTTCTTGGGACTACTTTCCGATTAACCCCGGGGTATGATCTACTGACAACTTCGTTAAATGAGCTCTAGCAATAAATGCATAAATCAATAGTTAAAATGCTTTCTTTAATCATATATCTACTTCTTTCATATATCTACTTCTTTCATTTGCCTATAACAGGTTCCAACATGAATAATGCATGCATGCAGCGTGATGCCAGCGATTTAGCACTGAATGCCTAATACAGAAACGGTCGTTAGATCTCAGATTTATACAACCTAACTGGTAGTGTCAGGTCACAGGCGATGTGACTTCGCGATGAGCTCGTCACAGGCGGCACACGACCGCTGAGGCAACACGCGGAATTTCAATGCCGTCATCGGTTGTGTCACATGTACACAGTACTCCGTCAGCTGTATTTCTGTTACAGCTCTGCGTTACGTCGAACAGCAGAATGGGCGTGACTTTGTCCGTACTGCCGCTGCTCGAAAACGGTTCGCTTTGTTCAATCAGTGTTACGCATTACTGACACTTTTTTATGACAGCTTCAGTTCACGTGACCGTCAAGTTAAACTGGACAGGTGGGACTTTCGTAACGAGTTTCCATTTTGTCAGTAAAGGTGGGAACACTAGCACATTCTCTTGCAACGTAATGTGTAACGCAATAATACTCTGGTTCGGTATTTACGAGGTTCAGGTGTGTAAGACCTCGCGAATTCTAAGGAACAGGACGTACTATACCAACTTTTTTAAGTTTCGTAAAAAAAACAGGCAGTAGTGTGGATCGAACGTGACCTGAAGCGATCAGGGAATCAACGATGTAGTTATGCATGGAGTCTGCTTGCTGGTATTTTTGTGTGACCTTGACATTAAATAAATGCCTAATAGCCCCATATATACAGAAGACTTGAGAGCATTCTGTGGTGTAAACTTTCTGGCTGTCGTCTGCGGCTTGTCAAGATTCAGCTGAGAATGTCGCACATAAATTTACAAAACCACTTCCACCCCGCTTTTTTTGGGAGGGGGTTCTTTACCAGAAAATAGGCGCGAAATGCCGTTCTTAATTGCTAATTGAAATTTTCACCCGGATGCCCGTCTCGGTAGTAAGGACAAGAGTGTTTTTCCATACAAACAAGAAACCGGCGCATTTTCGGGGGCTTAAAACAAGACACGGTTTCTACCAGTTCGAGAATTATTTCAGTACTTTTTACACTCCATATAAACTAATGATCTTCTTCCTAACAGCCATTATTGTCCGCATTTTGTCTTTCGTACACATGTTATAGCTCTTTACGTCCATCTGTAACCATGAATTCGACTTTGTTGAAGAGAGATGTAAAAGATTTTGATTGGCTATTTAATCGCTGAGAACGAAATTTGGACAACACTTGCCGGACGAATTTAGGCGGATATATAATTTGCTGTGCCTTTACTGTGAAAAATGACAATGATTATAACACGCCGATAAGCGTACGGACGAAGCTGCAGTTCGGTACGTAGTTCTGCAGTCTTAGAAGCTGGGGAAATTAATGAGAAACGTACCTTTTAGATTCAAAAGCTTATTAAATCGAATGTTGCTAGGTATTTCAAGACGAAACGCTGTTTTAAAGCACTCCACAACCACCTGTTACTTTCCTCTTCGGTAGACACACAAGATTGCACCTTTGAAGGTACGGGTTGCATTAATCCGTAGCAACGGCGATACATCGGCGAGTGAAATTGGACGTGCATGCGAGAGGAGGCACACTTCCCGTGTGAGTTACCGCTTGCGAGATATCTGTTGCTGAAGTACGGGGAAAACAGCGTGTGTTGTGTGAAAAACGGAAAGGCACATTTCAGATGCTTACATATTTCGTGTTATTCTTGAAATTAATTGCGGCTCTTTAACATCATCTAGGGACAAAAACAGCGAATACTTGGAGGGTAACGGGCTAGCAGGTGCATCAAAGGAATGCGATTTTACCCAACAACAAGAAACTTAGCGATACAACCGCACTGGTCCTCCTCGCTCTAAGCTAGCTTGTAGAACAGACCTGCTCAACCGTGCGTGATTTCAGGCTTCCGCCGCAAAGTAGATGAGAACCGCGCTGTTCTGACATATTACGCAGCGTATATTGAAGATGGGACCTATAGGTTGTACCGAAACGTCGGTAAGGAATTACTACTACTCGCTGCGTAATACCCCAGAAGAGCGCAGTTCTCATCTGCTCAAATGACAGCGTAAATTTTGTTCAGTATGCGGACAACATAACATTCAGTGCACAGAATGGAAAATGAATCAGTAGCTACACGCATAATTAAATGTGGAATTTTTCATATGTATTTGTCTGTACATCGCGTGCAATAAAAAATATACTGATAATGGGTAGAAAAATTTATGAAAAATGCAGTACACAACAGAAGCTACGGCGCCGCTATTTTAGCACATTTTAAAGATGAATTAACAAACAGCTCATTGGTTCTCAAAATTGCTTCAACTTTCTAGCTGTGCTTTGCCAGGAACAGGGTTACAAAACGAATACTCATGTCAAATGTCATTCTGAGGGCAACATGTTACCTCTGTCTACGGGTTGAGTGGGTCTGGCTTAGAGAGGGGCGGGTGTTGTGTAGCTGCCTGTGTAAATATCTTGTTGGTTAGTCACGTTTCTGTCATGCACCTCCATGCAACATGCTTGCAGTGCACCCATACCCCTACTCTCCGCGAACATTTCTTAATTTCTTGTTACTACTACTACTGCTATTATTACTTCCACAATCACCATCACTACTACCACCACCACCTTCTATTTTCATTTTTATTATGCTTCTTCCACGCTAAAATTAGCCATAACTCAAAGACAAAGTGTCAAAGGGTCCATGTTGAAACCAACGGTTTTCTTATTTCGTTGTCTTTATATAAAGACACGCTCCTACATTGACGTCACGTGCTTTAGAAACACTGTACAAGTGTTGAGGGAATCATATTGACATGTATTACTGATAATACAAGTAGTCACCCGCCTGCGTTATGGCCCTACAACAATACATGGCGAGAAGTGTTCCTGGGTGAAAGTAGCGGATCTCGTGTTGTCCATAATGTTGTGTGTGCTTGTGACTGTAGAGGGCTCCACATGGCCGATTTCACATCGTCACAGCCACATAACTCCTGGATGGTAAATTGTTAAACGGAAATGAGGCATCCCAATAAATAATATAATTTTTATACTTTACACATACACACAACACCGAAACGTAGAGGATCACTTCGCTTATGCAACTGGAATAATGAAACTTTTAAAAATATTATCATTTATTCTGTCTCTCTCTGTCCCACCGGAATGGGTGTGGAATAATAGCTTCCGTAAACATTACTAGCAATGTGGCATTCAAAAGAACTATAGTGCGTGCTGCGTTTATGGCTAACAAACTAATTAGTCTACATTGAAATACAGGTAGACCTGAACATATGCGCTCTAATGAAACCGTAACCTGGAAGAAAGTCATAGCTGAAGTTACTACGTGATTTGGAAATACTTACAGTGCCAGCATCTGGGAACAAAAGAAACTTATGGAATTTATGTTAATAAAGAAATTAGAAGAATTCATTCTCCATATGTCTTTGTCATGCAGTTCAGAAATACGGTGAACAGTGCTTGTTAATATTAATAATTTTAGGTATGAATTTTATTGCTTTACGTATGCTAGTCTTGAGGTTGTCACATCGGTGTGTTTAATGACTCCCTTCTAATGAGTTATGACGCCACGTCATTTGGTAATCGGTTGCCGACCTTTCGAAACATCGGGAGCGAATTACCCAGTGACGCGTTGTCATGTCTCAGAAGAATGCAGCCCGTATATGCAATTTACAGTTTTGTGTGAAAGATGTGGTAACATGGGTATAAATTTTTGTGAAATTCAATATAAAAGTTTGTAATCTCAGATGGAATTGGGCACTGCCTGTAGATAGATGCGTTAGATAACTTGAAGTGAATAATTTGAAGAGTTACTAATACAAAACAAGATGTATGTGGTGTACATAATGCGTATATTCTTCACGCCTGTTTTGTATTTAATGTTTGGGTATGGTTTGTTAACCGAATGAAGTAGTACAAACAAATAGCAATATCTTTGTTTCTGATACCGATATATTCAACGGACGTTCTCTCTCGGTTAATATGACTAACTAGTATCTTATACTTTTACTTCATAATTCCTTGAACTGTCTAAACCACTGATCTTACAGTAAATATAACCTTGAAGTGTGCTGTATATATTAGATGCTGTTAATTTTATATATTTTGTGCTAGTTCTAAATCGAATTATCATTACTGATTTTCATCGTTTGTAGGCAGAGTTATAGCTATATTTAGTCACCGAATTAGATTCTGAGCCATATTTTAAGACAGAAGCACGTTTCACATGAGTTAAGGTTTTAATTATTCAGCTAAAATGAGCTTTAGTTTAAGCTATATGTCTATTTTTGTCAGTCTATAGTGACTTAAATATCTTGAGAAGGCAAATTGTCACACTATGCCTGTTTTGATGATTAGTTTAATATTGTGAGGTATGCTAATTAGTGAGTCAAGTTTTCTGTCGTTGGGTTGTATGTGTATGTTTCATATACGTATGCCCTGTTTATTGTCATTTATTATTTATATGTGTATTATGTTATGTTTATGTAATGGACCATCTGGCTGTTGACTCGGCACGTTAATAAACGTGACTTGAGTTGAATAGTTTTTCTTTTGACTTATGAAATATTTCAACGAATTAGAAAACACAAGGGGAAGCGACAGTGGGTTGTGAAGAAGCTTGTTTTATTTCGACGGGAGAACAGTGTTTAAGTTTCAAGTGGTTGATAACAAAGTGGTAAGGAAAATATTTGGACCTGAGAGTGGAGAAGTAGGCTGAGGTGTTCAGTTGCGTTGTCACATAACGAGAAACTTATTATTATTATTATTATTTATGTGGAACACCTGGTGTCGTAAAGGGTGGTGAAGTGCTGAAGACTGTACTCAGTAGACAGGGCATGTTTAGCTTGGATGGCTGAGATCATAAATTTTGGTGGGGATACCTTTGGACTGTGTCTGACTGAAAGGCCAACGAGAAGATTGGAGGATAATATTAATATCGATCTGTAATTGGGAATTTACCATTATAGTACACAAAATCGATGTCAAAGTTTTCGACATGTTTCTGTCGTAGGATCATTTAAGCAAAACTTATTAAAACACATTTATTGCAACATTATCGCAACTTTTACCACACGACAGAAATAAAAATACAGTACAATATTGTATATATGACCATGTTTTGTACCAGGCTATGCTGTATTATCTTAAAAAAGTAAGTTAAAATTTATTCACATCTTATAAAATGTGGTTCCTTTGCATTCTTTCGTTCAGTTGCTTAAGAAGTTTTATTGTTTACGTAATATTATTTTCCAGTTAATTGTTGTGTCTCGACATTCATTATTAATACATTTTATCGTGTGTTACATACTTTACATTATTGATCATATATTATTCAGAGCTATAAAAACCTTAGTTCCTGCTGGCCTTTATTTAATAGACGTCGGAATTATGTCGTATGATGTAACAAATGTAACATTATTGATACTTTGTTTGGTTTTATTCTGAGATCGTTAAGCTGAATTACATATATGTCACACAAGGTTTAGTGCTGAATGACAATTTCTTTTGTCGAAGTTAAGCAGGAACTACATGCTCCTTTGTGTATCTAGCCCATTTCGGTGGTCAATTCATGGACCGTTTTGCATGGCGGAAGGCACCACAACTGTCGCCGGTATTCCAATTTGCCGTGAGTCGGAGTTCACGCGTTATATTTCAATGTGTTGCAGTTATTATAAGGTTTTTGCACACAACATTAAAAAAAGTGTGGAAAAGTCATTGATGTCACTACAACATGTTTTGGCCCATTTTACAGTGCCATGTTTAGGTAGTGTTGTTTTAAACCCGTGTAGTTGAATCTGTGGCTTTCTTTAATAAGTCTTTGAGGGCTAGCCACTCTTCATGGCATTAAAATATGTGCATTCATATAAAGTGATAGTTTTATTTTCTCGTTTTTTGTATCTCTTTTTTGTTATAAGTTTAGATCTTTCTATACCTTGTTTGTCTTTGATCTGGGATAAATACCAAATAAAATATAAAGTGTTCTAAACCATAGGCTTGTAGTTTATACTTCGGGCGTGCGTTTTGCGACATATTTAGGTACCTCACCAGGCACGTCATTGCGTTTTGACATAGGCCAGTAGAATGTTTCCAGAGCGACAGTTCTTCCGCTCCACATGGTTGGCATAGCTTCTATACCAGATCATGAAAGCGTAACCCAGCGCTCGCATTTCGTACCTCGCACCATGCGCGTGTATTCTAGACTCTCGATCATGATTACGATAAGAAGGATTTCTTCCTGTTTTATTCTCACACAAAGGAATTTGTTTAGTAATGACTGACTGAACGACTTTGCCAACAGCTCTACTGCTTAGCGAAGAATGGTAGGTTCATCAGTGAATAATGGAGTGACAGGGCGTGGAACGTAGCGATCATGGTCTGTTTGTGGTGCTGCCCCAGCATTTGCTTGGGTGGACTGAGGAAAACGAGGAACGTCTCAGGATAGTCTGTGTACCAGACGAGATTCGAAGAGAGCTCCTGCCGAATATAAGTCAGAATTGCTGTCGGTGGAACTAAGTTACTCCGTGATTCCAGCCTTCAAATTTTTAATCTGTGTGTCGTTGTTGATAACATTTCATGCAGATCTGATAAATCGGTCGAAGCGCACTGCGCAACGATGGCGTAACTGGTTTGCAAATTGCACTTTTGGGCTTGTACCGTAAATAACTTGCGACGTTTTATCCGAGTATTAACGCTGTTTGCGAGGATTAAGTGCCTAAAGTTATAATCATTTAAGGCAGATAATTAACAAGAAACTTGCGCGCAAGAACGTTCCTTAAACAAACAGAATTACTGACAACTTCATATTCCTTGGGCGAAGCTTGACCCCAGAGTTTCCTTTGCCATTTACCGTATGTGAAAGGTATTTGAGATGGACTATATTCCACACCATTGCCCTGGTTACAAATCGGATTGCGCGTTAGGTACAAGGCTGATATTAACTTGGCATTTGTGAAGCGTAAATTTTTAGCGTCGTGTGTTTTAAAGTCGTGATAAGCAGGAAGATTCACAGGATATGTAACACGCATGGGAATATCGGAGATTGATAGTCCTTAAAGTTTATAATTATAAAGTTAGAGATTCCTTTGTGTTTTCGTATAATTAAAGGAGTAAGAACCTTTAATACAACCATATTTTAGTATTTATTACAAGACTTTCGACCTTACAGAGTTATCATTGAGATAAATACTCATTAAAACACTACAAAAGGCTATACAGTTGCTTCTACCACACTGAGATCTCAGTGTTTTACAATAACAATTATAAAAAACTACACTGTTACAATCGTTATTGCAAAAACCGTGATCTCAGTTTGGTACAAGCAGTTGTATAGCCTTTTATGGTGTTTTAATAAGTATTTAACCTGACAAAGATCCTTTAGGGTCGAAACATGTTGTTTTAAATGCTACAAATAAAGTTATGTTAAGGGTTTTTACTCTTAACTGTAAACTTGGAATCTGAAGACCCAAAAACCATATCTCGGCGCAGATAGCGGATAATATAAAGAAGGGTTTTACAGAAATGGGGTTGGTAGGTTGTGAGCTGGGTTTGTCTGGTTCAGAATAGGAACCCATTAACACGGCAGTGAATCCTAGGACGTCGTGAATACGGGATTTTTTTTCGACCAGTGTAACAACTATGAGCTTTTCAGGGTGGTCTGTCTTGGTACGGGTTAATTATGCAACAAGTCGGACCTATTGACTTCACTAATTGTGACTGTGCTCTTATACCGGACAGTGGTTTAGAAGCCTTAAGTTTCTGACAGCTGTCTGATTTTGACCCGGGGAGTTGTAAAACGATACGTATGTGGGGGGGGGGGGGTACTTTTTTTGAATATCCTAGTATTTTTTATCGCCACACAAAACAGCT
>Ga0123357_10005393_pt1 | contig 15302 bp, 12 predicted proteins | sample TergutEmb28metaG_FD_89873 | JGI IMG/M metagenome (GOLD analysis project Ga0123357, IMG submission 89873) | Embiratermes neotenicus P4 segment gut microbial communities from Petit-Saut dam, French Guiana - Emb289 P4 | ecosystem: Host-associated > Arthropoda: Insects > Digestive system > Gut ... | reverse complement strand
GACAACCCGCGCCCGGCGATGTACCAGGCCGAATACACGGCAATCCTCGCCAACCGGGGCTCAGATGCGTCACCACAGTTGTGTCGCGTGGTCGGCAAGCACTGCGAAACCGGGGACATCCTGGTTCCCCACGTTTACCTGCCCGGCGATGTCAAGGCGGGCGATCTGATCGCCGTTCCCGCCAGCGGTGCCTATCAGCGCTCCATGGCCAGCAACTACAATGGCAGTGCCCGTCCTCCGGTCGTGTCGGTGAAGGACGGCGTCGCCACGGTGTTGCTGCGCCGTGAGACGATGGACGATGTAATGAAACTAGATGTTGGCAGGTGATGGCACTATGACAGAAAACACTCCGCTCAAGGTGGCCCTTTTGGGCAGCGGCATCGTCGGGTCGCAGGTGCTTCGACTGCTCACGGCTCAGGCCGACGAACTAGCTGCCCGCATCGGCCGTCCGCTGGAACTGATCGGCGTGGCGGTGCTGGACCCAGAGACCCCCCGGCCCGGCTACGAGCACATCACGTTCACCTCGGACGCGGCCGCGCTGGTGGCGGCCGGGCCCGATATCGTCATCGAGTTGATGGGTGGCATTGAGCCGGCCGGCTCACTCATCAGGTCAGCTATTGAAGGCGGCGCGTCGGTGGTGACGGCCAACAAGGCCCTTCTCGGGGCGCAATCCAGCCAGTTGTTTGAGGCGGCCGACAGGCAGGGCGTCGATCTGTATTTCGAGGCCGCGGTAGCCGGCGCGATTCCCATCATCCGAGGGTTGCGCGAGTCGCTGGTCGGCGATGAGATCACCACCGTCATGGGAATCGTCAACGGTACAACGAACTTCATCCTCGACAAGATGACCAGGGACGGCACCACCTTTGCCGATGCCTTGGCGCAAGCCCAGGCTGCTGGGTTCGCCGAAGCCAACCCGACCGCCGACGTCGAGGGCCGCGATGCCGCCAACAAGGCGGCCATTCTGGCCAGCCTGGCGTTCCATTCGCCCGTCACCGCCGACCAGGTGTACTGCGAGGGCATCACGGACTTGACCCCCCAGGACATTGCGGCGGCTGCGGAAGCGAGTTGCGTCGTCAAGCTTCTGGCGGTCTGCGAAATACTGCCCAGTGGCGCGATTTCGGTGCGGGTGCATCCGGCGATGGTGCCGGTCGAGCATCCGCTGGCGGGTGTTCACGGCCCCGACAACGCCGTGTTCGTACTTTCCAACCAGGCTGGGCGCCTGATGTTCCTGGGCCCCGGCGCGGGCGGCGTGCCAACGGCTTCGGCGGTCATCGGCGATGTTGTGGCGGTGGCCCGCAACCGTGTCCACGGTGTTGCCGGGCCGGGGCAAATGATCGACGAGATCCGTCCCGTGGCGCCCATCGGTGAGGCGATGACCCGCTACCATCTGAGGTTCCAGGTGGTCGATGCGCCGGGTGTGCTGGCCACCGTCGCCAAGGTCTTTGCCGACCACCAGGTGTCGGTTGCCAACGTGCGGCAGACGCGATCGTCCATACTGGACGACCATTCGCCGTGGTCGGCCGAGTTGCATCTTCAAACGCACACCGCCTCGGAGGCCGATCAGCAGGCCTGCGTCGCGGATCTGATCGCCAGTTCGGTAGTTGGCGGGCCACCCCGAGTGCTGCGGTTGGAGGGTGTGCAATGACGAGACCATGGCTGGCGGCGCTCGATCTCGAGGGCGTTTTGGTGCCTGAGATATGGATCAACGTGGCCGAACGCACTGGCATCGACGAGTTGAAATTGACCACTCGCGATCTGGCCGACTACGACCAGTTGATGCGGCATCGTTTCGATGTCATGGCGGCTAATGGGCTGAGCCTGGACGACGTGACTGATGTCATCGCCACAATGCATCCGTACCCGGGCGCCGTCGAGTTTCTGGATTGGCTGCGGGTCCATCACCAGGTGGTGATCCTGTCGGACACGTTCGCCGAGTTCGCCGTGCCGTTGATGCGCCAACTGGGCAATCCCACGATCTTTTGCCACAACCTGGTGGTCGATGACGCCGGGCGTTTGACTGGGTATCGCCTGCGCCTGCCCGATCAAAAGCGGGCGTCCGTCGAGGCCTTCGGCGCTCTGGGTTTTGACACGGTGGCCATGGGTGATTCCTACAACGACACCGCCATGTTGAACGCGGCGTCGGTCGGCATACTTTACTGCCCGCCGCAACGGGTGCTGGACGAGTTCCCCGATCTGCCGGTGGCGCTCAACTATGACGATGCGCGGACCATCATCGCCGATCATGAGGCCCGCTGGCTGGCATAGTGTCGCAGCACTGGCATCGTGCTTCGCCTTGCTGGTAGAGTTTCCTTTCGCAGTTCTTCGGATCTGACTACGCGCATGCCCTGCCGTCGTCTAGACGGGTCGGTCGCCGAGGTCCTCTGAGCCTTTCAGAGGCGGTTACCGGTGGCATGCCAGGGGCCAGCACATCTTGTTCTGGCCAACAACCGAGCACGGCCCAAGCCGTGCGTGAGAGCGCAGGTATGCCCTGCTGGAAAGGAACGGCCATGGCCGCCGTCACCGTACGTCAGTTGCTGGACAACGGCGTTCACTTTGGACATCAGACCCGCCGGTGGAACCCCAAGATGAAGCGATTCATCTTCAACGACCGCAACGGCATCTACATCATCGACGTGCGTCAGTCCATCAAATACATCGAAGAGGCGTCCGCCTTCATCAAGTCTGTCGTGGCGAAGGGCGGCCAGGTGCTGTTCGTCGGCACCAAGAAGCAGGCCCAAGAGGCCATTGCCGAGCAGGCAACCCGCGTTGGCATGCCCTATGTGGACCAGCGCTGGCTAGGTGGCATGTTGACGAACTTCGCAACCATCTCCAAGCGCACCCAGCGTCTCAAGGAGCTTGAGGCGATGGATCTCGAGACGGTCACCGCGGGCGGCTTGACGAAGAAAGAACTGCTCGGCATGCGTCGCGAGAAGGACAAGTTGGCGCTGTCGCTGGGTGGTATCAAGGACATGGCCCGCCTGCCGCAGGCCATTTGGGTGGTCGACACCATCAAGGAGCACTTGGCCATCGATGAGGCCCGCAAGCTGGGCATCCCGGTGGTGGCCATCCTCGACACCAACTGCGACCCGGACGAGGTCGATTTCCCGATCCCGGGCAATGACGACGCCATCCGCGCCACCGCCTTGCTGACCAAGCTGATGGCGGACGCCGTGGCTGACGGCCTGGTGGCCCGCTCCACTGGTGGTGTGGCAGAAGTTGAGGCTGAGCCGATGCCCGATTGGGAGCGCGAGCTGCTGGTCGCTGAGGCTCCTGCTGCGCAGGCCGCAGCCGTTGCCGAGCCTGTCGTTGAAGAAGTTGTCATCGCCGAAGCGCCAGTCGAGATCGTCGCCGAGCCAGTCGAGATCGTCGCTGAGCCCGTCGTGGTCGCCGAGCCGGCCGAGCCGGCCAAGGCTGAGTACGGTGACGGCTCCTACTGCGGGGACAACCCGCCCGAAGGCTATGACATCAAGGGCAACGAGGACTCGATGAAGTTCCACACGCCGGAATCGCCCTGGTACTCGCGTACGGTCGCCGAGGTCTGGTTCAACTCTGTGGCGGCCGCTGAGGCGGCTGGCTTTGTCAGCGCCCACGGCGACACCGCCGCCGAGCAAGACTGATCACCCCAACCCCAAGCATTGACAAGAAAGGCAAAACAACATGGCAATTTCAGCTGCTGATGTCAAGAAGCTGCGTGACAGCACAGGCGCGGGCATGATGGACGCGAAGAAGGCCCTGACCGAGGCGGACGGCGACTTCGAGCGCGCCGTCGAGATCCTGCGCGTCACCGGTGCCACCAAGGCCGCCGCTCGCAACGACCGTGAGGCCAGCAATGGCCTGGTCGCCGCACACGGCCATGCCTTGCTCAAGTTGGCCGCCGAGACCGACTTCGTCGCCAAGAACGCGGAGTTTGTCGCGTTGGCTGATCGCATCGCGCAGGCCGCCGACCAGGCTCACGCCGAGGGGACGGTGGCCGGCAACGCGTTGATGCTTGAAGAGGGCAAGACGGTTGACGACACGATCGCCGAGTTGGTGGCCAAGATTGGCGAGAAGATCGAGTTGCAGGATCTGGCCTGGTTCGACGGCCAGGTCGAGGTGTACCTGCACCGCCGCTCGCAGGACCTGCCGCCGCAGGTGGGTGTCATGGTCGAATACGAGGGCCACGATTCAGGCTTCGTACACTCCGTGGCCTTGCAGATTGCTTCCATGCACGCCCAGTACGTCACCGACGCGGATGTGCCCGAGGACGTCCTTGCCACCGAGCGCCGCATCGCCGAGGAGACCGCCAAGGAAGAGGGCAAGCCTGAGGCGATCATCCCGAAGATCGTGGAGGGTCGCGTCGCCGCCTTCCTAAAGGACTCTGTGCTGCTGAAGCAGCAGTCCTTGTCGGACGAATCCAAGACGATCGGACAGCAGGCCGAAGACGCCGGCGTCAAGATCACCCGGTTCGTTCGCTTCGCCGCTGGGGCATAGGCCCCAGCGGAGCCCACGGATTTGGCTGGTGCGCCCAGGCCGAATCCAGGCAAACGCGACCAGCGTCAAGGAAACGGTGCCCATCAGATAGAGTTAGGGTTCGACGTATGCCGTCCCCCAGTAGTGAAGGAGCCACCATGGCCTACCGTCGTGTGTTGTTGAAGCTTTCCGGTGAGGCCTTCGGCGGTGGTTCCCTGGGCGTCGACCCGGGTGTCGTGTCATCCATCGCCACTCAAATCGCAGACGTCGTCAGGTCCGGCGTGCAGGTGGCGGTGGTCGTCGGCGGCGGCAACTACTTCCGTGGCGCTGAACTTCAAGCCGGCGGTATGGATCGTGGGCGGGCCGACTACATCGGCATGCTCGGCACGGTCATGAATGCACTGGCGTTGCAGGATTTTTGCGAGAAAGCCGGGCTGCCGACGCGAGTGCAGACGGCTATCGCGATGGGCCAGGTTGCTGAGCCGTACATTCCGCTGCGGGCCATCCGTCACCTCGAAAAGGGACGGTTGGTGATCTTCGGTGCCGGCTCGGGTATGCCGTATTTTTCGACGGACACGGTGGCCGCGCAGCGTGCGCTCGAAATGGGTGCGGAGGTCATTCTGATGGGTAAGAACGGTGTCGACGGGGTTTATGACCATGACCCTAACAAGCATTCTGACGCCAAGAAGTTCGATGTGCTGAGCTTCGACGAGTTCCTGTCGCGCGACCTCAAGGTGGCCGATGCCACGGCCGTTTCACTCGCTCGGGACTATCGCATGCCCATGGTGTTTTTCAATCTCGACGTCAACGGCAACATCGCGCGGGCGGCTGCCGGTGACGCGATTGGGACAATTGTGCAGTCGGCGTGAGACAATCGTGACTGTCATTCAAAGTAGAAGAGGAAATTCATGATTGACGACATCACCCGCGAAGCGGAGTCGAAAATGGCTGGTGCGGTGGACTACGCGCGTCAAGATTTTGCGGCCATCCGCACCGGGCGGGCCACACCGGACATGTTCTCCAAGCTTCAGGCTGACTACTATGGGTCGCCAACGCCGCTGTTGCAGTTGGCGACCTTCAACTCGCCTGAGCCTCGCACAATGCTGATCACACCCTTCGACAGGACGGCGTTGCCGGCGATGTTGAGGGCAATCCGCGATTCAGACCTCGGTGTGGCACCCAGCGACGACGGCAACACCATCCGTGTCGTCCTTCCGGAGCTCACCGAGGAGCGGCGCAAGGAGTACGTCAAGACGGCCCGCACCAAGGCCGAGGACGGTCGCGTCGCCGTGCGCAACATTCGCCGCCACGCCATGGAGGCGATCAAGCGGCTCGAAAAGGACAAGCAGATCAGTGAGGACGATGCCGCCCGGGCTGAGAAGCAACTGGACACCGCGACGAAGAAGCACATCGAGGCGGTCGACGCCATGCTGAAAGCCAAAGAGCAAGAATTGATGGCGGTGTGACAGCGCCAGACTCCCCGCCGGTGGCATCCAAGTTTCGTGACCTGGCGATGCGCCTGGTTGTAGCTGCGGTGCTGATCGCCATTGTGACAGTCACTGGGGTCTGGTTCCGTTGGGGTTTCGTCGTGGTGCTGGGGGCCTTCGTGGTCATCGGCTCGCAGGAACTTGCCCATGCCGCATCGCAGAGGGGTTGGCGTCCGGTCTGGCAGGTTGTGGCGGTCGGCGGAGCAGCTTTGCTCATAGCTGAGTACGGACTCACATGGTTCGCGCCCGCCGCGTTGGCTCCCTTGCCGATTGGTTTCATCGGTTGTGTTCTGCTGGCGCTGGTGGCGTGGGGGTGGCGCCTCACACGGCCCGTCGAGGGATTCGTGGCGGATGCGGCCGTCACCACCTTCATGATCGCATATCTGCCTTTGATGGCGACTTTCGTGGTGGCGATGGCCCGCACTGCCCACCCGGTTGGCGAGCTCGCCGTGTACATCACATGTATCGCGCTGAATGACGCGGGCGCCTACTTCGCGGGGTCGTCGCTAGGCCGTCACCACATGACCCCAAAAATCAGCCCAGCGAAAACATGGGAAGGTTTCGTCGGCGGAATCGTCTGTGCTGGCGTGGCAGGTGCCCTGCTCGTTCAATTCGTACTGCACGCCCCCTGGTGGCAGGGTGTGGTGTTCGGCGTCGTACTGGGGCTCTGTGCGACAATCGGAGATTTGATCGAGTCGGCCATGAAGCGTGATTTCGGTGTGAAGGACATGGGCAAGCTGCTGCCCGGTCACGGTGGCGTGATCGACCGGGTGGACTCAATGCTTTACTGCGCACCAGTGGCCTGGGCCCTGCTCAACCTGTGGATCATGGTGGGGCGGTGACGCACTGGTTCGGCCTGACGGCCGCGCAGCGGGTGGCCGAGGTTGAGGCTGCAGGTCTACCGGCGTTCCGGGCGGGCCAGATTTCCCGGCACGTCTTCGAGCGGCACGAACTCGACCCAGCCGACTACACAGATTTGCCGCTGGCCATGCGCGAGCTGGTGGCTAAGCGCTGGTTTGCCCCGCCATTGACCCTGGCCTCGGAACTGACCGCCGACAAGGGACGAACCGTCAAGCGGGCGTGGCGTCTACACGACGGTGCCGTGATCGAGTCCGTTCTGATGCGTTACCTACGCCGCGACACCTTGTGCATTTCGTCGCAGGCTGGCTGCGGTATGGGCTGCCCATTCTGCGCCACCGGCCAAGGCGGGCTTCAGCGCAACCTGACGGACGTGGAGATACTGGCGCAACTCGCCGACGCCGAGGCGGCGCTGGTATCCGGCAGTTTGCCCGGCAAACCTGGCCGCGTCGGTAATGTGGTTTTCATGGGCATGGGGGAGCCCTTGGCGAACTACAACGCGGTGATGACCGCGATCGGACAGATCATTGAACCGGTGCCGAACGGTTGGGGAATCTCGGCCCGCGGGGTCACAATCTCGACGGTGGGGTTGGTGCCCGCGATGGTTCGTCTGTCTGCCGAGGGTCTTCCCGTGACGCTGGCATTGTCGCTGCACGCGCCCGACGATGAGCTGCGCGACGAGCTGGTGCCCGTCAACAAGCGGTTCAAGGTGGCGGAAGTGTTAGATGCGGCCTGGAACTATGCGCGGGTGACCAAACGCCGGGTTTCGATTGAATACGCGCTGATTCGCGACGTCAACGACCAGGCAGCGCGGGCCGACACCCTGGCGCGGGAACTGCGCAAGCGCGGCGATTGGGCATGGGTGCATGTAAATGTGATACCGCTGAATCCCACGCCGGGGTCGCGCTGGACTGCCTCAACCGCCCAGAGCCTAACCGATTTCGTCGCTCGTCTGGAGCGCGCCCATGTACCAGTGACGGTTCGCGATACCCGCGGCCGCGACATCGACGGAGCTTGCGGCCAGCTTGCTGCGACCGTCCCGCCTGACGAGCTTGGCACCTAAGCATGGTGTCAATGCGCTCATAATTGATGGTATGAGTCAGAACCCGTACGTCGACCTCCGCCTGGCCCAGCTTGGGTTGCCCTGCCCGGCCGGTTTCGAAGACAGCGAAGCGGCCCTGTTGGCCGCCCCCATACTGGCCCGTCAGCGCGAGCTGAATCGCCGTTTGGCTGACCGCTATTGCGCGGCTGATCAGCGCATTCAGGCGTTCCTCGACTCGTATCTGGCCGATGTCGATGCCCCGCAGCTGCCCAAACGCACCTTCGTCCTTGACGAAGCCGGGCTGGCGCGAACCATGTCGTTGCCCTATGACTCCGATGAGGTCGTGAGCCCCCGCCTGTCGTCCTACCGCCTGGCCAATGGCGTGCTGCACAACCCGTTGAACGATCGACGGACCACCGCGGGCGTCTTCCATGTGGCCGAGGGTGGGCTGCCGATTCCAGACGACAAGATCGCGGTGCCGAAGGCAGTCTTCGCCCGCTTGCTGGGCCTGGCCTTTCAGCCACCGGATGCCGATATGGTGCTGCCCTACACGGCCAACCAGGACTCGCCCGCCCGCTGCTACGTCTCACTGCTGCTTCGCCCGATTGTCGAGCCCGCAGTGCCGGGGTTTGTGCTTGAGCACCGCATGGAGGTGCGTTTCTTCGCCCCAGGCTCGCTCGTGTCGAACCTGGATTTCGTCGAGGGTGTGTTCGGAAACGGCGGTGACCCATACCTGCCAGAGAACGATTCGTCGCTGAAGCCTCAAAACTGGACGGGCCACACCGGTTGCGTCATTCTGGCGCCTCACCTGACGGCGACGCGCAAGAAAGATTTGGGTCTACCAAACGTCGCCGACGCCACGCCACGGCAGAAGCGCGACGGCATGTGCTGGCAGTCGGAGGACGAGCTTTACAACGGCGGTCAGGCTTTCAAGATCGTGGCGCGGGACGCCCGGGGCGTCATCGTCACGGTGATCGCAGACAACTACTTCGGTTACTGCAAGAAGGAAGTCAAGTCGCACATTTCGTACTCGGCCAATCTGTTCGGCAATGCGGAAGAGGAGCACGCCGGCGGAGCCCGGGTCTACCCAAGCTTCGATCTGGGTCAGGAGTTCCTCGGCCGGCCGGCAGGCGACGAGTACAGCTTGCTTGATGTGGTGGCACGAGACCCTCGACGGTTCACAATGCAGCCGGGCGGCTATGCCCTGGATTCGGAGTTGCCCAACGTGGCGCTGGTGCCGTCCGGGGCGCTCTACTCGTTGCGTACACGCACGGTTTCGTGGGAGTCCGGCTCACTGCCGCTGACGGCTGGGCGGGTGTACGTCGAGCCGAACGGCTACCAGGTGAAGATGAGCCCGCTGGTCACCGACCCCAGCAAGTGGACGCTCGTCGGCACCGATGCGCACGTCACGACCTGCCACAAGCCCAGCACGGTGTCGGGCGGCGGCAAGTCGGAGATCTCGAAATCAATCTCGGACGCTTTCGTGGGCGGCAACGTGTATGTCGCCAACTTCGACGAAGACATGGATGCCGTGGCGGCCATCATCAACCGCGACTACACCGACCGGTTCGCCGATCCGGCGCGCTGCGGGGTCGATCAGCGAGGCGTCCTGGATGACGGTCGCAGCAACGGCTCGGTCATCAAACTGCTGAGCACCTCGGCAGACTATTCGGACGAGTACAACGCTTGGGTCGGCGCCATCCCGCCGGACATCCTCGAGCTGGTCTACGTCATCAAGCGCTACTACCTTCCCGAGTGGGGGGAGGATTGGCGCAGCCACTTCTCTGTCGGCACGATAAACGGACGCAAGGGCAACGACCTGCGTCTGGACGGCGAGAAAATCACCGTGAACATGCTGCGCGTCGGCTTCGAGACCGACGGCGCGTGGCGCCTGTTCGGTCTGCGTCATGACTTCTTCCCCGCGCAGAAGGTGCAAACAGAGGACGACATCAGCGCGTCGACCGTCATCTCGGGCGAACTTGTCGGCCTGGACAAGTCCCGCTCCTACAAGCTGTTGACCAACTGCGAGGCATTGCTGTTCCAGCGTCCTGACGACGCGATCTATCGCGGCTACGACAAGCAGACCGAACTCGACATGTCGCAGGACGGCGTTTTCATGTCGAACTTCCAGCCTCTCACCCAAGAAGATGTGCAGGACATGGTCGACGACGCGCCGGCCTTTGGTGCCTTCAGCGCTCCGATGGCCGATCGACTGCGGGCCTTTGCAGCCACCGGGCTGGATTCTTCCGGTCAGCCGGTCAAATACATCGTCAGCTCGGCCAACCCCCGCCTTGTCGGTGGCAAGCCGTCAAAGAACCCTCGCTATCTGCAGCGTCGCCCCGACATTGTGCGCGCCAATCAGACGGCCGTCACCACCCTGGCGTCCCACCTGGTGCGCCGCGTGCCGTTGAGCCAGCCGCTGCCGGTGCCGGTCGACATCGTGACGGCCGGGCGACGCAACAACCCCGAGGACGGCGGCATCCCGCCGCTGTGCGCCTTCTCGCCGCTGCATTTCATGGAGTTGCCCGAACTGTTCATGGAGTTCATCTCGTCCATGACGGGTGCCTCGCCGTCGACCACCGGTGCGGGTTCCGAGGGTGCCATGACAAAGGGGCCGTTCAACTCGATGCCGGCGGTTTTCGATCTGAATGCCGCGCTGCTGTCATACATTTTGACAGGCTACGACGGCTGGATTTCCAGCGCCGGCTACATCGGCCCTCACATGCGTGTGGCACACGACATCTCACTGCTGATGCCCGAGCTGTTCTCTCGCATGACGCCGCAGGAACGCGACGCCAAACGACTCATCGCCGAGGGCAGCCTGGAGAAAATCAGCGATTTCACCCACGGCGGCGTGACCGTGCCGTCCAGCCGTCTCGGCTATCGCATGACGACCACTTTCGTCCGCAAGTACTTTGGGCGTATCTTCTTGCATCCGGAGGCGGTTTTCACGCCGGAGATGCTGGCACCTGAGCTTCAGGACGCTGACGTGTTCATCCACACCATGAACGTGATGGTGACGACGCACGAGCGTGTCTCCAAGGCCTACTTCGACGACGGCACCGTCAGCGGCGCGATACCGCCGCTGCGGGCATTGCTTGAGATTATGGCCAATGGCAAGACAAGTGACGGTTTGACGGTGGACGACCCGGCGTTCCGGGCGATGTTCGATCGCGATGCTGTGCTGGCGTCAGAATGGTACAAGGACCGGCTGTCGGCGAAAAAGGCGGCCGCGCTCGGGCGGGCAGAGGCCGGTTTGGCGGCCATTGAGCGGTTCGCCTCCATCCCGGGCAATGAAGCGCCCAGCGAGCGTTTGGGAATCGCCGAGCGAATTGAGAACGCCAAGGCCGAGGTGGCGCGTTTCCAGCAGCCGCTCTACTGGCACCAGATCATTGGCACGACGGGCGGTGAGGCTTCGAAGCTGTTGACCATCGGCGCCATGGCCAACGTTGCTGAAGCCGACCCCGACGGGCCCATCGACTAGTGGCAGACTGGCACTGTGCGAAATGTTGTGGTGCTCGGCTCGACCGGGTCGATAGGCCGTCAGGCGCTTGAGGTCATCGAGGCCAACCCGGATCGCTTTTGTGTTGTCGGGTTGGCGGCCGGTGGCAACCATCTTGAGTTGCTGGCCGAGCAGGTGCGGCGGTTTCAGCCAACTCTGGTTGGCGTGCCGACCGACAATTCTGATGCCGCCGACCGCCCGGTGCTGGACGAACTCGATCCGCAGGGGACGGTGCGCATCACCGGGCCTAATGCCAACGAGGAACTGGCAGCCATGGAAGACGCCGATGTGGTGCTCAACGCCATCACCGGCGCGGCTGGCCTGCTGGCGACGCTGGCGGCCCTTAAAGCTGGGAAAACTTTGGCCTTGGCCAACAAAGAGTCACTGGTGATCGGTGGGGCACTCGTCACCCAGGCGGCCTCACCGGGCCAGTTGGTGGCGGTCGATTCGGAGCATTCCGCTATTGCCCAGGCCCTGCGGTCGGGACGCGCCAACGAGGTTCGCAAGGTCATCTTGACGGCGTCGGGCGGACCCTTCCGCGGTATGACGCGGGCCCAGTTGGCCGATGTGACGCCCGAGCAGGCCATGCACCACCCGACGTGGAACATGGGCCGAGTCATCACAATCAACTCGGCCACCCTGGTTAACAAAGGCCTGGAGTTGCTTGAGGCCAGCCTGCTATATGGCGTTGCGCTGGAAGATATCGAGGTGGTGGTGCACCCGCAGTCGGTCGTCCATTCGGGGGTCGAGTTCAACGACGGGGCAACAATCCTTCAGGCCAGCCCGCCCGACATGAAGCTGCCTATCGGGTTGGCGCTCGCCTGGCCGGAGCGGCTGGCCGATGTTGCCCGTCCTTGCGACTGGAGCGTGGGTGCCACCTGGACGTTCGAGCCACTGGACGAGCAGGCTTTCCCGGCCGTCAACCTGGCGCGACGGGCCGGGCAGTCCGGTGGCACGGCACCGGCGGTGTTCAACGCCGCCAATGAGGTGGCCGTCGACGCGTTCTGCGCAGGCGAGATCGGGTTTGTCGGTATCACTGATGTGATCGCGTCAGTGCTGGAAGAGCATCTGAGCGGCAATTCCGGTGCCGAACTGACCGTTGAGTCAGTCATGGAAGCCGACGTTTGGGCAAGACACGCAGCGCGTCTGTCAATTTCTCGGCTACAGTAGGCATCGTGAAACAAGTTTGCCGGCTCAGGCGAGCGGTGGCATTTGGCGCGTCCACATGCCTCGTGATCGCCGGCTTGGCCTTGGCCACACCAGCCTCTGCCGGCCCGACGACGGGCACAGTGGTCTGGAGCGAGGATTTCCAGGCGCAAGATATCACCGCGAGAAACGCTCCCACATCACTGGCTGGGCTCGGGTATTCGGCCGACAGCACCTGGCAGGGGGGAGACGGCAATTGCAACGGTTGGGTCGTCAATTTTAACTCTGCCAGCCCGGGCGACGGGTGCGACGGCGGGGCCGGCCTCGACGCCAACGGTACTGCACGCACGGGCCTTTGGTACGCCCAACGTTTGACCACCGTCCTGGGAATCATGCAAGGCATGACCGGGTCGCTCAACGCCAACAACGGTCCGACGAAAAACTCGGCGGTGGTCGACCTGACAAATGGTGGGATTTCCGGTCAGCAGGTGACTGGTGTCCAATTCGAGGCTACTGGCGTGGCGTCGGCAGTGGCCGGCCACTATTACGCCGTGGCTGCCAATTTCACCGAAATCCACTGCCCAGGCGACCCAAGCTCCACCCCCCAGTGGACGGCCGCCAGCGAGACAATCTACCTGGTGGTCGGCGGGGTGCCACAGCCCATGGTGGGCGACGGGACGGCGGCCGGCGGTGTAAACATATGCACTGACTCGCGATCCACCTTGATGACGCCAACCAATGCGGCCACCGGTGTCTCGGATTGGGGCGATATGGTGTTCCACAACCTATCCCTGGTGTCGGACCCGATCCTGGTGACGGCCAACGCCACTCTCGGGCTGCAGATATTCAACGCGGAAAGTAGCCCTGTCGGCAACGACTTGGCGTTCGATGAACTGCAAATCATCGACGTCACCGGCACGGTGAACCCACCCGCACCAAGCTTGACACTGTCGCAGGAGGCTCTGCCGTCGACCGTCACCAGCGTCGCAGACCTGGTGCAGTATCGATTCACGATCACCAACACCGGCAATGTTGCTATCTCGGGTATCGGCGTCTATGAGGCACCAGCCAGCGCGGGACGCACCGGCACGGGTACCTTGACGGTGATCACGTGCCCCCAGACGACCTTGGCGGCGGGGGAGTCGACTGTCTGCACGGCGTCGTACATTCCGTCCCAGCACGACATCAACACCGGCAAATGGGCCAACGTGGCTTTGGCAATGGGTGTGGCAAGCGGGGTGGCAGCGCCGACGGTTTCTGGCGTTTCGACGGTCCAGGTCAATGTCACCTCCGGTGGTGGCCAAGGCGGCGGTGGTCAAGGGGGTGGCGGTGGCCAAGGTGGCGGCGGCAGCCAAGGCGGGGGTGGCTCGTCGGGCGGACAGGGCGGCACTGGCGGCTCATCCGGGCAGGGCGGTTCGGGGCAAGGTGGCTCGTCGGGCCAGGGCTCTGGTTCCTCGATCTCGGTAGAGACGGGCGGTACCCTGGCGCCACAACTGCCGGGCACGGAGATCAACGTGGGTCTGCCGCTTGGAGTCCTGGATCGACGCCGACGTCCAGACGAGACAGGCTCCGACTAGACTCGACTTCATGGCAAATGATGTTGCGCCTTGGCCTCGGCGGCCCACGAGGGCGGTAGGTTTGGGCAAGTTGACGGTTGGCGGCGGTGCCCCGATCACCGTTCAGACCATGACGACCACACCAACCCATGATGTCGACGCAACATTGCAGCAGATAGCCGAGTGCGTGGCTGCCGGGTGCGACATCATGCGCGTGGCCTGTCCCACTCAGGCCGATGCCGATGCGTTGCCGCAGCTGGTTCAGAAGTGCCCGATACCGCTGATCGCCGATATTCATTTTCAGCCGCGCTACGTGTTCGCGGCCATTGATGCCGGTTGTGCAGGTGTGCGCGTGAACCCCGGAAATATCAAGGCCTTTGACGACAAGGTCGCCGAGATCGCGGCGGCCGCGCGAGCCAACGGCACCAGCTTGCGTATCGGCATCAATGCGGGTTCGTTGGACGCCCGACTGTTGGCCAAGTATGGCACTGCCACGCCGGAGGCTCTGGTGGAAAGCGCGCTAAACGAGGCGCGCCTTTTTGAGGCCGTCGGTTTCTACGATTTCGCAATCTCCGTCAAGCACCACGATGTTGTCACCACCATCGATGCCTACCGTCAGCTCTCGGCGGCCTGCGACTACCCGCTACACCTGGGCGTCACAGAGGCCGGGCCGACGCTTCAGGGCACAGTCAAGAGCTGTGCGGCTTTCGCCGTCCTGTTGGCCGAGGGCATCGGCGACACCATCCGGGTGTCGCTTTCGGCGCCACCAGTCGAGGAAGTCGTCGTTGGCACCAAGCTGCTTGAATCGATGCATCTGCGGGCGCGCACGCTCGAGATCGTCAGTTGCCCGACCTGCGGGCGCTGCCAGGTGGACGCATTCGCGTTGACGGACAAAGTGACCGAAGGGCTCAAAGGGTTGACCGTGCCACTGAGGGTGGCCGTCATGGGCTGTGTAGTCAATGGGCTGGGGGAGGCCCGCGAGGCTGATCTGGGGGTGGCCGCCGGCAACGGCAAAGGTCAGATTTTCGTCCACGGAGATGTGGTCAAGACTGTGTCGGAAGAAGATATCGTGGCCGAACTGTTGGCACAGGCGCAGCGTCTGGCCGATGAGGTGGGCCAGAACTCGAACGCCGGTGTTTGATGCTCGTCACATTGAGTGAGGCTGACCGGCCGCGTCTTGAACCGCTGCTGGCCGCCGCACCCCTGGACACACTTTTTTTGGCGTCGCGTGTCGACCGTTTCGGGCTGGACGCCAACAAGCT
>Ga0123357_10005392_pt1 | contig 15303 bp, 8 predicted proteins | sample TergutEmb28metaG_FD_89873 | JGI IMG/M metagenome (GOLD analysis project Ga0123357, IMG submission 89873) | Embiratermes neotenicus P4 segment gut microbial communities from Petit-Saut dam, French Guiana - Emb289 P4 | ecosystem: Host-associated > Arthropoda: Insects > Digestive system > Gut ... | reverse complement strand
CATACATACATACATACATACATACATACATACATACATACATACATACATACATACATACATACATACATACATACATACATACATACATACATACATACATACAGACATACAGACATACATGCAATACTCAAATATAAAAGTAAGTAGAACCGAATTTTAAAAAGGAGTTGTTAACTCCCGCATGTAATGGAGCCCTCAGATTAGAAGTAAACATTTAAATGAAGGATTGAAATTTGTTAAGAAGTTATGAAGTGAATTCTTCTGAATTGGGACACACTAATGCAGTGTTTTCCGAATGGTGTTCCGCGGAATTCCGGATGTCCTCGCAGTGAAAATTTTGGTTTCGCACAAAAACGTAATTACAATTTAAACTGTTATGTTATAATAACACACGACGGTTCTCTATTAGAGTTACTAAAAATCCAAATTAAATACAACCAATTTATTATATTATTTTCAACTACATGTTTCGGCCTAAAAGGTCATCATCACGTTGAACACAAGAGTAAAGGAAATATATACATATATATATAATTTATATATGGAAGAGAGATATCAAAACCTCAAATTTTGTACTGTCTGTTTCGACACTTAACGCATAGTCCTTCGAACACCAAATAGGTAAGAAGAAGGACGGACCGTACTCTCTAAAAGAAATGATAAAATTATTTCTGGTAATAATAATTTTATAAGTATACAAGAATAAATGACTCGATAGTGGGAAGGTATCGCTTTTCAAATAAAGGTGAAAAGCTGTGGAAATATTTATAAACTCCGTTACACTTAATTTTTTTTTTGTTTAAGTGTTACTTCTAAAATTGTGCTTCCATACAAACTCCAATTTAATTTAACCCATACTATTTGAACATATGGTGAATAAATACTATTTTCAGGTCGTATAAATTGTTGGTAGAAGAAGGTCCCACCTGAGGGCCACATCTGCTAGAAAATTTCACTCTCAATAGATGAGACTTCTATAAACTCTGAACAAATACTCACATTTCACCGATTTTACCTCCTAAATTTTAACATTATTTTTTATTTTATATTGATATATTCCTGACCCTGTCTTTTAAAAACTATAAACATAGTTATACATGTTTTATTCCAATGTTGTTCTTCCCATATTAAGTATAACCACATAAAAATAAAAACTGAAAGGTTTTGAGATTTCAAGTCCATACAAAACTGTGAATATATAATATATTTTTTATTCTTCTCTTCATACTGATGATAACCTTGAGGCGAAAAAATATAGTTGAAAATAATAGAATAAAATTTGTGTTTTATCTGGATTTGTCACAATCATAATTGCTGAGAGACAAAACGAGGATAAATTGTCTTATACATTAAATATCCTTTTTAAAATCAGTTCGCCTGTTAATGCAATGTTTTTTTTGTTTCTAAATGTGTTGAATTAATTACTATGACTCCATATCATTGTTTAACATTAATTTATTACTATTATTACTCGTGTTACACTTTCATGAAGGGCTCTGCAAAATCTTGCGGATGCGAAAATATTCCTTTTCTATTCAAATTTGGCATCATCGCGATAAGGAATTTTTGGATCTTGCAGAATAGAGTCTATCTGGGCTGACGTACAGTATTACAGTTTTTCAATATATACTCTTTGTTATAGAGAGGTGATATGTTTTCATGAATTGATACTCTATGTACAGTAGAAGTATTTTTCATTAATTGTAACACATCTTTCGAATGAGCACACATAATGAAACATTTCTTTTTTACTAATCCGGAATTAAAATGTCATTTTTAAAATCGACATTTTAAGTTTCAGGGAGGAATTAATGTGATACGAAGGGAATATATTAAAAGACTGACAAGTTCGTAGCTGAAACAGGAGAGCCAGCTGTTTCGAGCATTTCCTCTCATGTTTGTTTCGGCGTAGTTTGGAAATACGAGGATTGGATTTATGGCAGGAATGTGCTTTGCCATTCGCCAGCGGATGTATCCAGCAGCATAAACCTACACCGAACGTGTGGGCGGCTCTAAATGCTTGGAACTATGGGGTGGGAAACATGGGAGGATTCGCACGCTATTTCTGCAAAATGTTTTAATTCTTTATGCCTGGCGAATAATGCGTTGTTTATTCAGATGGTTTTCTATTCCACTTTATTCTTTCATCTGCCCAATCCGCCATGAACGAATTTAATTTAGGCTTCCATGAATAGCATTTCCTATTAAATGAAGATTTCTAGCATGTGTGGCACATACACAACTCTCACAATACCAACACAAGCACCAACCACGATATAATTAAACCGTAAAATCGTACGCACTAACAGAAATGACGTTACAATATCAAACATGTTTTAATATCCCCAATATCACTGTGTTAATGGAACAGGAAAACACTGTGTAATGATAAGATAAGGCTGAGACTAACACAGTAGCTTAGACGGTAACTTAATTTTTTCAAACACTCTTGAATTCCTTCGAGTATAATGCCTGGGTAAAACGAAAATTCATTTCAAAAATATCAAATAAAATAATAAAATGGCTCACTCAGTGGCGCAGACTTCAAAAAGGTAATGTCATAAAGTTAGTCAATAAAAACCCCTCCTTTATTGATACCGAAATTTCTTATCGTTTTCACGAAGTTTTTTTTTTCCGGTTCATATTCTATGCCCGTTCAGTGGAATCTACGCTATTCTGTGAGTTTAAGATTCTCTTTAATATTATTCTTTCAAGTATGACTTCGTATCTTAATTTGGTTTCTTTCTTCTAGTTTCTCATAAATATAAACAAATTTCCCATTTTGCGCCCATTTCCTGATTGTCGCTTGCCACACCCACTTTATTTTCAAGATTTAGGTAATACTAATAATACTGTATTTTGTAATGCTTCAAAATTACGAAACTATTCTTGGTATAATTTTCTCTATTCTCCTGCCAGTTTCTTCGTCTTCTTTCAAATATTCGTATTTTCCACTAGCCCGTTCACCATGTGCCACAATATACCAGTTCACAGTATTCTGTTTTCGAACACTTTTAACTAATACGCCAGGAATCGTCAGTATGTCTCTTATCAGTACCCAGTTCTCAAACGCTTTACTAAGTCACTACGTGTCATAAATGTCTTCATCTGGCCCTACAATGTTGCAAGTCGACAGTAAATTATGGACATCGTCTTCAAGGGTTGAAAATGTGTTAGATTTTTCTCCTTCATTCCTCCACTAAAGCGCAGCCACTGTGAAATATAAGGCACAATTTGGCACGAAATTCAGATTTTGAAATTCGATTTCTTATGCTCTTTTTTATTCGTTAATTTGTAGTCGTCCGTCCTGGAATGCGGAACAAAAAAAAATATAAAATAAATCAGTTTAAAAGCCGTTGTACAATTAAAATTTTGGGCAAACTCTAAAGTTTATTTCAAGCTTCCGAACCGGAATAAATTTTAAAATTTCAATAAAGAGTCTATCCCTTAATCAGTCATTGTTTCTTGTGCGACTGATTATAGCTTTCATAAAGTCCTGAAGAGAAATATTTATCTTGTAGTAATATTACGTAACTCTAAACCTTACTGCGTTAATATAAGCAATTTAAAGTACCACGACGCAGAATATTTCCTTTCGGCGTCACAATTTTCTCATACTAACTAAGATAGGAAATATGTAATTTAAAAAAAAAACCATCATTTACAACTAGTTGTTTATTGTCAGTGCCTTGTATTCGTTACAACATGTTTCGGCTGGCTTGGCCATCTTCAGAGTGTACAAAAAATATTCAATACTTTTCTTTTATTTTCTTTTCTTCATGGAACCTAATTTTGCACATAACTTCCCAATTATTTTGTAGTTTTTCTATTATATGAAGAGGTTTAAGCTGGCTGACACCTGTTATACCGAACACCAATCACCCAAAATGTTTTGTATCAATCCCTTTTCAACGGGTCTAACTGGAGAAGAATCAGTAAGTTATTATCAGCTGTTTAGTGTTAATTTATGCCAGCAGTTTTACATTAGGGTAGGCTTACATACTTGACCGTCAGTTTGACAACACGCCTCCACCAAGCGTCGACGTTACAGATGGTTGCACCATCCCTCCATTTCCCCATTTATTTTCATGAAGTGATAACTAGTTTAACACAAAGGAAATTGAAATATTACATTACCTTACAGAAGATACTCTGTTTCTCTATCACAACACCAACAGCACAATGAGGTATAGTATAATACGTCTTTATTTTTATAATCTTGTGAAATACACAAAGACGGTGTGTGGGTAAAACACGGGCTTCCTTACATAAAAACAGGAGTTGCATACCCTAATATAAACCACTGTTTTTGAATGGTTAATTAATACTCTTACTGCACACAGTCTTCTTAATCTGATGACACCTGAAAATGTAACACAGGCCTGTAACTCTGTAAGTGCTGATGCGATGCGTCTGTTATTGTTTACCTCACAAAGTTTATAATATCTTTCTATAGCACTGTCTCGTATCCCAGTATCAACACGACAGCTCCATCTAACTGTGACAATGAACAGATCTGTGGTGGAGTTGACAGAGTGATTAATTATCATGACAACACAGTGCTGTAACTTCAGGTACCTACGAGTAATTTGTGTGAATAACATTTAAACTGATGTAGCGCCAATACGACATACACATACCCGGTAGTTACGCCTTGCTTAGTGCTGTAACTTAATTACCAATCAAACTGTGCGTGGAGTCTCTGCTTGAGTAACGTTGCTATAGCCGAGCTGCTACTGCTGCTGCTGCTGCTGCTACTACTACTGCTACTGCTGCTACGCTTACACCAATGGAAGTGGCGCAAGAAGCAGCCTTGCAAACTAACACGATGGAGTATAGCCCGCCTTAGGAGTCAGTGAAGAAAGTCACAAACACTTCGCGCAAAACAATGGCTTATTCCAGTAAGGTTAATTGCCATCACCACCTAAGGCAAGCAATAGCAAATCAGTTTATTGCACATATTACAGTAATCCTTCGGCAAATGAGCAATCGGCTAATGAATATTCGCTTACAAGAGATGCACAAATGAGTACCTTCTTTTTCAATTTGTGATTCCATTATCGCTGACACCAGCCCCTTCATTTCTGAAAATATTTCCGTCGTCTCTTTTCGGCTTTCTTTGGAACACCACGTCATCTCTAAAAAGCAGATTGTGATCTCGTTGGACCAACAATCTCACATTTGACGAATTTACTTCCTTGAAATGTAATACACATTTGTTTGTATAATATGTGTTTGTTATAAGAAATATGCCTCATCTTAAGCATTCTGCATACAACTTCGCATATCTCATGTTGATGCAAATGCTAATGGTTAAAATGTCGCTTAATAAAATGTCATTTTCTTGGTAATTAGGTAGAGGAATGTGTTAGAGTAACGCGAATTTTGGATTTTTAGAGAGACAAGTTTTACGTGTGTGACCAATAAAAATTAATAACGTGAGAAGTATACAGAAATTAAATTTTGTTTTGTGAGTTTTAAAGTTACAAGCAGTTTGCCAGGTATGAATTAAGCTCGTCAACCGCTAGGCTACACTATTCAACAAAAGTGTTTCGGCAACTCATTAATGACTCAAAATCACTTACGCTGTATTCGATCACTATATTCAGTTACTGAAGTGCAGTAAGTAAGGTGCACACCACAGACACTTTTACGATGCTACAAATGCGTCTACATTTTAATTAAATTTATGGTACGAAATATGTTAAGAATTATATTAACAGCCCACACTTATCATTGTTTGAGGATCTTAAGTACAAATATTTCATTGCTCGAGTAAGAAAGTTTGTTTCGTAACAATTATGTTAGAATTTCACACTGGTGATTTAAACATCACACATAAAGGCAGCCAATTCAAGTCACGTCAAAATGGGTGACGTGAATAGTTTGTATGATAAACAAATATCACATAGGTTGCCTTGGATAAAGTAAAAGGTAAAGGTAAAGCAGTCCCTTTACAGGCCTGGGGTGGCCCAGAGGGTTCCAGGAAGTTAAGGTTCCCAGATTTAATGGCTTACGCCTTACGCACCGGCCGCCTTTACCCTCAGGAAATGCTGCTGGTACTCATTTCTGTTAGAGGCTGAGTCGACCCCAGGGCCATGAAAAATTCCTATGACACCAGCTGGGATCGAACCAGCGACCTTCCGATTTGTAGCACAGCACCTTAACCACTGTGCAACCTCGCTCCTCCCTTGGATAAAGTATTGAAATATGTTATGTCCAATAAGCACTCGTCACTATGAATTCAGTCCAAGTTCATCACCGTGTTCACAACAGTACGTCACTAGTCCCCACCCTTAGCCTGATGAATGAACCCACATTTTCTGATGCTACCTATGGAAGACAAATTTTAGTGCATCTTTGCTTCAACTCTTAGCCATTATTGAATGTTTTTTTCATACACAGAAACTTACTCGTTTTCCCACTCTCGTCCGCGTGCCCCGTCCGTATTATCGCCTTGATTTATCATCCTGACTAAAAAATCAAATACAGTACAAAAATATATACAAGTACAAGACATAAAAGCCTGAATTAATAACAGGAGTCTTCGTGAAATTATTTGTGTTATTCAGAAAAAAAAATAACATCTCGCTCTTTAGCGCCTTTGTGCAAGTAGCTTGTATTCAGACGGCAGTTTCGATACACCAGAAGAAAGTGTACGTAGACAGGCGTCGGTATGTAGGGTCACCTGCTTGATAAGGACAACGAAAATTTTGGCTACTGCTAATATTCTGTTCATAATTTGGAAGTGGCTTTCGGAGTTCTGTTATTCCGACTAATGCACTTGTGCTTCAGCGAATGTCTCAATAAGGAATTACATTCGAAGTTCCGCATAAATGTAATGTTACAACAGCTAACTTCAGGCTATGGAACGACAGGATATTTAGAGTTTGGCCTCAGAGCCAACACCAACATTATCCTTACAACAAAACCGAGCAGGGTCAGGATGGAACTACAGTTCAATCCTGATTCTGCTCGCAAGCTGTCAGCAAATCTGTATGACATACACCATTGCTGTGTGTACAGTGAAAAACTCCCAATGATGGACAGAGGAACTGTCCGAAACACGTAAAATTTTATTCGAAAAATAAATTTGAGAAATTAGTGCATCTAGTTGGTTTAATTATAAGAATTTATCACGCTGGGCGGTCACCTGAACGCCAAAAACCAACATTATCCGTTACAAAGACCAACCGATACAGTCTGTTAGGGTAAACAGCCGCTGTGTGTTATAAGCTTAATAACAGTCCGCACGGGAAAATACTGTGCCTTGGAACATCTGAACATCTGGACCGTATTTCATTAACCAATAGGCTTTACATAGCTAATCTCTAAATTAAAGATATTTCACGAGAACTAAAGGAAAGCGAGAGCTGGGCTTAGAGTAGGGTGTCGAAAAATGTTACTGCAGATGAACCCCGAAATGTTTGTCTCGTTATCACATGCTGGTGACTCCTTACAATTAAAAGTTTCAAAATTACATTTTATATTAAAGGTTATTTCATTACCCCAATAAAATTAAGAAAATATATTAAGATTATTCTAGTTTATTGCCGATCCCAGTGACCGTGCGGTCTAAGGCGTGAATCTGCGGCCGCTCGCTTGCTGGGATTGCGGGTTCGAATCCGGCGGGGTAATGCATATCTGCTTCTTGTAAATGTTCTGTGTTGTCAGATCTCTGCGTCGGGCTGATCACTCGTCCAGAGGAGTCTTAGAGAGTGTGGTTTGAACCGGTGTAATCGTTAAGCCTCGAAAATGAGGAGGATCTAGACCACTAGAAACTGTCGAGACAGGAGACCAAAATTCCAGTTCAGTAATAAGAATTTCATGTACTTGTACATGTGTCTGATCAGAAAGCACGGCTCTCACCACTGCTACTGCAGCTGTCAGTGTTACAGGCACTTCGAACAGAACGCAAGACAACAACAACGCGGTGATATGAAGTGTTAGATGCCTAGTTTGATTTGTTTCCAGGTAGGTTTTCTTTGTCCTGTTTTCTTCGGTTCTTTCACTTAAGTGACTTTCGTATAGACAACTAAGAGTCTATGAAAGTGGCGTGGTGCCTAAGACAAGTACTGTCTTCAAACACTCGAGCCTGAAGACTGTGGTTTCACACTCTACTCGCAACATACATACATATCCTCTCGTCCTTTGTGTCTTCCTTTCTCCGCGTGAGTAGTCTACATCGGGCTGATCCCCCGTACAAGAAGTCCTACCAGATGTCAAGGGAAGAGATTTTTAAACTCGAAAGCGAGATAAATTCTGCCACTTTTCTCTATTTCATTCTTTCGCCGTAAGTTAAATGAGATCGACGCTCTTCTGGGATATTGGAAGCGTATGGTTGTAATTCCTTACTGATGTTACGGGACAACTTATCAGTCCCATCTTCAAGGGTTTTCTTGATCCTTAGAGAAGGGACTTATTTTGTCCCGAAATGTCAGTAAGGAGTAACCACTAAGCGCTAGCGTAATATTCTAGAAGAGTGCAGATCTCAGTCGCTTTGGTTTGCAGCGCCACCTGGGCAAATACTTTCGACTCACAATTCCAGAAGCAAAATGTTTCTACAAACGGTTAAAAGAAACGTTACCAGAACGTGATTTTGGCCTCGTGTTTTATTGCAGGAGTGTAAAAACTTGTGCTGTTCCATGTCACAAACACAGTGTAATAAAGAACAGAGTCCATCTCCTGAACTTACGATAACAAGGGCTGCCAATTTCACTTTGTCCCCAAACAGACAGACGCTTTGACCTGCCTGTATTCTCGAGCTATAAATCACGATAATGGAGTCTGTCCATCACGTGAAAATTTATTAAAAAACGGTAATCCGAGGGCTATCCAAAGGGAAATAACCTCTTTTTATTGTCTTCATTACAATTTGATAGAAAAGATATGGATCATAACTTACTTCTAAAGAAGTCCTTTCGTAAAAGTGAAAACAAAACAATAATGTTTGTGGAGCAACATTCCAACACAGGCTTAAACCGCTTCGTTTTGAGATTTCTGTATCACAAACGATTAGACACAAACAAACAAACAAACACACCGTAGGACTCCTCTGAACGAGCGTTTAGCCCACCGTAGAGGCTATTCCCCAACTAACAATAGACGAAAATCCATGCTCTCAGCGCTATTCGATCCCACATTCTCAGCAATCAGGCTGCTTCAGACACAAACCCCAGACCGTACGGCTGTCGAGTTCGGCGAACAATAATTTACTCCTCTGCTTTCCATCGACTTGATGCCTTCCAGGTGGTACCGTGCCTTGTAACATGAAGCAGTTGCTCTCCATTATGTATTTGCACCAAATCTTACGGTTTCACTAACAGTCTCTGTTCTCTACTTCTAACCTAACTGTACAGGACCAAGAAATCTTCAACCAGGACGTGGTCTCGAAGACCGGCATCCTCCGATTCCTGTACCTTGTCGAGAGTTTGAACCTGTGACGGAGGTTCGGACTAACTGCCAGTTACATGTCAGTGTATTCCACCAGCAAAACACCGCGTACCGCTTACATTTCAATTTTATTGATAATTGCGGAAGAAGGGAGTAAGACAGGAAACATTCCCCCTCCAAACTTCCGATTAATTGCTGAGCTGCACTTGATTTTCCCCAGACATCCATTTATCTACTCACCAAAGCTATTTGTGGAATCAGGAACATACCTTCAATCTCCAGTCTCAACACGGAGAATTTCGCGGGAGTTTTATCACACATAAAACTTGCATCCGACAGGAATTTATATTCCGTCATTAACCTGCCATTAAACCTACCTGTCCTTAGAGAAGAGACGCGAAATCCTGACCTCTAGCTTCTGAGCAGACCTCACACATGCTGCGAATATTTCTGAACATAAAATGGAGCTCTTGTCTTAAAACACTGAGAGTGTCTCTAACAATATTATTTTCAGTCTCTTGCAATATTTATGGATTTTTCACACAAATTATCTTTTAATATCTTTCACAATTAATAGCTTCAGATATTTAAATCTGCAGATCTAGAGCCATAATTTTCTAAGAATGTCAGAGTAACAAGAAAGTAGCGGTAGTAATTTATGTTTCCTTCTAAGACCACAGGTTGTATGATTTTAACTTAATGACATCACATATTTTCGATGTCAACAAATAAACAGTCCAAAGCAACTATACCTTTTTTATTGTTCAGCTACACATTTCGTCTCTTTTTTGGGCTAATATCAGACTGCTGTGTACAAAATTATAAAATGGATGCAAAAGCGAACACAAGAATGTAAACTTCTTGTGTGATAATTAAAAATCTTTCGTTATAACTTTCATCCCTATTGATATCATCATAGCAGCTATTGCGAGGCTTGTTTACTAAAACCAAGTCACTAAGTTAAGTTTTATTAAACTAAAATATTTTAATTTATTCAGGTCCTCTTGTTTTATCGGTTTTCTTACCTTGTTAAAGAATTGTGTAGTACATTAGAGAGCCTATCAATAAAAATGCCCACAATCTAACAGAATCGAATCCATTCAAGTCCAATCGAGTCCAGTCGAGTCCCTCTCACCAAAATGCGGCAAACACATCCCCATTTTTGTGTGCACACAATTCCTGCACACTCTATCACAATCCGTGAGTCGAGGCGAGTAGAATTCAGAGTCTGACTCCATACAGCTTAAAGAGGAAACCGCTCGTAGCAGCTGCAAATTCGCTCATAGCTTCTTTGTTACATGCAGGCCGATGGAGCTGACCGCTCTGCAGTATTCAGTCCCGCGAATCCCGTCTTAACGCGGGACTGTGCGCCGCAGAGCGGACGACATCCATTTACGGACAGCTGTCCATGAAGCCACCCGCACTACAGTACTTCGTTCCGACTGAAAACATGTTTACAAGTTCTGTTCGACTTGACCCGAATAGTTTGACGTGCCAGCAAGTATCTTAATACAGAAATTTAAAATTCCTGTACTTGAAACCAATAAGAGGTAAGAATGTGTATTCTATGGCTTAGTTTAATAATGGCTGAAGTATACTTAGCTTATATTTAGTCCTATTGCGACTGACATAACAAGACGATACTTTCTTCCTCACTATAGGGAAGCACTAATCTCCTCACGTATTTAAACAGAAGAATAGGATCGTTACATTAAAAAAATATAAATTGCACAACTTCTGTTTATGTTCTTCTTTTGTATTATTTAGTTTGATCAAGCTTAGGAGAAATTTGTAATAATTTTATTTCAACCGAACAAAACAGCGTAAATTATTGGAAATTACTTTCCTTTTAAGTTGTATTCTCAAATAAACAAAATCCTCCTTAATCTTCGCAGAAACCGAGATAAATCAGTTAGCTTAGTGACTAAGTGCTGAGCTAAACGATTGGAGTCCCTTTTCCGACAGGTGTGGAATCTTCTCCGTAGGTTCTGCAGAGGTTCTGCGGGCATAAAACTGGTCAGTTCCATATATCTAATCTCAAGGTTAACATATAGTCTCAGCTATATATTATTTCGCTGAATTTCAACCTCTTTTCACTCATAAGCCAAGGCTAATTAGACGTTTCAAGCTCTCTGCTAAACATACGTGTAGCACCTACTGTCAAATTAAGGAAGTCTATGTGTTACCCACACCATGTATGCATGTATTTCATCTAATTTTCAAACGGATTTTTCTTTACAGTGGAAAATACTGTGTTTTCCGTGAAGTAGAAAATAAAATTCTGTAGAAGCAAATATGCCTGTATAATACAGATAAACCTGTCTCCGATGGATTGGTTTTGTGACCTGAATGTCTCTTGTACGGCTTTACCCATCACAATCTACGTTCAATGAATACTAAAATTTTCATGCGTATATGTATAATATATGCATATTATACAGGATGTCCCGTGAGGAAAAGTCAATATTCTGGGAGGTCATAGTATCGGTCATTCTAAGTAAAAATGTTTATATGTTTATGTGTCCTATTCCGAACGGTCTCCGAGAAAGAGCTATTTGAATGTACAGCCGCAGAATTGTTGATATGAAAGAGATATTACGTGCACGTACTGTTTCTAATACCGATATTTATTGTTCAAGTGACAGAGTTGGTACAGTTTATAATAAATGTTCGAAAACTCCACCGTCAACATCAATGCACTTTGCGACTCGTGTGAAGAAACGGCGTGTTGTTCGTCTGAGTGCGTCTTGACGTTCCTTTATGCAGGCGATCACATCCAGTGTGTTAACGAGCTGTTCGTCTCGTGTATCCACTTTTTTTTCTGTACACTTCACTCTTCATCAAACCCCATAAACAAAAATCTAACGAGGTTAAGTCTGGAGACCTTGGTGGCCAGTTAATTGTACTGCCACGACCGATCCACCTATTAGGGAAAGTGTCACTGAAATGTTGCATCACATGTCGGGTATAATGAGAAGGGGCTCCGTCATGCTGAAAGTACATAGCAATCCGTGCAGCCAAAGGAACATCCGCTAGTTGTTTTGGTAATTCATTTTGCAGAAAGTCTAGGTAATTTTGTCCTGTCATACGATCGTCTAAAATAACGGGACCAATCAACATGTCATCGATCATTCTGAACTGTTTCCGAGATACAGGCATTTGACTGTACTTGGCTTGAGCGCCCAGTATTGTCCTTCCCTCACGCCGTGCTGCACCACTGCCTGAAGCATGTGAATCTGTGTGAAGCGTCAGTTGGCTGTTGTGACTGTTGATAGTGACATTGTTGGAGTGTTGTGAAAAATGCCGCACATTTTCACAAATGCCGAATATGCTGATATGATGTATGTTTATGGCTTCTGCAATGGTAGTGCTGCACGGATTGCTATGTACTTTCAGCATGACGGAGCCCCTTCTCATTATACCCGACATGTAATGCAACATTTCAATGACACTTTCTCTAATAGGTGGATCGGTCGTGGCAATACAATTAACTGGCCACCAAGATCTCCAGACTTAACCTCGTTAGATTTTTGTTTATGGGATTTGATGAAGAGTGAAGTGTACAGAAAAAAAAGTGGATACACGAGACGAACTGCTCTTAAACGCACTGGATGTTATCGCCTGCATAAAGGAACGTCAAGACGCACTCAGACGAACAACACGCCGTGTCTTCACACGAGTCGCAAAGTGCATTGATGTTGACGGTGGAATTTTCGAACATTTATTATAAACCTTACCAACTCTGTCACTTGAACAATAAATACCGGTATTAGAAACAGTACGTGCACGTAATATCTCTTTCATATCAACAATTCTGCGGTTGTACATTCAAATAGCTCTTTCTCGGAGACCGTTCGGAATAGGACACATAAACATATAAACATTTTTGCTTAGAATGACCGATACTATGACCTCCCAGAATATTGACCTTTCCTCCTGGGACACTCTGTATATATATATATGTATATATATAATATATATATATATACTTGGACGGTAGAGAAACCCTAAGATGGTGATAACTGAAGAATAAAAACCAACTAGACACCACTTATTATTTTATTGTACTTCTTAGAGTCTCAGCACGTTTCGGGCACTGCTATGCCCATCAACAGGAGCTTGCGACTATAATGTTGATTACCACATTGGTCGTTTCGTTCTTGGTTACCTGTAGGTTGCAGGCTAAAGCACGACGTGCTTTAGCCTGCAGCCCGGACACTACTCCAGCCTAACCGCACCTAACCTCCAACTTATAGCTAACCAAGAACGAAACGACTAATGTGGTAATCAACATTATAGTCGCGAGCTCGTGTTGATGGGCATAGTAGTGCCCGAAACATGTTGAGCTTCTAAGAAGTACAATAAAATAATAAGTGGCATCTGGTTGGTTTTTATTCTTCAGTTATCACAATGATGGACGGTCCAACAAACATCAAATTCTAAGGTGGTGATATTGCTCGCCAGTCAAAGTAATTTCTCACGTCTGACTTGTATCCTAATGTCATTCTCAGCACTGCAATTTCTGTACGAAACACTACACACATTAATTCTCCTCGTCGGATAAACTGGAAAGTGCGATTGACCCCAATTACTTCAACGGATGTAATTAGTGAGCAAGCAAACAAGAAATCCAAACACTGGAGATGCCTTACGCGTTACACGATAGGATGCGCTGAAATGGGAGATTCTGCGTATCCAGTGAAGACGCACAGGAAGAAGCGTGGGTCCGTGAAAGATCTGATTAGTGGAGAAAATAACGAACGCGTTAATGACAGTGTGAGAGAAGGTCAGTGTGAACTCCTACACGATATCTGATGTACGTCTCCATTACAGGCACATCGCATCACAGCTGTGGCTCATTCCAATGGTGTTCACAATCTAGCAGCAGGCCTGTTAAAGACAGGATGCAAAAAAACCAGCGCGTTCCAACTGGAGGAATTTAACACCACTTTCCTTTCAATGTGCTTTTTGGACTTGAAGCCTGAAATTCACATAAAGGGCATTACAAATTCAGCCCTTGCCTCACATTAAACTGACTACGTCCCCATTAACCTGTTCAAAATTTTCAGAAGAAGAACTCCTACTTTCTGATAATCATAGCGAAACACGTTAATTCACCATGCGGACGAAATTCAGAGTCTGAATGTAAAGAGGCCGGCATATATCAGGACCCATTCTAGGTGTGCTTCATAGGTTTAAAAGAATGATTGTTAAAGAAATGTTTAATGAGAAGATTCATAATTTTTACTGCATGCTAGATATTACTTGGATGATAAAATCAAGAAGAATGAGCGGAAGAGTTCACGTATGGCACATTAAAGAGAACAGAAATGCATACAAAATTTTTATCCTTATATACAGAGGAAAAAAAATCGGCTTGAAAATCAGAAATAATCGAAGATGAACTGATTATGAGAAGATAAGATTAAAGTGGGTCTAGACGAAACAGGATGGTAGGATATGGATTGGATTGTATTGGGCGGCTTCTGTTGGTCATATATCAGTTCCGAATTATATTATTGTGGTCTGTGGTAGGTCAGCTGATAGTAATTGCAGGTGACCCTTGCCCGACACTTAGCAGTAAGTTGGGAAAGTTCTGAGACGGCACGTAATTTAGGAATAAGTATGTCCGTGGTCCGACAGTGACTTAGTTGGATAAGTGGGATAAGCGTGTAACTTGCTCTCACGGCGACGTCGTACAAATATTGTTAGGAAACTGTTACCACTTAACAATTCTTTGGAGAAACCTCAAAGCGCATGGCCTCTAACTACTGACGTGGGAAACACTTTCTGAGACCCTGATACAAGGGAGGGGGGGGGGGGGTGATAGACTTTTCCCCTTTGGAATTTTGGGTGGGCCGGGAGGCACTAATTTGTGAAGTCACGGGAATTTGGGAGTTGTTGAAT
>Ga0123357_10005391_pt1 | contig 15303 bp, 11 predicted proteins | sample TergutEmb28metaG_FD_89873 | JGI IMG/M metagenome (GOLD analysis project Ga0123357, IMG submission 89873) | Embiratermes neotenicus P4 segment gut microbial communities from Petit-Saut dam, French Guiana - Emb289 P4 | ecosystem: Host-associated > Arthropoda: Insects > Digestive system > Gut ... | reverse complement strand
TTACATGTGTCATGAGTGTAGACATGTCCCGTTCATATGTTACATGTGCCATGAGTGTAGACATGTCCCGTTCATATGTTACATGTGTCATGAGTGTAGACATGTCCCATTCATATGTTACATGTGCCATGAGTGTACACATGTCCCTTTCATATGTTACATGTGCCATGAGTGTAGAAATGTCCCGTTCATATGTTACATGTGCCATGAGTGTAGACATGTCCCGTTCATCCATCCTTCAGCCTGCTGAACCTAAAACTTTTAACAAAGAACGCAGTTCATTAAATTCTTTATTATGATATTCCTATCATTCTTCTTTTATTTTTTCCTTCATAGATCCAAACATTCTTCTCAGCTCTCTTTCGCAGCATCCCCAGTTTTCAGTTTATGTCGACAATAAAGTTAATTTAACGCCGGTAAAAGTCATTACAAGCCAAGAACACAATTTCTGTTACAGTAACAGCTACAGCAGCTGAATGATGTAACCAGAACACCAGAATCTGTACAGATGTTACATATGTTGCCGGCGACCTGTCTCTATAACACGTCTTCAGCTGCTACTTTACACCACTGCAGGCACTCGTACGCAGCCTTCTTAGTGCTTTTAGTGACAAATAATTAAAAATTTCTAAGTTGAACAGCGGCCGATAAATTTCCGATTGGGAATTCGGAAATTCGTACTGATTGTGTAACGTAACAATGTACATGTGTGTGAAGTAACAATGTAGGTATGTGTAACGTTACAATGTACATACGTGTAACGTAACAATGTACATAAGGGTAACGTAACAATGTATATATGTGTAACGTAACAATGACGTCCGTTCATGCAACCACTGTTTCAGTGGAAAAGCAATAAATATTACATATTATGAGTGTGTTTAGCCTTGGTTATCCAGCATTTCAATGAGCATGCGCCATATTGTCATTTGTGGCCTGTACGGCCCTACAGTATTTTTCCACTTTATCTCATAAAATACACGAGTTTAGGAAAAAAGTTACGAATATAAATTATGTTTTGATTATCTCTTTTAATTTGTCCGAAATTTTTCTCACTTTAAGAAGAATTGAGCGAGATATGATTGAAAACGTATATTGGTATTTATGCAAAGTACTCGTTATTCTTGTCAGGTTTTAATGAAACTTGAATTTTTCTACAAATTTTCGAAAAAAACTCAATATCAAATTTAATGAAATTCCGTCCAGTGGGAGCCGAGTTGTTGTATGTGGACGGACGGACAGGCGGAGAGAGGGACATGACGAAGATAATGGTCTCTATTCGCAATTTTGCGAACGCTCCTAACAACAATTATGTCTATTTTGTCTGACTAACTTTGACGTCTGTTACAGAGCCGAGAAGTTGCCTTGTGAATCTTGTGAAAATGGTGCTGTTAACGTAATGCATATTGTACTGTAATTCAAGATACACAAACAGACGAACTATATTACAGTACAAAGTTTGTAAAGTAAAACACTAGTTCTCCGATGTGTTTCGATCCTTTTTTGTGGATCATCCTCAAGGAGCGTACAAAAATATTTGTTTAAAACGTAGATTGTAGATAGATATCTCAGTAATTAACCAACTTGATGCACAAAAGTTTTGTTTTACAATAAGTTTATTTCATGCCTCTACATATTTCGAACATATGTGCTCGAAATATGTAGAGGCATGAAATAAACTTATTGTAAAACAAATATTTTCTGCATCAAGTTGGTTAATTATTGAGATAAGTATACTGAGATGCACGGTCAACAAAACGTCAAAATTTATTGATAGATAGTACAGGGTAAAAATTGTATTAAAATCGTGTGTTTTCCTGATATTGGTACAGTAATGTAATCACTCAAGTCTATGGAGCAGCTTGTATAAGTTCCGACTGCTGTAGGTAGTTTATTTTATTTTGTACTATGATCAACAGATGCACAATTATTTCACAAATTATCACACTCCCACACGTTTCGACACAATTAAAATAAAAAAAATAAAATAAAAAATGCTGTAGGTAGGTTACTCAATACGGTACTGTACCAACATAAAGACAACAAATGATTTTAACAAAATTTTAACCTATACTGCCTATTTATAACCCAAGTTTCACACAAATGTTGCTGTACACCCTCTGAGGATGACCATCAAGAAAGGGTCGAAAAAAGTCGGAGTCCGAGTGTTTTAACTGTAAAAACTCTATATTTTAATATAGTGTATTTGTTGGTATATTCTTGAATTTTGACAATTAATGGTAGGACATGAATAATATAAAGCCATATTTGTATGCGTGTTTGTAGTTGAACGGCACTACTGGTAAATTTTGTCGGGATAATCTTTGACGTAACCGAGATTTGAACCAGGAGTCTCCAAAATACAAGTCACAGCCGTTACCTCTTCAGCCACCTTGCTGGATAATAAAGTCCGCTGAATAGTGATATTTTTTGCTATATTTATAAAAATAGATTTCAATAAACTTGTGTATTTAAAAAAGATGGAGATTTACCGATAAGTTATAATCGTACCTGTGACGTAATGTCCATTAAATATTCACATTTTTATAAAATCCTGTGTCTTCATGCAATTTAATGCATTTTTATGACATAGTATCAATTGACCTCACTGATTATAGCCTATTTGTCTATATTTAATGTGAAGCGTGTGAAGCATCTATATTTTGAACCTGTAAGTACCGACTGGCATATTGTGTGGTGCACGATTATCAGCCTGCAGGTCTGTAAGTTGTCTAGCCTGATTCATTGCACGCAAGTGCTGCATCACGGATATCTCTAAATCAGATCTTGTATTCAGGTGTTCGCATGCATTGCAGTTGAGTAGCAGTGGCTCTGATTTCCACCTTCCACTTTGCATCTTATCACTTTCCTAATGAAACTGTATGGTAAAAAACCGGATAGCAGTAAGAAGTGTGTGGCTGTATTTTCTAACGCAGCCATTAACTCCATGGAGCGTATTTTATTTCTGAGAAGCTCTCAGTCGCTTAGCTTGTTAAGAAGTAAATTTTTTTACGGACACCGAATTTTCATTACATTGTTGAAGGACCATAAATACATTATGTACATACATACTTACTTACTTACTTACTCCATGGTGCAGAGTTCTTCTTGAGAAGCTAACTGGTTTGCAGCTAGTCAAGAAATTCCTCACATTTCACGAAACCCGAAGGTTCATTACCGCACTCACAAGCGTCCTCCACCTCTCTCTATCCTGGGCCAGCCCAAATCCAGTCCATATACCCACATCCCACCTCCTGGAGATCCATCCTAATATTATCCACCCATCTACGTCTAGGTCTCCCTAGTGGTCTCTTTCCCTCTGGTTTCCCCAGCAAGACCCTATACACCCCCTCTCCTCACCCATACGCGCCACATGCCAACTCATCTCATTCTTCTCGATTTTGTCACCCGCACAATATTGGGTGAGGAGTACAAATCATTTAGCTCCTCGTTATGCAATCTCCTCCGTTCCCCCGTTACCTCGTCTCTCCTAGGTCCAAATATTCTCCTCAACACCATGTTCCCAAAAACCCTCAGCTTCCTTTCCTGCCGCAATGTCAGCGACCAAGTTTCACACCCATACAAAACAACAGGCAAAATTATACATTTTACATAGAAACCCAAAGTATAGTGTCTAATTAAAATACTGTTATGAATCCAAACCATCTGATATACTAGGAATGAAATTATGATGGTATTTTGTCCGTACTTTGAGTAAATAAACTAGAATATTTGGGGACGATATTAGGCGAGTTTTAATCAATGTATAAACATTTTATAACTCATTAGAATTTTCTACTTTTTTTTTTAAGTTAGGCCCTCGAAAGCATCAAATGACATATTTACATCGTCAGAAAGGCTTCAAATGTTGTTTCTTCAAAGGTTTAAATTAACAAATTGCCTCCATCTTGAATCAAGTTTGTGAATGCTTAGAACTATGCTTCCGGTTTCCCTCTATGTTTTCAGAACAGAGTGCTTTGTTAAACACGCAGACGTCCTGTAACTTTACCTTAATATCAGAGATACGGATGGGATGATAGGTCGGTAATCTGGAACTTAAACAATAGGAAACGTTGTTGATGGCACGAGGCTTCTATTTTATGAGACATTGACGTAGTTTTGGGGATCTTTTGGAAAGGGCCTAGGTCAAAATTTCTTATTATCCTACCTTTTCCAACGCATGACCTTTGAAGAATCAAAAATAAAAAAAGGGCACACAGTAATCTCGAACTTGGTGTTTTTAACATCGGGTATATAAGTATGATGAAATATGAGATGTCAGTGTTTTCAGAATCGAGTGTAGCCATGCCAGGACACTACGCATGGAAATTTAATAGGCTAAATCGATTGGTTGCCTCCACAGAGAAACGTTTTCAATTTCCCCTGCTTACAATTTTAACTGAAAAGCTTTTATGTTACTTTGGGGGGAAGTAACTTAAAGCTAATGGAAATTCCAGCACAATATAGCGAGGAGTTTTCAAATTATGAGCCACTAACATCTATTTCTTTTATTCAGATTTTCACATTATGCGAGTTACACATACAAATGGAAACCTCACTTCTAACATTGTACATGTTGTGCATGTTGTCAGGATTTTGAATGTAGAGCAGATTTCTACAAGGATAAATTGATAATAGGTCTGACTACTCCCCTTAAGAGATGAAGGTTCAAGTTCTCAGAATAATACTGACTGAAATCAGCGTTTAAAAACATTGAATTTCATTTTCAAGGAATAACACCTTATCGTAAATATGTGTTTACTAATACAGAGACAGCGTTGTTAAGAATAGTTTCAATTACGAGAATAAACCTTTTGCCTAATAGTTCTGCGTGTGTGGGTGGTTGGGTAAGTAGGTGGGAGGACTGGTAAGCTGTTGGATTTACGACTACTTAGGCAGTTGAGTAGAAGGTTAGGCAGGCGGATAAACAAAGGGATATACGAACGTATGGACGACAGAAGAGGCAGATGGGTGACTAGCTCCTTCATATATGCAACCTAATCTTGAATTTCCTTTTTATGATAACGATCTTTACCGACTTACTTACTTTCTTACTTGCTTCATGGGGCAGAGTCCTTCTTGAGAAGCAAACTGGTTCTCATTTAGTCAAGATATTCCCCGCATTTTATGCAACCCGAAAGTTCATTACCACATTCACAAGTGCCCTTCAACTATCCCTGTCCTAAGCCAGATCAATCCAGTCTATCCCCTCCCATCTCATGTCCTGAAGGTCCGTCTTAATATTAGCCTCCCATCTACGCCTGGTGGTCTCTCCCTCAGGTTTCCCCACCACAGCCCTGTATACACATCTTCTCTCCGACATACGTGCTACATGCCTCTCTCGTCTCAGTCTTCTGGATTTGATCAACCGAATAATATTTGGTCAGCAGTACAGATCGTTAAGCTCCTAATTATGTAACTTTTTCTGTTCCTTTGTTACCTCGCCCTTCGTAGGTCCATATATTCTCCTCCGCAAAATATTTTTAAACACTCTAAGCTTACATTATGAGAAATACGACCAACAAGTGCATTACAGATACGTACAGTACGTTTATTTTATTACAAACAACGTAGCCTCCTACATGTTTTGGTCACCTGTTGTGGCCATCTTCAGGGAAGTGTTCTTTGAAGGATAAATTGCATACATCAGCATCATATAATTTACAAATATAAACTGTTGAGTTATAAGTAAAAAAAATTAATCTGTTTGTAATTCAAAAAATTACGTACCTTTATATGTACTTTTTGTCGTATTTCTAATAATGAGTCATCAGTGCATGGTCACGGATCATTAAAAATCTTCAGTGTACGTTCCGCCCTCAATGTGAGTGACCAAGTTTCACACCCATACAAAACAACAGGCTAAATTATGGATCTGTGTGTCTTAATCATTATATTTTTGGATAGCAAACTGGAAGACAAAAGATTCTGCACCGAATGTTAGCAAGCATTCCCTGATTTCAGTCCGTATGAATTTCTTCCTGAATACAATTTTCATTTGGTAAGGGCGTTCTCTAGTATTTACACTCTTCCATCCTTTCAAGGGAACTATTATCATTCTTTATACAGTGACTACGTCCTGCATTCTGATCTCGAGATATGACCATGTATTTAGTTTTATCAGCATTTATTTCTTGTCCAGTCTTTTTACTAGCAACAACGAAGCGTCTGTGATTTTCTTTATAGTATGTACCTTTCCGCCCAGTATATTAACATCATCAGCATAAACCAAAGACTGACATGTTCCATTTAATTTCAAGGCTTTCTGGTTTACCTGAACCCTTCTCATGGCATAAACTAAAGCAAAGTTGAAAAGCAATGGCAATAAAACTTCTCCGTGTTTCAAAACATTCTTAATTGGAAGCATATCAGGCAAATGTTTGCCTACCTGAAATCTGCTGTAGGTTTCATTCAGACACATATTTATTAGCCTTGCCAGTTTCATGGGGATACTAAAATCAGTGAGAATATTACGATACCTCCCTCCTAACCGAACCATAGGCTCTTTGGAAGTGTATAAATAGCTGATGCAATGCTTCATTTTCCCCCATTTTTTCGCAAGTATTTTACGAATGCAGTAGTTGAAGTGTTGCGTCGATATGCACAAGGATGGCCCCCATTTATTTCCTCTGCATATGTAGTTAACCTTGAGAGCATGATGCTGGATAAAATTGTGTACGCAATTGACAAAAATTATATGCCTCTATAATTATTACATTCTGTTTTATCGTCCTTCTTATAAATGGGTAAAATGACCGTTACCTTCCACGCCTCAGGCAATTCCTCCTTATTCCAGATATAATTAATACGTTTATGGATGTCAGAGCGAATTGTGTTAAACTTGTTTTAAACAATGCTCTCGTCGCTATCATTTAAATTCTCCAAAGATGCAAACCTGTTTGAGATCTTAATGTGGTAATGTTTACTAAACTGCACCTCACTTATCTTCCTGAGATTAAACGTCTCCACATCAACATTCTGTGCTGTTTGTTTACTTGCTGCAAATCTTTCCCTAACTTTTGTAACCACCAGATAGTGATCAGAATCAGTCCGCTCCCCTGAAAAATTATGTATGGAGTAACTCGAATATCATCTCCTATCTCTCAATACGTAACCAATCTGGTTGTGAGTCATTCAATCAGGAAATGTCCAAGTTTGTGTAGGAATGTTTCGGCGCAAGAAGATTTTGCTCTAAAAAACTAGATTTTTTGATTTGGCAAAGTTAATTATTCTAACACCATTATCGTTACTATCCTGCTGTAGACACTCATTCCCACTTATCATTTTGAAAATATACCTTCTGCGCAATTTTGTGTTAAAACCCCCTAACAAAGTTTTCGTATGGTACTTCGGAAAATGACCGAAAACCTAAACTTTTACCGTTTGAATCATCACATTTCTCCTCGCTTGTTACATGCACATTCAAAACAATGATTTTGCACCAGCGACCTCTCGGAACTATCACTAACAAACTGTACTGTCTTAAGTGTTGATACAATTTTTTGGTGTATACAAAACCTGTCCTCCATTAATGATTTTCATTCCCTTTTCCATTGAAAAAAATATATAAACCCCTGAACTTAACTGTCCTCTTTGTCCCACCTAACTTCCTGTACACCCACTAAATCTAATTTATACATTGTTAATTCCCTGGCTGCTGTTGTAAGTGACCCGATCTGTACAGGCTCCTAACATTTTATATACTGGATCTTGTGTCCCCTTTCCATTGCTTAGGTCGTACCAACGGATCACTCCAGGCCCGAGGCATATGTTTCCCTTTCGTAATAAGGCCAGTTTTTTGCGTGAAAATTTGTTAGCACCTCCCCCAACACCGAAGCTAGAGTACTATCTCTTGTCGGCTGTCCGCGACTGCTTATTAAATATATGAGCAGCTACCCACCATACTGGAGGCCATTCCTCAATCCATAACCTGAGGACGCGCCTTGCCGTGGTGACAGGGACTCACCTATAATGGTATCGGTCGTTACACTTGCGTTTTATGTGAATCGTAAGTTCATATCTAAAATGTGTCTTGCCTGGCATGTAATTATCATTAACGCTGTGCCATTAATCTTTCTAGAACATTTTTCGCAACAGAAATAATTAATCTTAAAATTCAATATATTTCTTATGCTTATTTGCAATTCAAATAAAGCTAAAATTTCATACACAGATTCGGTGTGAGTAGCATTTACTTATTATTAACTCAAATGAATTGATTGCCAAATCGGATGGAAAATTGATGTGGTTTCATTTTTGATATTATAGCCTGATATTAACACTGGACTCACTGCTGAAACATTATTTGTAGGCTAACAGGCGCAACATTGTAATTAATCGAAACCTTCTCGCTACCATGGCCTCTGTTTCCTGTCATCTAAAAACCCCATCCGAAAGGCCGTGCTGCTTCTCCTATAAACAAGCAAGTTCATTGATTTCTGAGCGTAAGTGAGCGATCAGGCTGGCCCCGCTTAATGACGTATGCCGTGAGTCAGCTATCGTCCTGCATCGTTAACTGAGTGAAAGTGCTTGTATACAGCAGCAGAGTTCCGGGAGGGTTTGCAGTTGTATCGACTGCATATCGCTGTATCTGCAACTCCGAAGGTTTGCCAGTTTTATGGACTGATGGTGCTGTAAATTTGAAGTTTCGCGAATTTTGTCGCCTGCGCAACACTGTGGTTGTTAACGCTTTAGGTTTACCAGTTACATTGACTGCGTATAATTGTGCCTGTAACTCTGAAGTCTAGCCAGTTGTTTTGACTACATATCGCTGTGTCTGTAACACTGCAGGATTGCCAATTATTTCGACTGCGTATCACTGTGCCTGTAACTCTGAACGTTTGCCAGTTGTATCCACTTCATTTCACTATGCCTGTAACTCTGAACGTTTGCCAGTTGTATGCACTGCACATCACTGTGCCTGTAACTCTGAACGATTGCCAGTTGTATTCAATTCATATCACTGTGCCTGTAACTCTGAACGTTTGCCAATTGTATCCAAAACACATCACTGTGCCTGTAACTCTGAACGATTGCCAGTTGTATTCAATTCGTATCACTGTGCCTGTAACTCTGAACGTTTATCAATTGTATCCACAACACATCACTGTGCCCGTAACTCTGAACGTTTGCCAGTTGTATCCATTGCACTGAACTGTGCTTGTAACTCTGAACGTTTGCCAGTTGTATCCACTGCACATCACTGTGCCTGTAACTCTGAACGTTTGCCAGTTGTGTTCATTGCACATCACTGTGCCTGTAACTCTGAACGTTTGCCTGTTGTATCCACTGTACATCACTGTGCCTGTAACTCTGAACGTTTGCCAGTTGTATCCACTGCACATCACTGTGCCTGTAACTCTGAACGTTTGCCAGTTGTGTTCACTGCACATTACTGTGCTTGTAACTCTGAACGTTTGCCAGTTGTATCCACTGCACATCACTGTGCCTGTAACTCTGAACGTTTGCCAGTTGTGTTCATTGCACATCACTGTGCTTGTAACTCTGAACGTTTGCCAGTTGTATCCACTGCACATCACGGTGCCTGTAACTCTGAACGTTTGCCAGTTGTATCCACTGCACATCACTGTGCCTGTAACTCTGAACGTTAGCCAGTTGTATCCACTTCATATCACTATGCCTGTAACTCTAAACTTTTGCCAGTTGTATCCACCACACATCACTGTGACTGTAACTCTGAACGTTTGCCAGTTTTGTCCACTACATATCACTGTGCCTGTAACTCTGTAAATATTTGCCAGTTTTAGCAACCGCATATCATTGTACTTGGTGCAGGCCTAACAAAAGAATCCGTATATTGCAAGTTTAAAACCTACGAATTCGGGCGTAATGGTCAATTATTCGTAACGTGTTTCTTTTTTATTTGTTTTCTTTCTTTCCTTATTGGCAAAGCCTTATTTTATTCGTATCCACAACACACTAGTTACTACCCTGTTTGACATTGAAGTAAATGTGCTTTTTTCCATATAGTATATTCTCTCGTTTTATGTGATACACATAAAAATGGTGGCTGTTTACCGAAATTTGTAACGGAAAGTACTATTTCTTACTCATACTAATTAAAATTTTAAGTGATATTTAGATTAATTCAACCTGTCATACCAAACCACTTTGCTTAACAATGTTCTAAGAATATTTATTTTTATAACATCTGTTTTGCTTGCTTTCTCATACAGTGAGGTTATTCCACATAGAATTCAATAATGTGTATGGATTTGCATATTTTAGTTACTTGTTTATTTAATTGTGTGAAAACTCTCTGATCAAGGGGACGGTGTGTTCGATGCTGAATCATGTTGAAGTATTACTCCTAAAGACCAACAAACTGAGGGTAAGTTCCCTCGAAAACATGCAATTGAAGCTCACGGAAATTATATTAGGACAGTGTGCTGTACACTTAACTTAGGTAGTAACGCCACACGTAGCAAAATAATTCATGTCTGCGGAAAATGAAAAGTCGGAAACAGGAAGAGGACAGGATTTAGTTGCTGCTCTTGTGAATACGATAATTAGTTTTGGGCGCCACTACGTTACCTGAGTGACTTTTAGCTTTACAGAAAAGGCTCTAATACGTGGAGTTATTTTACTACATTCACATTTAACCATTTTATATTAAATCCCTTGAAAAGTTACAAATCCCATTAGAGGATTTGGGGAACAATATTAACAAATCGAAGTTGCTGTATCAAGAAATTAAGAGCAGGCAAATTTTTAGGGTGCTTGCTGTTATTCAGTGTAGAATAAAACTTTTGTCGTCTTGTATGTTATATTAAAGTTACCTCTTGGTTTATAGGGGTGCGAAAATTTCTCTCAATATCATGTGAATAACGTAGAATGAGGGTTCAAATTGTTGTATTCTGGGATACGATTCCGCGTAGTGTGATGGGTGGATACTAGCGCCTGAAGCAATATTAACACTTAGAGCCTTGGAGACATCACCTACCTAACAGAATATTTATATCGTGACATAGAGACCTGCGGAGTAAGTCTTCACCTGGCTCACATTTAACGCAGGTTGTGGGTAAGACTTGAGTTCTTCAAGCGGTGGCTATACAGGTTATTTTATGGATGTTTGTGAATGGGTGCCGAATAGAATTTTTGGATCTAAAATTGAGAATGTAAGAGGAATATGAAGAAATTTAATACTGTCACAATTCTTCTTCTTCGCCCAGTGCGAGGTATCTGAGTAAGCAAATCGAGAGTTAAGAAGAAAATAACGTGAACCATGTATAGAATAAATCCTGTAGGGAGGAGACCGCTTGAGAAACAGGAACGTGTATGTGACGACTGTTCTGAATCTGTTTTTAAAGGGTCAGAATGTAAGTTAGTCTAAATTCGGCTGACTCAGAACAGGGTTCAGTAGTCGTCTCGTGTGAAGGAGATTTTTGTCAGTTCAGTGACGCTCTGCTACTTGGAGTTAGTTACTTAAGTTAAGACTTGTTGATTAGGAAGAAGCGCAGTACAATGTTTGTGATATGGGTTGTAATCATACAGAACGATTGCCCTAATTGAAGGAATACATTAATGCCCAACCCATAGGTTGAATTTTGGGTGTCCTTATGTCTGTGGCTGCAAATTACATGCCCTTAGATCTTCTGAAATCCCGTGATTGTTAAGAATAGCTACGATGAATTTCTGTGTTGAAGACGTTCTTGTAGTATTAAGAAGATCTTATTTCGTGTAACTTTAAACCTCAAAATTCGTCCTGTTTGCAACTACAAATTCTTACGCCGCTCATGTGGGGAGGATATAGGCTTTTGAAAGACAGATGCGGTAGGACCTGCTTTTATTACCTAGCAAAAGTCAATGGCAGTCGAATATGGGGCGGCCGTCGCTACGCTGTGCGCCGTCTGGTGAAGATTTCACTTTCTTTCTAACAAAAGAGAAGGGATAAAGGTTTCAGAGTTTCATTTCTTCACAGACTGCAAAATGTTACTCCGTGACTTAGTCTTCATAAAAAGTAAATTTACCTCTGTCTGCGCCAGAAAGGCATATAGGTGGAAGTAAGGGTACACACTACGCCCTTTCGCTCTAGCCCCTGAAAGAACTTAGATAACCAATAAATAGGAGGCTGGGTGGGCCTTACATTTTCTGTGGGTGATTTGGAGAAGAGAAACATTTCTTACTCCTACCGGGCATTGAACCCTAGTCTGCTCTGCCCATAGCCTAGTCACTGTACTAACTGCGCTATCGCAAACTCCTCACAGGCAACATTTCTTTTAAAATCCTTATTTCGATCCCAATTCAGAATATTAATCCATGGAACGACACTAACACATAGAAATTAAGTTCACGACAAAGTTAACAGGAGATTAAGTTTGGATAATGGCTGCTACCAGTAAATTAAGAATCTTTCGCCTTCTCGGTCCCTATCTAAGAGCATAAAGATTAGGACAGAGAGAACTATAATTTTGCCTGTCGTTTTATATGGGAATGAAACTAGGTCTCACTTTAAAGGAAGAACGTTGTTTGAGAATTAAGTACGAGGAAGGTGTTTAGGTCTAAGGGGAAGAAAGTAAGGAGAGAGTGGGAAAAATCGCTTAAGGAGGAGCTTAATGATGTGTAACGCCGGCCAAATATTATTAGGGTAAACCAATGAAGGAGGGTGAGCTGAGACGTTAATGTGGCACGTTTAGAAGAGAACAAGAATGCATACAGAATTTTGGTTCGGAAATTTTAAGGTAAGAAACAAATTGCACGAACCAGTCGTACGTAGAGGAGTAATATTAAACTTTATCTTCAGAAAGTAGGATGGAATTGCTTGGGCTGGATTTATGTGTGTTAACATGGGGACAAGTTGTGGGCTGTTGTGAATGTGGTCATAGTCCTTTTGTGTCCGCAGCTTTTGGGGAATTTCTTGACTATCTTCAGGAACTCTTCCTTTCTGAAGAAAGTCTGTGCGCAATAGAATTATTTAGTTGCAGCTTATCACTTTTTGATAAAATAATAATCGCTCAGACGGCATTCCTTACCTGTTCACGACGGGTCGGCCACTGGACCCGATTCTGCAGTATTTGAGACCAGTTCACGTTATCGCCTCGTCATATTATTTTCCATTTAATATTGCATTCTATCTATAGATAGATTTATCAAGCTGTCTCTTCCCTTGATGCTTTATGACATAATTTTGTATGCTGGTAACACTACTGAGAACACCTCAAATCTCGCCTCAATCATGTAAGTTTCTTTTCAGAAAGTGGAGAATCAGACAGTAATATCAGGGCCACTTGCTGTGTCTCACTATACATTTCCTCCCACTATGTCCCACCAATCCGCCACTGAGCTCATTGCGCTGCAAATCGTAATTAAACATAAATTCTCCTTTATACTGTTATTCTAATTAAATTTGTTTACCATATAAATTTAGTCCATGATTCTGCATGGAAACCACATTGTGCCATTAAGATTCTTATAAATTTATTACCAAACATTGACGGTTAAATTCAGCCTGTTCTAGTGCTTGCATTCCATACTTCGCCCCGCCGTGCTCTATAGAAACAATTGTGAGTTCATGATACATAAATACACAACACAACTGTCTAACTCATATTCCTTCAATAATTCACAACGCATGTCTTTGCCAGCGTTTATTGAAAGCCGGAAACGTGGCAGCTCGCAAAGGATGCCTACTCCATCACATCCGGCAGCAGGGTATCATTCCTCTTGCCTGGTTATGTGTTGATTCATTTTCGTTATGTATGTTAAGCTGGACCATCAATCAGAACCACGATTCTCTTTATGGTTTGTATTTGAAAAAATCCCGGATTTACTCCTCGACCCGGAGACCAGCTCTTCAGACCTAGTTTACTGATAATTTTAACATTTTTCATTTGTATTCGACACCGACTATTTTTATGGATCCCAGCAGGAGAGATTTTTATTTTCTTCAAAATGGCCACACGGGCTCTGGGACCCACAGAGCTCCTCATTCAATGGCGAGCAGAATTTATTGCCCTTGTGGTACAGCTGTCGAGGCCTGAAGCTGCACACTCACCTCCCTCTAGTTCTGAGGTAAAGAGTGTATGCAGAGACATCTATACGTTTCTTTGCACCTTCGCGGCTTGCACGGAAACAATTTTACTTTTAGCCGCTTTTGACTCAGAATGTTCATGGTTTTCTTAGGTATTTCCAAGTATGTTATGTGCTGTAACCTCGCATCAGACCACGACCACTTCCTGGTACATCCTACCCTATTAATGACCCTCCACTCTTTCGAAGCTACAAGGTCTGCTTTACTAGCGGCCTAGTTAAATAAATTATAAACAAGTAAATCCAGGTAAATAGTAAGATAACAAATGAAACAGGCCACTACCGCTTCATTTCCCATGTCTTCAATTTATAATGGAGAATCATTCTCTCAGTTCATTGAGCATTACTTATGCAGCTGTGAAATATAAAATAATCTACTAAGCAAAGCCATGACTTTTAGAGGAAAATAACTCCTTCTTCGTCTTCATCAATTATTAACAGCCAGTAATGGGAAACGGAGTTATTACGTCACTATGACACGTTTCTTCTACTGTGAATGGATTGCCACAGGGTCAAGGCCGTTCTTACGACTGCAGAGTGTTTTACATGTCTGGTCTAGGCGCAGTCTGCAGCCGGCAGCTGTTATATTGGCACTGGTACAACGAAGCGCCCACAACTGCCCCTTCAGAGTAACTCAAAATAAAAAGACGAACTAAGTAATGCAAAGCAGTCGCGAGTCTATTCAACAACTATTTCTCATTCCTGACAGCTTAAGGAACTGGAGGTTATAAGTAAAATATAAAAAAAGATATGACATTATTCCTGTAACAAAGTGTTTCAGCGGACAAGTGCTACAAAACGGTACAAACTTCAAGCTTCTCAGAGTGAACAGGAGATCGTTATGTGACAGTTATGGTTCTTCTGATTAACCTACTTTTTCTAAGAATATGTCTTGCGTTTACTATCACATTTTATTTAAAGAACATATATCGACTTTTAAAAGGAAGCTGAGGGTCTTTGAGAACATGGTGTTGAGGAGAATATTTGGACCTAGGAGGGACGAAGTAACGGGGGAAGGGAGGAGATTGCATAACGAGGAGCTAAATGATTTGTACTCCTCACCCAATATTGTGCGGGTGATAAAATCGAGAAGAATGAGATGGGCTGGATATGTGGCGCGTATGGGTGAGGAGAGAGTGGTGTATAGGTTCTTGGTGGGGAAACCGGAGGGAAGGAGACCACTAGGGAGACCTAGGCGTAGATGGGTGGATAATATTAGGACGGATCTCCAGGAGGTGGGATGTGGGTATATGG
>Ga0123357_10005389_pt1 | contig 15305 bp, 4 predicted proteins | sample TergutEmb28metaG_FD_89873 | JGI IMG/M metagenome (GOLD analysis project Ga0123357, IMG submission 89873) | Embiratermes neotenicus P4 segment gut microbial communities from Petit-Saut dam, French Guiana - Emb289 P4 | ecosystem: Host-associated > Arthropoda: Insects > Digestive system > Gut ... | reverse complement strand
TAACGGCCGAAACATGTTGAGCATTGAATGAGCATTGAATAAAATAATAAAATAAGTGGCATCAAGTTGGTTTCTCTTTACTCAACTATAAAGATGATGCACGGTCCCATAAACATAAGACTCCATTAGCAATTTATCGAGTTAACGGCTGATCAAATTACATCCCCACAACTATGTGCTCGGGAGAACCGGATTCAAAACTCTGAATATCTAAATCGGATAAACAAAACCAGTTAAGTTAGAATGCGTTAAATTTAAGAAATATCACTCACCAGAAGTATGGAACAGATTTCTTGTTATTATAGGCTAATGGTACTTGGTACGTGTTATGGCACTCCTCCAACGACAATGAGAACAACCTTGAGTGCGCTGTTATAAACTTTGGACTTCCTCAAGGAAACATTAGCTTAATCACTCTTCAAATCCGTAATGCAAGGTGCGTACACAATTTCCACACTTCGTTCACTGCAAATTAAGCTGGTAAATCAACAAAACATGTAAGATAGGATTTCTGTTCACAGAATTGTGTGGGAGATGATAAAGGAGATTTATTTAAATAATTTTAAAATTTGTATCCAATTTTCTTCCGTTTATATTTATCACTGTATATTCTTGATAGACAGAAGTCACAAAATTTTCGGCCTCCAAATTACCAACTCTGTCATCGATTGATGTAGAAGATGAAAGGTTTGAGACAGAATAATATAATAAATGAAATTCTCTTCTTACACACACCTCTAAATCCTTAACAAAACTCCTTTATTATTTCACAGATGACTTTAATATTTCTCCAAAAACGGCACCAATATGGAGATCCAAGAAGGGACATCCACTAGAAAACATGAAATTAAATATAGAAAAAAATGTCTCCAAATATATCTGTGGGGATTTTGTACACCTTATAATGTAGAAAAACTTTCTATTCAAATTTAGAATACATAAAAATTAACATTTCATGCGGTAATTCTTAAATCATAGAGGCAGACTGTCTAATGTGAAACTGTTTCACACTATGTAATTCAGTTGATAAAAGACTGAATTTGCCTATAGCAATTTATAGGTATAGATACTTATCTGTTACTCTACTGCTGGGAACAGTATTCACGTTTCAAGTAAACCAAGCATAAATTTCTAATGCTTGTTTGCGTCTCATGAAATTCACTAGGGTTTCATACTGTGCCACAAAACTGTAGGGTTGCCATCATCTAAAATATTCGTAATTTTCGTTTTTTAATACTGAAGTTGCAGTCTCCCAGCCTAAAATTAAAAGCTGAAAACATAACACTAAAACGGTCGAAATTCATATGTTTCTCTCTCCTCACATAATGCTTGTGCAATGGCCGAAATTATACTGAATTAGGCCTAAAATCACTTTGGAATTTGTTAAAACATTGAAACTTTATTTGTTCTGGAACAACAGCTGACACTCTACATGTACACGTGTCTTTCGCGCGTGTTGAGAAGGGAAACAATATCCTTCTAGGTTTATTGTAACACTCTCATGAATTCAAAGTTATTAAGACGGTCATACGAAACGGGAGAAATTTTCTACACAGCTTGGATATCTACACTTTTACACATTACAATATGTGTCTAATTTTCAACTTCTTTTGTTCTACAGCCAACAAAGTCCCAGTACATTCAATGGCATTGCAACAAACTGGACCAATACTGGGCTGGAAGAAATTTACCCACCACCGTGTAAGTTCATTGTAACGTACTTGACACACAGTGTTATGATGTCACCAGGACAATGTGACGATAAACGATCATAGCTCTTCTTATATTAAAGTTAGATGTTGTGGGGATAATTCAACATTTTCAGAATTCCACTGGTCAATGAAAACGTTATTGAATAAATTTTCAAAAAATCATTCAATATTTCAAAAACTTTTCCTTTTATGGTAAGTTTAACTCATTTCAGGTACTGACGAGGATACTGTCTGGTCGAAATCAGAACTTTAGTTGGTTTTTGTGACGGGGTTATAGAATTTGTGTAGCTCCACAGTGCTCGTTACTTTCCGATATTGCGTTCAGTGGGTAATGAATTTGGATAAGGACTGTGTATAACAGCTAGGGAAGGGGTTGAAGGAGCATTAAAAATTGTATGCGGAGTAACATAAATCTTTAGGCTAATTTGTGTGATAAAATATTGAAGATAGAATAAAACTAAGCAGGCTAAAAATAGGAGTATTTTGTGAGTGCGATTGATGTGACACAGAATATTAAACAATATGTGTATTGAACATCAATTAGTTTTTTTTAAATTAAATGCATTTCTAAAAAGACAACAATCTGGACTTCCTGTTTGAGTAATGTGTTACTGCGTGTTAAATGTTTCTTCCTTCCTTTCTCCACTGACATAATCAACCAAACAAATTAATAGATAAGTGGTTGCTCAGACGCCTGTTCTGGCTGTTTTAATTTCAAATTTCAACAGACACTCACTAAACTTTATCAGTTTTCCCAATACACAGACTAAATAACCATCTTGTGTAAAATATTACATATTAGGCTCACAACAAAATTGTCGTACTGTAATATTTTTCATATTATCATATTGCTTAAATTGGTAAATTGTGAATAAGTAATTTGCTTTCACTCGTCCCTTAATAAAACAAATACGATAATTAAATTCTAACGAATTTATCTACACAATATCATTCACTTTTGTTACGTTTACAGCAATGTGGAGTGGGCGGATCTACGTCATAGCAGTTGACTACAACCGTTACTGCATTCACTTGCTCTGTTCTTTCGAGTCAAATCAAGGTGAGTACGTGCATTGTGAATGTTTTACAAAATGGAATAAAATTAGATATATTAGGCGCTTCATAGAATTCCGAACAGCGAAAATTATGTTCGTGATGGCTGTCCGTCCATTCGTCCGTCCAAATCAAATAACTCGGTTCTAAATGGAAATATTAAAAAAAAATCGATATTGGAGAACTATGTGCCGAAAATTTATGTTGTGCTGAAACCTGACTACAATAGTAGTTATTAACATAAGAAAAACCTTATATTGAGACAACATTGCACCAAACTCTTCTTATAAGAAGAAACTTTTCCGAACGAAGTTGTCGAAAAAACCGAGCACGTTACTTATATTCAAAATTTCTTTTCTGAAAATAATTCTTGTTTGAAATAATGTGGAAAAAATATGACATATCCAGACACGGTACAAGTGATACTATAAAACAGCTCTTGCGCTTTTCATGGTGGATAGATAAGGCTAGAGACATACACACAAAATAAGTAGTATTTATTGATTTTCCACATCAACAATGGTTATGCAATCTGAACACAATGTTACGGTTACACGTTCGTTGTCTTCTTTTGTGTTTGTGTTGGCAAATTGTGCTGTTGATCTACATTAACCATTAAATTTCCCCACGCAATTTAAAAATCACATAATTTTAACAAATGTGTTTCCACCAAACCGATTCAAAACCATAAAATATACAGCACCCAATGCAGTAAGTTCAATATCAAAATTTCTGCCTTCCGACGTAGTGCTGTGCGTTACGCTACGGCCGAAGTCAACAGTTCTTAGCGCTACCGAACGCTATGTATAGGCACAGTGTATATTTATACAGAATGTCTGTAAGAGACGAAAGGAATATAGGGAAATGTACTGGAGCGTGAAAATATTAGTAAGAGATGCGGAGACAGTAGAAACATGAGAAGTTGTCATTAGTCGCACTTTAGTCAAATACAAATCAAGTAACTTTAAATTTTACAACCACCGATAATCTGCTTGCAGTGTTTGTTTATGTGTCGTTTCGAAGCCCAAACCCTAACAAAAAGACATCGGAGGAAGCGTGGGAGGAGTTGCAAAAGGCCAAAATCGATGTCAATCAGCTGGTGAAATACAATCCACGTCAATGCCAGCAGGAAGAATCGTCAACAGAAGGAGAAAGTTCCGACTAGAGACACTGGCCTAGAAATTGGAAGGCAACTTTCTGCGATTGTAGACATTCTGGATAACTGAATATCTTCCTTGTGTGCAATCTGTTGTGCCAGAACTAGATATTAAGTATAATGTTCTGAATGAGGGCATCACGATGTGCTTAGAAATAAAATATTATAACATAAGTGTACGTCAGCACAATCTAATTATTTATTTATAGTGTAGTTATATTTTGGCTACATGTTTCGACTAAAGAATAGTCATCTTCAGGCCTCTACAATTCTGTGACAGAATTGTAGAGGCCTGAAGATGACTAGTCTTTAGTCGAAACATGTAGCCAAAATATAACTACACTATAAATAAATAATTAGATTGTGCTGACGTACACTTATGTTATAATATTAAATATAATGTACTTAAATATCACACAATTGTTTCCTTTTCCTTAGTTCGTGTTTTTGATTAAGACTAAAAATTATATGAGAATTTTGTCAGAAGCCGCCTAAGGTTTCAAACCATCTGTCAAATAAACATAATATTACAAAAAGTCTGACAACAGTAACACCTACTTTACCTGATGGCCTGTATACGTTTGTGATAATATCTCCCTTAGATCTTCTTGGAATTTAATTTTTTTAGACACCTTTCAAGAGACGATCACGACAAATATATAACGTTTATTAATGTCTTTCTGAAAATTGTCGTTTTTTTGAAGTAATTGTAGAAATATGGTAGAGAGATGCAGGGCAGAAACAACAGAATAATAAGGCGCCAATTCATTAGATGCTCGATAATTAACGCTAGAGACACACACTCGGAACACCTTCTGTTTAATGTTTATTTACGTAAGAATAATTACCCGATCTAATCCTCAGTGTAAGATTACTGTTGAGTAAAGAGAAAACCAACTTGATGCCACTTATTTTATTATTTTATTCAATGTTCATTCAATGCTTAACATGTTTCGGCCGTTAATACGACCATCTTCAGGAGCCTGCGACTATTTGTTTGTTATTTCATGGGTTGTATCTGGTTCGGTGTGTGTTGGCGTTCCGTTGCAGTGTGGCTATGGCGGTGTGGTGTCTTTATGCAGTCTGAAGCACTAGTGCTTCCTTACAAGACAGCTCTTTTTCATTTAACAAATTCACGACTTTAAATACATTTGGATGAAGAGAAGTTCACAAAGCTGTCTTCAGCTGATGTTACATTCCGAATACATTTCACTAGTATACTAGTGGCTAGATATTTAATTCACTGTCGCATAATAATAATAATAATAATAATAATAATAATAATAATTTTGTATTCATTGATTCTCGATTTTCTAAAGAGCTTCCTTTTTGGAAGTTTAAAATAACAACGGAAGAAACTACAATCGCTTACAATGTAAAATTAAATGTGCCTTATAAAAGGGTTCACACAACAGAAACAACGGAACCTTCGAGGAGTTGGGAGAAGATGCCGATTGCATTTGGAGTGCCGGTAAGTCAACTTTATGTTACTTTCTGTAGCACTATAGCGCAACACAGGGCTAGGTGGCCTGTTTGTCAAGGCTTCAAGATCACACAAAATTGGACACACGCACACACATATACACAAATACACACAGACACATTAGACACACTATGTTGGACTCCATCGAAATAGAGACCAGACAGTCACAGAGGCCGCTACCTACACAACAAACAACAAACACAATACATCAATATAATTGCTCTTATCGGTTTGGCAAACCCGCGATCCGAGGAACGAAACCGCTGTAGATGTGCAGCTCAGAACGCACAGCCAGCAGGTTAGACGTAGCCACACAGAATTCTGTCAGTGCACATGTGCTGACATACTAATGTAATCAAGTGAAATCATTACGAAATAACCAGAGACGGTGACACTTACGCAAGGAAATATTTTGGCGTCAATCGACTCAAATTGTGAACTACTGATTTCTAAATAAATGGGTTAACCAATTTTTGTATCAGAGTAACTGAAAGTCTTTAACAAACTGCACGGTGTCACATGCTGGAAGACAGTAAATTTCAGTCAGCCTATTGTCCTATCTCGCCATCACACTGCACTAAATATGTCTGTGTGAGGATGTGAACTGAGGGCTAACAGTTGGAAAATTTAGTTTTGGAAAACGGAAGGCATGAATGGAGTGAGAATTCTAATTATAGGTGTTGCTATATGGCAAAATGTAATTTTTAGACTGTGGTGTGTGTGGATGATGATGTTTGAAATTGATCACCGTAGGTTTCGGTGGCTACAGGGTGGACCTATAACACAGTCGTTTAGTAAAATGTAAATTAAAGAACGCTGTACATTTAGTTTTTGGCTGACCTGAAAAGAAAGACAATGTGTTTATAACGTAGCATTCAGGCGTTTCCGCTAATCACTTTTGCCATCCAAAGGCAGTATGTATTGCATACCGTCACTGTGCGACTGATACTGAAGCCTTAGTTATCCGACAAGCAAAGCGCAATTCCTCAGCGCCGTATTATATTCTATTTGAGACTTGTCAGTTTTTGATATGGTTTTTAGTATTACCTTATAAATTAAAAGAATGCTGGAAGTATTAATTGATATAAAATTTATTTCAATTTCTCAAAAAAAAATGTCTGAAACATGTTTCATTAGAAGCAGAATTCACCCAGTTATTAACAATACTACACACAGATCTGCATGCATTACACACACGTTTCTTTTCAAATTTTAATGAGACTTGAACTTCCTAGACAGTTTTTTCCAAAAGTGAGCAGATATCAAATTTCACGAATAATTGTCTAAAGGAGATACGTTGTTTAGTGTTGGCGGAAGGACATAATTAAAATAACATTCGCTTTTTCACAGTTTCGAGTCACACTTCAAAATGGGTTCCAAATCTACAGAATACCTGCGAATATTCAGACATTCTTGTAGGCAAAGGAGCCGGTACACTTTAATGTGACTCATTACTAAGTAGTTATAAAGGTGGTCCATTGGTTGACACAAACACGTTGCGATCGAAAAGACCAAAGTTCATATATTAGATTGAAGGTGAGACATTCGAAATTCCATTGCGGTATTGTGTGGTAATATTTTTATTACATTACTACCATTTCCTTCATGTTACTTCAAATTCATTTTTTTTTTCAAAATCAGAATTATTATTTTTTCTGTACTTTGTTTAGTGTCTGTATCAATAACTCGGAATATACAGCAACGAATTTTAGTTCGTTAAATAAAGAACGAAGCAAAAAATTTAAGCGCTAATCGTTAAAATAATATATTGAATAGTTCCTGTGCACTTGATTGAAAAGTTCTCTCCAGCCAGAGGTCTGAACATGAACTTTGCACAAGAAGGAGTTAGGAAAATTTGTATTGACTTGAAAACGAAATTCATATCTCTGTCAGTCTTTAGCCAATAAAAGCTTTGGCAGAACAGCCGACGTATCATAACTGCCCGTCACTGTGTTCACTGTGCTAAGGGAAAGAAGGGGCAAAGGCAATTTACATATCAATTGTCTTCATTGTTTATAGGAATTAAAACAAACATTGTGGTGTGGTGCAATATTGTAACTCTGAAACTGGACAAGGTTATATTAATGTATCGAATTCTTAATGTTACAAGTTGCTGTTAAAATTTCTGCGTGCTTAAATTTTTCATTTTTGTTTCCATTACCGAACTTCCAATTTGCCTTATCCCACGCATAATATTCGAGCAAATGGATGATTTATGAATTATTCATTTATTACAATATGAAAAGAAACATTTTATGACGTGAAGAGCAGTTCAGTACTTCAATACGAGGCCTTCAATAAAGGCTATTTAATATAAACACCGTCTTTAGAGCATTTACATAATTTCGAAAAGCGGCTATTAGCGTGTTCATATCTCTTCGTCTGTCTGTCCTTCCGGATGGAACGATTTTGATCGGACTAAGTTTGGAATTATATGTTGGGACACTTCCTGTAGCAGGTAGATATAAATCTGTTGCTCGGTTTTATATTCCATTTGTCTTTCGATTAAAAAATCTGAATAATTCTAAACCTACATATTGGAATAAATCAACTATTTATGTTTATTTAACTGTTGATATGAGAGAAAACAAACGTCTTCTGACGTAATGTATTCATGGGGAAACTAATACAACTTCCGACAACAACACTAGGGAAACTAATTAAGTAATTTATGCGTTTGCAATATCCATTCAAGTACGAGCTTCGTCGTGTCTGTCTCTCTGTCCGCATGGAACACCTCGGCTCCCAATGGAAGGATTTTCATCAAATGTGATATTCAAGTAGTTTTCCAAAATTTGACAATATTGAACTTTTATTAAAACCTGACAAGAATAACAGTTTCATTACACGAAAACTTCTGTACGTTTAAGGTAATATCTCGCTCATTTTTGCTTACAATGAGGTGTAATTCAGACAAACATTGAAGACAAAATCAAAGCATTAATTTTATGTTCAATAAATGTTTCGACTTTCGTGCCATATATAAGAGAACTTGAAAAAAACTGTTACAGGCAGTCAGGCCACATGTGCCAAAGTAATACGGCGCAGTTGTTTTGTTAGTTGGGTAAACAAGCCTACAGACACACACTCACAGTATGTAACATTTATTGTTTTTCGATGACTACAATGATTACGTTGACGCACTTCAATGTTACGTAATACGCATTATTTCCACACCTGTAACCTTGATCGGCAGCTGCACCAAGACTCCATTACCAGCTGCTCACGTTATCAGCTGATCCAGTTCTCTCCGCACATCTACATGTTCGGGAGAACCGGATTAAAGTTTCTGAGTTCCTTAAATGGAAGGAATAAATCAATTAATGAAATTTATCAAGAATTCAACCAAGATACCATTAACATTTGCTAGCCTAAAGACCTGATCGAATTCTCGCAACGCAGCTACATCAATGGCAGACGCGGATCAAAATCTCTCGAATATAAAAATTTTCAACCAAATAATAAAGTTAAAAGCTATGTACAGATAAGAATTTCAATTCCCCAGAAGCGTGTCACAAGTATCGTGTTCTCACATTTTACTGGTCACCAAGCTTGGTACTGGCACTTGCTCAACTCCGATGTGTCTGACAACAAACCTGACAGTGTTGTAACCACATATTAAGTTGCTGTTGGAAACTGCAGCCTAATGACTGCCCACGCATATGATTTCAGGTGGGTTGACAGTGTCTGCGGTTAGTTCATTGCAATTTGAGGCGGTTAATTGTGATCGTGTGTAAGATGGAGTTTCTGTGTAAAAACATCTATGGACACTAAAAGAGGTGTTGCTATAGGCTAGAGGGGTGTGTTTGTAATTAATTTTAAACAATTACCCAGTTCTGTACTGTTAATACGTTTAGCCTCGTAGACACATGCTAGATAAAAACTTCAGAGTATACAGCCTCCTACTTACCGACTCCTCCACCGAATGATTGAGAAGATGAGGTCTTTTAAAAGGGAAATATATATATAAACAGTTTCATAAATTAAGTGCCCATGTTTACATACACCTCTAAATTTGAACTAAAATCCCATTGGCTTCATGACATTATAACTCCTAAAAACGACACGAACAAGCATATCAATCTTGCGGCCATATTTACTTTTCGCAAATCTGCGAAAATTGAAAATTCCTCACGGTGGAAAATGTATAGAGATTTTATGTAACCAAATTTTGAATTTTTTTGTTGCGATGTATACAAATTAACAGATTCCAGGGAAAATCGTAAAGTGCAGAAGTAGATATTCAATCTTGAAATAATTTAATATTTCAATTTCAAATTCTAGAAGACTGCCTGTTGCCAGTAGCGATTAACAGGTATAAATACATGTCTGACACTGTCCTGCTGTCAACAGAGTTCATGCTTCGAGTAAACCGAGCATAATACTTTGATTCTTTTAATTGCTCCCTTTTAATTCACCACAGTTTTCATACTGCACCACAAAACATTGCAATCGTCATCACAAGAAATGTTAGTTTTTTATGTATTTAATATAGATGTCGCCATCTTCCAACTTTTAAATGAAAAACTGAAAACATTCCACTACTAACGTCGACATTCATGTCTCTCTCTCTCCGCACGCAATGCTTCAGAAAATGACTGATATCATCCTGATTAACCTTTTGGCGCGGGAATTATTTTTTTAAATTTCAGCACACCCAGTATATAAAATGTGAATAAAACAGGAACCAAATACGTTAGAATTATGAAATAAACTGCATTTTGAAGAGAAAAAAGGAGAGTATATACCATGTTTAAGATATTCAGTACCTGTATTTGTTGAATAAGTATATAAATTGCAACGTTTAGAGGTTAGCGATGCGGTACGACCACTATAGGTTTCGTTAAGCGTCAAAGTGTTAATCCTTAAAACCTCTTTATGTTTTTGGAACATTGAAACTTTTTAAACTATATACCAACAGCGACACTCAGCATGTAGATATGCAAGTCGCACATATTGCAAATGACAGACATAAATTTATTACGTTTCATTTAACACACTCATTAATTCTCAGCTTTTCAGTACAGTCAAACCTTAGGGGTGTGATCTTTAACACATACGAGGTATTACATTTCTAAGTATAACAAACTGTGTCTAATACTCACCTACTTGTGTTCTACAGTGCAGGACTTGATTTATTTCTGAATGGCACTGCAGACAGCTGGAATAGACCTGGATATTACGACCTGGACATTCTGTTATGTACGTATAGGTCATAATATTTTACAAAAGCATCATGATATCATCTGTACAATGTAAGGATTAAGGATTACGAATCATTTAATATAAACATCAGATTTTGTAGTGAAAATGAGAAGTTTTGAGAATTTCACTGGTCCATGAAAATCAGATTGATTAATATTTAAAAAACATTCAATACTGGAGACACTTTACTTTTTATGATAAATTTAACTGAATCCAGTTTTGGATGAGAATGTTGGCTGTTCGTCCTCAGAACGTGAGATTCAATTTGCGAAGTGGGTGAAAATTTGTTTTGCTCCAAGACACTCAATGTTCTATATTATTGTGTAGAACAAAGAAGAAATGGGATATGGACAGTGTGTTCAACAGGCAAGAGTGGGTTGACACAGTGTTAAAATATGTATGCGCCTAACCGTTAATCTGTAGTTTGATTGGGGGGACGAGGAGAGCAAGAGAGAATAATTATATGTAGAGAAAATAAATGGAAGTATTTTATGAATGCGATTGATTTGAGGCAGAATACGGTCCCTTGATATTTATTTTTTTCCTTTTATCTTCCATGCATTCCATAAGTTCGACACCGTGGAAGGAATTTTAATAAAGTTTTCTTTGTCTTAAATTTGTCTTGTTTACTGTCCTCACTGGTGCAATCAGCCCGACAATTTAACAAGATATTAGTTACTGAAACTCCTCTTCTGTATGTTCTAGTTCAAATCTCGATAGACAGAAGAAACCCTCTCAATTTTACCAGTTAATTTTCAGCACTCAACTATCTTTCTCAAATATTTACTTATTAACCAAACAAACAAATAAATAAATTCGTATTATAAAATTGTACACATTATGATACTTCTGAAATTTGAAAACTATCTTTATATAACTTGCAATTTCTCACAAGTTCACATGAAGTAATTCCAAAATGTTAAATTCTAACGTACTTCTCTACACAATAACTTTCTCATATGTCACTTTCGCAGACCAGTTTATTGGGTTAATCAACGTGTTAGAAGTTGATTACGACAGTTAGCCATCGTCAAGCACTGTCCATACCATTCAAGTCAAAGTAAGTAGGTGTTTTATGATTATTTTAAATTTTCGACTAGGTGAAATATATTAGGCGCTTTCACAGTTTTAAGAAAAGTGGCGGCTATGCTTGTCATTACTATCCGCTGGCTCCCACATTAAGGTATTAAAAAAGATATTGATACTTTAAAACTTTTCCAAAATTCTAAACGATTTCATGCTCGACTAAATACTGACTAACATAACGGATATTTTACATAAAAAGAAATGTACCTTTAGCACAATAGCTCGGCGAGTTCTTCTTGGAATATAAAACTTTACAGAACAAATTTGTAGACGATATCACACAGGACATTTTATGTACAATAAATCTTATCGGAAAATCTTTCTTTTATGTTATAACATGGAAAAATATGAAAGAACAATACACTGAAAACATGATAATATTTTACGGGGTGTGTGTTTAATGCATACTGATTAGACAAGTCTACAGACACACACTCAGAACATGTAGAATGTAATCCAATTCCCCGTCAACAATAGTGTTAAATGTAAACCAGACTGAATAAAATTTGTCAAAACCATTCAACATTCACATAAGTTTCGTTTTATTATAGTTTTAACTAAACACAGATGCTGAAGAGAATAAACTGTGGCCAACCTCTGAGTCTGAGTGTTGTGAGTGACAGCGAAGTGTTGGTTATGTTTGTCAAAGGAGTTGGTGAATATCCTGCAAGGAAGTTTTCAGAAGAGCAAAAATTTTTATAAAGCCTGAAATTTGGAATAAGGGAACGTAGACAGTTATAAAAATTTCGGGTAATCATACATTTAAGATAATATTTCACAGGAAAATTTAAATTGATTTTTTTGTTCCAGATAATTCATATCTGATTGTTTGCATCCTACAGCTTAGATTAACCCCATTTCAAAACCAAAATATAATAAATCTTTCACGGCGAACAATTCAATGCCACCAGTTATTACAGTACTGTTCACAGTAAACAATAAAGCTAAATAAGGTTATTGATGCATGTTGCGATACTCTACTATACAACACAGATTTACAAACGTCAAGCAACTGTTCAAACAACGCAACATAATGCACACGGCGGCACCAAGCACAAACAATGTGATAAATGCCACAAGAGACAAGGAATATACATATTACGTAACACTGAGTTACGTGGGAGTAATTAACGTTGGGAAAAAAAGGGATTAAACTATACGGTTTCTCAGTGTGTGTATGCAGCCTTAATTATACAGTAAAGAATAGTATGCGACGTGTCACATTGCAGCCACTTCCTTGTCTAGGGTTTCAAAATTTTACACAACTTTTTATCACATATTCCAGTTCCAGAAATTTTACTGAATATAAATTATATGTTTTGAGTTGTTCTGCAAATTTGTTTACAAAATTTGTTATTTCAAATGTAATTCAACTTTATATTATCATAAACGTACATAGGTCTTCATTTAAAGTACCTTTATTTGAGTCATATTTTAATAATTTCTTTATTTTCTATGCGTAACTTGGAAAAAAATACTTAAAACAAGTTAATGAAAACCCGTCCAGCGGCAGCACAGTTGATTTGTGCGGACACAAAAAACTGACGGACGGACAGACATAAAAATATTATATTTCCGTTTTCACATTCTTGCGAACAAGCCCAAAAATATTTAATAAATTAATTTCTTGGATAAAAAAATGTAACAAAAATCTACACGTACCCAAATAGGGAGACTTTCTAAATATAACTTCGGAAAACAAAATGTGAAATTCATGCGTTGAGGTTACACTAAGGCAACCGACTTCGAAAAACCGATGTTCTTTTATGTATTAACAAAGATTAAATCAACAAATCACGTAAAAGTGATACATATTTTGATATTTGTCATGCTGGACACTTCTCAAATAGTTACACCATTCAATCCACATTGGTCCCACAATGTTGCTCACAACTGTGATCATGCTAACTTAAATGTAGACTGTTGTTACGACATTTTGCAGCACTTATTACTTATCTGTATGACCACCAGAAATTTTTCAGGAATTTGATACAAATTTAATGCCGAGGGAACTGTTGTACTCACCGAAATACTTAGGAGAGATTCGGTAGCAAATGTATGTATACAGTTAAATATGAGCTTAGTTGCAATATTAAAGATAAAATTGATATAGGAGAACCAACATTATGAAATATTCGCAATAAATACAATTGTTTTAAGAGAAAAGAAAGTATGGAGAATTAATAAAAAGTACTACACCGTTACACAGAAAACATACAAGAACAACACAAAAAAAAATGGAATACCCAGAACGGAACATATATAAAAATATGAATACATAAATGTAATAATAAGAATACATAATATAACATTAAGTATGCATTAAATTAAATACATAATTTAAAAATTAAAAAGAAGCATACAAAATATACAACCACTTCACTAAACTTGTCGACACTTCAGTTCTTCCCATTTAAACTTCACCCAACTACACTTCACTAACCTCCCCTTTTGCTTAAACCCATTAAATATCCTACCGCTCCATTTCACCTCACATCACTACACTTCACGTCACTTTACTTAAATTCACTGCATTTTAGACGACTTTCGCTACATTTCTGTTTGTTTTCCTTCACTTCTTATAATTGCTTTCCTAATTTTCTTTCTAAAAATTTTAGGTTTCAAAGGGAAAATACATAACTATTATTAAGGTAGTTGCTTCCAGTGTTTAACCCTTACCCTGCTAACGTGGAGAATATGGTGATTTCCTAATAATGCCAGCAAATGACAGATGGGATTTAATTCGGCGTTTAAAAGGTTAATGGTCTTATTTACTAAGGAATACTTCCCGATATCCGTTCTTTGCTTCCTGTCCTTAATTTTCCAAACATGATCAATATTACTCACATAGTAAGTCTTTCGCAAACTGTCGCGTGCAACTTTCCAAACCCGTTTCCTAGAGTACGCTTAGAAGGCGCGCAAATCGCCCTCTCTTCCTAAGCTTAGCCAAGGTTTTCCGGTCAGAATCCTTCGTTTGATTAGTAAATTGAGCAGGTTTCGATTGCATTCGGTCTAACACATTTACTTCTCCTTCTCTGCATGGATCCCAACGTACAGCTCCATATTCAAAAGTAGGACGTATCAATGACGTTTAGGCTAATTTAATGTATTCCTATGTCCTTTTTGAGAACACGCTTTACAAAGTGAATTGCATTCGAGCCTTTATGAAATATGCAATTTAGTTGTTCCAGCCATTTTAAATCGCTTCGTAAGATTATTCCCAATTGTTTAGAACTGCTCGTTTCAGGAAATTTTCGATCACCAAGAAAGTAACCCAGTGGACATTTAACCCGGGTTCTCGAAAATATTATTGCCTTAATTTTACCGGGATTTAATTTCATCCCATTTCCTACCGCCCACTGCCCAAAGGCGATCAGATCCTTCAGCAAATTTTCTATGTCGTGAATCTTATGTTTATTGGACCGTGCATCATCTTGATAGTTGAGTAAAGAGAGACCAACTTGATGCCACTTGTTTTATTATTACTTTATTCAGTGCTCAACATGTTGCGGATTTTAATACATCCATCCTCAGGAGCTTGCGACTAATTCGTTGAGTTACTTCACACCACCATAGCCACACTACAACGTAACACCAACAGACATCGAAC